>MDTC01197722.1_pt1 | contig 26203 bp, 29 predicted proteins | sample 811181 | NCBI WGS metagenome assembly MDTC01 (sample SAMN05326644, study PRJNA326480) | marine metagenome | isolation source: seawater | place: Pacific Ocean: North | collected 2011
ACTAAGGTTGGTATTTGCATTATTAACTTTTCTCCCACCTGGCGAACCAACACTCATATAAGGTTTACCATTTTTCTTTGCTAAAATCGGTGCCATATTTACCAGAGGTCTTTTAAAAGGGGCAATAGAATTTTTATTTCCAGGTTTAGGATTGAACCAGATCATCCCATTATTCCATAAAATACCAAGGCCGTTGGATATAACCTTAGATCCAAAACTACTTACCGCTGTTTGAGTACATGAAACTAAATTACCATATTTGTCAGATGTTCCAAAATGTGTAGTGCAATCTGAGTCTTGGTTATAATCTCCATTTGCTAAATCATCTTTGTTTGATTTTGTGTCATATTTCCATGCATCATGTATAGATGTATCAGAATAGTAATTCCAAGGATCTCCAGTATAAGAGTTTTCTAATTCAGCTTCGTTTAAGTTTAGTTTCTTGGATATTTCTTTTGAGTATTCCTTAGATAATAATCCTTTAAGTGGAACTTCAACAAAATCAGGATCTCCAAGGTAATGGTAGCGGTCAGCAAAAGCATGTCGTGCACCTTCCACGAAAGTATGTAGATATTTCGTACTGTTGTGTCCCATAGCTTTTAAATCAAAATTTTCTAATATATTTAAAGTTTCTAATGTTGTCCAACTTCCGCATGGTGCAGTAGGTCCGTAAACTTCATAATCTCTGAAAGTTGTTTTGAGAGGAATTTTTATTTCAGCTTTAAATTCTGCAAGATCTTCCATTGTAATTAGTCCGTCATTTTTTTTCATGTCCTCTGCAATGGCTGCTGCTATTTCTCCTTTATATAGAGCATCAGCGCCTTCTTTAGATATTTTTTCCAATAAATTCCCAAGATCCTTTTGTTTAAATTTGTATGCTTCATGATCAGCAGAACTAGGATCAGGAATATATTTAGGGGGGAAACCATTTGGTAAAAATATTTCTTTAGATCCATGGAATTTTTGTAATTGTTCCATATTTGTTCCAATCATTAGAGCAAGTAACCAATATACATCATATCCTTCTTTGGCATAATGAATTGCAGGTTCCATAACTTGTTCCAAAGGAAGTTCTCCAAAAGTTTCATGTGCTTTACATAAACCAGCGGTTGTTCCTGGCAGAGCAATTGATTGATATCCGTCAGTATTATGATTTCCTTCTACTGAGTATGTAGAAATCCCACCTCCTGGCCCCGTTATTTTATACATGTCTGGTTTTGCAGCTTTGGGTGCACGGGGGCCATATTCAATTACAACATTTGTTCCTGCAGGGTAATTCTTAATTTGCGAATTTAGGCTAATATGCATAAATCCAACTCCAGCTATAGAGCTATTATTAGGTTCTAGTACTGAGATAGCAAATCCTGTAGCTACGGCAGCATCAACTGCGTTACCTCCTTTTCGTAACATTTCTATTCCTGCCTCAGATGCATAGGGATGCATTGAAGCTACTACTCCATTTTTTGAAATAACTTCATCTTTATTAGGTCTCCAGGTACTCCTTAAGTTCATTTGCTTTCCTTTGAATTTTAAGAATAAATATCAATAATTGACATTTCAGAACATATGTTCTAAAATCTTTTGTATATTATTATATTAAGGAATATTAACATGTCAGATATTAAAGTTACAATCATAGGAGTGGGTGGAGCAGGATGTAATACTATAAATAGGTTGTCTAGTAAAAAATTTAATAATTATAATTTGTTAGCTGTAAATACAGATACTCAGATGCTGGAAACAATTAAGCATTCAGATATATTTGCATTAGGACCTTTGACCACCAAAGGTTTTGGCAGTGGAGGCAATCCCAAAATAGGCAGATTGGCAGCAAGGGAGAGTAGTGAACAATTTTCCAAATTACTCGAAGGACAAGATCTTGTTATATTAACAACTGGATTAGGAGGAGGAACAGGTACGGGTGCAACACCAATATTAGCTTCTCTAGCAAAGAAAATGGGAGCATTAGTTATCGTTATAGCTACACTTCCATTTAATTTTGAAGGACAGCTCAGGTATCAATATTCAGAAAAAGCTATAAAATCCTTAATTAGATCTGCTGATAGTGTGATAGAAATTAATAATGATGGTTTGCTTGGAACTATGGATAAAAAATCTACTATAGATGATTCTTTTAAATATGCTGATAGTGCTTTGGTAGATATTGTAGAAGAAATAACAACTGTGATAGGGAATCCTGGTTTGATTAATATAGATTTTGCTGATATAAAAAATTTACTTGCAAAATCAGGCAAAACATATGTTTCTAAATCTAGAATAAATAAAAGTGATCAAATTGATACTATTCATGAAAATTTAAAACAAAATTTACTTATTAATTATGGATTTAGATCTTCTCGCAGATTATTGTTATCCATAAAATCTAGTCCTGATTTTTCATTAAATGAATTAAATTTAATAGCAACAAAAGTGTCTTCATTTTTGTATAATCCTGAGAACATTCTTATTGGCGTGAATAATACTTTTTTTAAAAAAAATATTATTGAAACCACATTAATCGCATCTGATTTAAAATTTTCCTTTACTAATGACATGTTACCCGTTGCTCCCAAACCTTTTTCTTATATTTCTGGCAAATATTCAAATACACAATCAGTAAATAGTATTGATAATGCTAACGCTATTAAAATGAGAATTCTAAATTTAAAAAAGTTAATTAAAATCCCTATTGGTTTTAATTAACTTTTTTTGTATTTATAGTTATGACCTTATTCTGTTAAAATTTATTAAATTATTTTTTAAAGGATTTAATGAGTTATTTTAAAAATTTAAGTTTACGTCAATCAAAAAATTTAGCCCCAGGAGCAAATACTCAAACATTTTGGGGTGAAAAAATGTTAATTTCAGTCGTTACAATTGATCCAAATTCTATTGTTCCAAATCACACCCATCCCCATGAACAAGCTGGTATTTTACTCGAAGGTGAATTGGAAATGATTATAGGTGATGAAGCAAAACTTCTTAAACCAGGTGATATGTATATAGTTCCAGGCAATATAGAACATTATGCAACAGCTGCTGATAAAGGAGCAAAAGTTATTGATATATTTGCACCAGTACGAAATGAATTTAAATATTAAATGGAAATTATAAACGATTCATATTTTACTATTGGGGAACCCAAAAAACCTTCTTTAGTATTGATACATGGCTTGGCTAGTAATAAATTCACATGGAATGCAATTATAGAAATTCTTAAAGATGATTATTATCTTATAGCAGTTGATTTACCTGGTCATGGATCAAATTCTACCTACAAAACAGATTTTTCATATTCCAGTATGGTAGATTATTTATTCAAACTCCAAAATCATTTAGATATATCTTTTCAATACATAGTTGGGCATTCATATGGCTCATCTGTAGCTACAATGACTGCTTTAGATGAAAGATTTGAAATAAAAAAACTTGCACTTTTAGACGGAGGAATAGTTCCTATGAAATCAGTTCCTGAAATGAATGATGATAATTATATGATTAAATTAGCTCCCCCTGATTTTACTGATAGAAAATTTGAAAGTATTTCTGAGTTCATTGATAAAAATTTATCTATTAAATCAAATCCCTATTCTAAACAAATCAGACACGCTATTTTAAGTAACTTTGATCATTCCAAAAAACCCATGTTAGTTCCATTTTTAGAAAGAATTAATCATTTAAAAATAGTTGATTATTTATGGAATTATAATCCTAAATTTAATTTGTCAAAAATCAAAATCCCTACCTTGGCGTTAATGGCCTGCAAATTTGACACCATTGATGAAAGGTCATCACATAGATGCCATTTTGCTTCTGTAATATCTGATGAAAATCACTTGATTAATATTACTTGGATATTAAACACCCCGCATGATTTGCAATTATATGCACCTAAACTAGTATCTCGTAAACTAATTTTACATTTTCAATCTTAATTGTTATTTAATAGCAATTACTCTTACAGGCGATCCTGACCCATTTTCTATTTTTAATGGCAGAGCAATAATTATTGCCCCTTTTGGTGGTATTAAATCTAAATTACACAAACTAGTTAAACCCATTTTACCCGCTCCATGCATAATATTATGATTTGGGAATTGTGGATCGAACAAAGGTGCTATACCTGCATCTGTACCAACCGTTTCAACACCAACACCCAATACATCTTTTTCATTTGCTAATAATTCTGATGCTTCTTTAGATATTCCTGGAGTATTTGGCATTTGATCGTTCGTATTGAAATTTGCATAGGCTTCTGGATCGTTAAATCTGGAACTCCAGCCTGTTTTTATTAAAATCCATGAGTTTTTAGGCATGTTTCCGTTTTGTTTCTCCCATTCTTTAATATGAGAAGGTGTCAGCAATGCATTTGAATTTTCTTCCACTTCCTTTTCCATATCTATTAAACAACCATTCCCTATAAGCATTTCTACTGGAATTTGGTCAACAGAATATTTGTCTTTTCCTGTTACCCAATGATTTGGTGAATCAAGATGTGTACCAGTATGTTCTCCTGTTTCAAAGTTATTCCAATACCAGCCAGGGCCTTTTTCATCATATTTTGAAATTTCTTTTTTCTTGAATGGAATTGTTTGTCCAAATTCTTCTGGAAGCGTTAAGATCGGAGTTTCTTCATTCAATGGTTGCGTTAGATCCACAACTTCTAATTTATTTGATCTTATATTATTAATGAATTCTTCTAATATCATCTAATTTTCCTTTATTGCATTAATATATCTTTTAAATTCTATTTTATTTTCTATAAGCCCTAAATCCATTGTGAATTTTTCGGGACCTTTTGCTTCTACTTTCGATACGAGAACTGAAGCAGTATCTATGTTAATGTTTTTTTCAAACAATAATTCAAAATCATCAATATCTTTTGTTTCAAATGCTTTTTTCATCCCAGAGCTTAGTGCTATGTCTTTTAAATTTGTTCCAGTTGATGTTGCCGTTGGAAACCCTCCAACAGATAATAAACTTTCATTGTCAAATATTACATGAGTTAGATTTTTTGGGTTATATCTTGCAATAGTTGAAAAAGTTCCGAGATTCATTAATACTGAACCATCTCCATCTAGTACAATTACTTTTATATTGGGTTTTGATAATGCTAATCCTAATCCCACTGATGATGCGAGCCCCATGCTATGTTCTAAGTAGAAGAAATTCTTTTTGTGTCCAAGCGAATATAATTCAGCTGCTACTCCACCCATATTTGTGATAATTAATTTTGAATCTAATTGTTTATATATTCTTTGTAACGCATCAATTCTTTTCATTATTCAACCATCAGATCTCTGGTTATTAACAATGCAACTGGCCTTTCTGAGCTTTCTGATAAAACAGCTGCTTTATTGATCTTTTTTTCAACTGATTTAGGAGAATCAACAATATCATAAGGAATGTCTAATGCTTTTAATGTACTTTCAGTTCTTAATCCGCCTTCAGTTTGCCATGGATCTGTCTCGCCCATTTCTCCTCTATAACTAATAATCATTAATAAAGGTATCCGATATAGTTGAGCAAGAGAAACAATTCCATTAACTGATGCGAGAAATCCGTGGTTTTGCATCAACATAGCAGATTTTAATCCGGCAAAATGTGCTCCTGCTGAAATACCGACTCCTTCTTCTTCTTTAGCAAGCCTTACAAGTTGCATATCCGGGTCTTCTTCTGAAAATTTTATAAGATGCACAAGCCATGTTTCAGGTAATGCAGAAACAATTTTGACCCCGCAATTCTTTAATGATTTGTAAATTAATTTAGAATTTTTTACTGATACAGCTATTTTTAATCTCTAATTTTGTATTTAAAATGGATTGTCATTATATGGATTGTCATTATACAGTATTTAACAATTTTTATTGTTCGTTACTTGTTGTTTTAATTTTATTTATGTATTTAAGTTCATAAATGCCATTACTAATTCATTAAATTCTTCAGGTTGTTCTCTAAATACGTAATGACCTGCATTGTTAAATATATGCATACTGGAATTTTTAACATTTGGTAGTATAAGATTAAGGCAATTAATTCCTATTGGATCCCAAAATGCAGAAGGGTCATCTAACCCCCATGTTATCAATGTTGGAGTATTTAATTTCCCTTCTTTTATCCATTGATGGGTTTCTTTTTGTCTTTCAATTAAATCTTTAGTAAAAATTTTTTCTTCTAACTCGCTATGTTTTGTGGCAGCCATGATGTTCTTCTGTGATTTTGAATATTCTATATTCCCTTCAATCCATTCATCAATTATATGCTTATCTCCCCAGGAATTTTCTTTGATCATATATTTGATTTTTTCATGTATATTAGTAAAAGATGGAACTCTGTCAGCCAAATCGTGATAGAAACTTATATCCTGCATTAGTGTCGCACTGTCAATTATGACTATAGATTTTGGAATTTCAGGATATTCAATTGCTAGTCTGGTTACTATATAACCTCCTCTTGAATGACCAATCAGATGAGGTTTTTCTATATTTAACTTTTTTATAAATTCATAGGCATGTTTTACTTGAGTCCCTATAATATAATCAGTATCTTTTTTTGGATTATCAGTGTGTCCTTGTCCGATTTTATCAAATGCATAAACATGATATTTTTTTGCAAGACTATCAAAATTTAAAAACCAATCTTCAGCACTTGCTCCTCCCCCAAAATGTCCTCCGTGAATTAAAATCACAGGGTCACCGCTCCCTTTTTCAAAGTATCTGGTATTAATTCCTTTGATTTCAATGTATTTGGATTGTGATCTGTCCATAAATTTTATTACTTTTTATATAATGTTAATTAAAATGATAATTTTATTTAGTAAAGGAAAGATTATGAGTCAATATATTAATCAATTTGATTATAAACCGCAAGAAGAAGTCTCTGATATTCAAAAAATTGTTGCTTATCTTAAATCTATAAGATCTTTATTAATATATGCTGTGATTTTATTATTTCTCAATGCATTTTTAATATTAATATTTAATTATTAATTAAAAAACAGGTTATTCAATTTCGCCTATTTTTTTTAGATTTAGGGCTTTGATAGCGGGAATTAATTCTTTGCGTCTTCTTGATAAGTGAGTGAACAATATTATTAACGAAATACTTCCGCACCATAAGAACATTATGATTGATTGATATATGATTATATTTAAAACGTTAAGTACAAGTGCCCCTATGAATATCCCCCATAATGGACTTTTAAGTATTAATGTTAGAATTACTATTGTTATACCTGCACTAATTGCAGGAATTGGAATAGCAATTAAAGTTATTCCTGACGCAACGGCTACTCCTTTTCCTCCTTTAAATTTTAAATAAACAGGAAAATTGTGTCCTATAACTGCCATTATGGTGGCAAAGTAAAAAGTCATATCAGAGATATTAATATTTTCCCCAATAATTGCTATACAGCCTGATTTTATTAAATCAAGTAAAAGTACGATTGTAGCTGCTTTGAAAGAATATGATCTGAAAATATTTAGGGCGCCAGAATTGCCACTACCATAATTTCTTATATCTTGTTTGTTTTTTATTTTAAAATAAATATAAGCTGTAGGTATGCTTCCAGTTAAATAAGCAAAAATTATATACATTATATCCATAGCAGAAATATTATATATTAAATTTTAAGATTGATATAATTAGAACATATGTTCTATAATATTGTTTTATTAAAAAATATATAAATAAAATATGTCTTTTGAAATTCCATTCCTTAAATTTTCTGCTCATGCGGGATTTCCTTCACCTGCAGAAGATTTTTTAGAACCTGGATTGAATTTAAATCAATATTTAATACAAAATTCTGCAGCAACATTTTGTGTGAAAGTAAAAGGTGATTCTATGGTAGGGTCTAAGATTACAACTGGAGATATTTTAATTGTTGACAGATCTTTAAGTCCTCAAAATCAAAATATTATACTTGCTATTTTAAATGGTAATTTTGTTGTAAAAAAATTACTTATATCTAATAATGATTTTTACCTTTTGTCTGACAATAAATATGCCAATCAGATAAAAATTAATTCGGAAATGGAATTTTATGTATGGGGTGTGGTTACTTATGTAATACATAAATTAAGCAAATGATTGCATTGTTAGATTGTAATAATTTTTATGCTTCCTGTGAGCGTGTTTTTAGACCTGATTTAATTAGGAAACCGATTATTGTTTTATCTAATAATGATGGCTGCGTGATTGCAAGAAGTGATGAGGTGAAAAAAATGGGGATTAAGATGGGAACCCCGATATTTAAGATACGGAATTTGATCAGTGAGAATGATATTTCCATTTTTTCTTCAAACTTTGCTCTCTATGGTGATATTTCTAGACGAATTATGAAAATCTTACAAAATACTGTGTTTGATTTAGAAATTTATTCTATTGATGAGGCTTTTATTGATTTTATGTATAAAACAGATATTGAATATGAGTCTTTAAATTTAGTTTGCAAAATACTGCAATGGACCGGAATTCCTGTATCTATTGGTATTTCTTCTACAAAAACATTGGCTAAAATTGCCAATCATTTTGCCAAAAAAGTATCAAGAAATAATATTTTATTTCTTGATACTGAGAAAATTATCAATTTTTATATTAAAAAAATTGATATAGCAGATGTGTGGGGAATAGGGTATAGATATGCAAGGTTTTTATATAGTAAAGGCATTTATACTGCTTATGATTTGGCTAAAAAAAATGATAAATGGATATTAGACAATATGTCTATTATTGGATTAAAGACAGTTTATGAATTGAGAGGAATTAAATGTTTTGAATTACAAACATCTGAATCTCCTAAAAAAAATATAAGAAATTCCAGAACTTTTAGTAGAGATACTAATGATTATAATAAAATAAAAAAAGCTATTAGTTCTTTTGCGTCAAAAACGGCAGAAAAACTTAGAGCACAAAAATGCGTTACATCATCTATATCTGTATTTATTAATACTAATAAATATAAATATTCAAATCAAAATCGCAAATTAAATGGCAAGGTAAATTTAAAATTTTCAACAAATGATACTTCAATTATAATTTCGGAGTCATTAAAGATATTAGATGAAATTTATATACCGGGACTTTTTTACAAACAAGCAGGTATTATTATTAGTGATTTTTCAGTTGTAAATCAAAATCAATTAGGTTTATTTGAAGATGTTTCAAAAAAAATAAAAAGAGAAAAATTGATGACTTCTTTAGATTATATAAATTCAACTATTAGAAATGAATCTATAAAATTAGCTTCTGAGGAATTTGAGAACGATTGGAGAGTTAATCAATCTAATTTATCTCCTGCGTATACAACAAGATGGAAAGAAATTTTAAGTGTAAACATATAAATTCACGGATCTGAGCAATCTCTTATGTAACCACAATTTACACATCTGAGTTTACAATGTAATTCTATTACCATACGTCCATTGTAAATATCACAATATTCTTTTTTAGTAGAATGAAATGAAATCATAAAAAAATATTTTATATTATTAATAATAAGTTGTATGATTTAAATTATGAAGTCTATTATTAGAGTTTAATTCAATAGGACGGTTTTGCAATGTATACAAATTTTGATCTGGACTTATTTAAAAAATTAGGAAATGAAGATCGAATTAGTCAGATAGTTGCAGAAAATTTTAGCAATGAATTAGAGTTTTATTCTTGGTGGGGTGAGAATGTAAAATCAAATAATGAATTAAGAACAAATTTGTTGATTGATAATACAAAAGAATTTGTTCTTAAAAGAGAAAAACACGGTATACCAAAAATACAAGCTGATTCAGATGAAAAAATATTTTTTGGCTTTGGGATGACAATGGCTCATGATAGATTATTTCAATTGGATTATTTAAGACGTAAAGCACTCGGAACACTTTCTGAGGTAATGGGAGAAAAATGTTTGGATTTAGATAAAGTGGCTAAAACAATGAATTTTTCATCTATTTCAAATACAGAATATAATACGATGCCTGATTGGTCTAGAAATTTATTAGATCATTTCACTAGAGGAATAAATCACTATATAGATATAATTGACAACCTATTCCCTGCTGAATTTATGATTCTTGATTATAACCCTGAAAAATGGAAATCAGAACATTCATTGGCAATTATGAATGAATTTAGATATTATCTTACAGTTAGAATGCCTTTGTTATTGATGCCTGAGTATGCCAAAAAATATATTACAGATGGGGATTTATTGAATGTTTATACTGGTGGAGAAGCAGATGATGAAAGCATCTTATATCAAAAAGAGTATAAAAGAGGGAATCATTTAGGAGAAAATTTTGGTGGGGCCACTTCTTCAGCAGAAGATGGATTAGGAAGTAATAATTGGGTAGTGGGTCCAGAAAATTCATCAACTAATTTCCCTATTTTAGCTAGTGATCCACATATTGCATTTGGAGCTGTATCATGCTGGTATCAGGTGCATATGACTGGAAAATCTTTTGATGTAATGGGAATGGCATATTCTGGAGTTCCTTTAATATTTATGGGAAGAAATAAAAAAGTTGCGTGGGGGATAACAAACAATATATGTTCACAACGTGATTTATATTATGAAAAACTTAATGAAGAAAATCCTGACAAATATTTACATGATCAAAGTTATTTAAATTTTGAAAGAAGAACAGAAATTATTAAAATAAAAAACCGTAAACATATTGAATTTGAAATAAAGAGTACGGTCAATGGACCAATTGTAAATGAATTATTACCTCAATGGGTAGATTTGGATACTCCAATTTCTTTGAATTGGTTAGGTTTTGAATATTGCAGTTTTGTAACTGATGCATTGAATATTAATAAAAGCAATAATGCAGATGAATTTTTGAATAGTTTCCAGGGATGGAATGTCCCTACTCTTAGTTTGGTATACGGAACAGTTGATGGGGATTTTGGTTATCAAGCAATGGGAAGAATCCCTTATAGAGATAATCATTATAAAGGTATAAAACCAGGATGGGATCCTAATTTTGGATGGAAAGGAATAATACCCAAAGAAGGAATGCCAAGTTTGAAAAATCCTGAAAGAGGATGGATTGGAACTGCGAATAACCGACCTGCAAATGATGATTATCCATATCCTTTTTTTGGTACATGGAGTAGCGGGCATAGAATGAGAAGAATTAGAAAACGATTGGAAAGACAAACAAATGTGGATTTTAATTTAATGAAATCAATTCAGTATGATATGAAATCTGAGAGAGCTATAGAATGCTTACCCGGATTGTTGGCGGTTATAAAAAACAACAATGAATTTCAAAATATTTATGAAATTTTAAATGATTGGGACGGAGATACTAATTCTGAAAGTATTGCAGCTACTATATTTGAAATGTTTTTTAATGAATGGTCTGTTGCTTTAACTAAAGAATGGTTTCCTGAAAATTTAGTTGAACATATTTATCCTTCGGCATCTGCAGCAGCAAATTATCTTTTAAGAAATGAAGATACAAAAGGGTGGATTAAATCAACTGGCAGGGCAGAATTAATAATTGATACTATGAGAAAAATAATAATTGATTTGGAAAATAAATTTGGAAAAGATAAAAATAAATGGAAATGGGGAAATCTTCACAAAATATATCTGAATCATCCGATATCTGTAATAGGTGATTTATCTTTGCTGTATGACAGAGGGGGATTTTCCGTAGGAGGTACTGGTGTCACAGTATGTAATACAGGTTTTGATCCAAATTATTTAGCTCCAATGGGAGCCAATTTAAGATTGATTGCTGATTTAAACGAAAAAGGAATGTGGATTATTGATTCTCAGGGAGTATCGGGAGATCCTGGTTCTGATTTTTATTGCGATCAATCAGAGAAATGGGTTAATGGTGATTATATTTATTTAAAGTTTGAAAATTAAATGATTAAAAACAGAAATCTATTTTTTTATTAGTTAACCTTATTTTAGGTTCTGCCGTAATTTTATCTTATATATGGGGACTGGTTTATTATCCCGAATATGGGTCTGCTCTTTGGGATAAGATTGAGACTAATCATATTCCTTATATAATTTTTTCAATGTTATTGGCTGCTGTTGGATATTTTGTTTTCTCTTTTTATTTTATTAACTACAAAAGATTTCAAACTTTTAACACATCAGACTATCTTTATATTTTGAGTTTATATATAGTAATTTTGTTTTTTTCAGCATTATGGATGCCTCTTTCAATTGGATTTGTAGATACAAATAATAATTTTTTCTTAATATTAAATTTGGTTTCTTTGTACTTAGTGGGAATATCATCATTGTTATTAACGATATTTTCACTTCAAGATAAAATTATGAGAAGAAAATTAATATGGAAGCTTTCTGTACTGGGAGGATTCCAATTTACATTTCACACACTGATAATTGATGCAATATATTGGGGTATGAATTTTATTTAGATTAATATATATCTATTTTGAAGCTAGGCATCTTATTAATGATTTTAAAATCTAATTTAGCTTTAGAGACTGATTCAGATAAATGAGAATCTACAGATATAATTTCATTATTATCATTGTCTTTAATAATGATATCTGTATCAAATCTTTCTTGTATCACTATTCCAAAATCTCCTTCCCCTTGCCACAAGGGAAAAGTAACGATTTTTAAAGTTTTAGTAGGATCTTTAACTTTTTCAGATCTTAATTTAATAAGTTCTTTAATTGCTTTTTCAGAAATTTTCATTAAGTTGAACTAAATTGAACTATATATTCGATTAGCTTATTATATATTTATAATAATTTATTGTCATAGTTTAGAGGAGAATAAAATGGCGACTTATACTTGTGCTGATTGTTCAATGTCTGTAAAAGATCTTACTTGTGGAACATGTGGATCAGAATTGGTATATGCTGAGGTTGGTGAAAATTCTGTTGGCGTATCACAGTGTCCAAATGGAGATGGGCAAATAAAATCCCCATTATGCTGTGGCTCAGATATGAGTGTGAATTAATTTTTGATATAATACTGAAATGATATTAATTAATAACAATAATAATAGTTGTTGCTGTCACGTCACATGACGGGGCTTTATTTAGTTGTTTGTTTTAAAACCCCCTCTTAATTCAAAAAAGAGGGGGTTTTTTTTTGGAGAAAATTATGGATCAAAAGACTTTAGGTGTATATTACGAACATCCAGAATGGTTTGAGAAGTTTTTTAATAAATTAGAACAAAAAGGTATAGCCCATATAAAATTAGAAGGTTGGAATAGTTCTTTTAATCCAGGATCTGCTGAAAATGATTTAGGTATTGATGTTATTTTTAATAGAATGAGCCCTTCTGCATTCAATAGAGGACATGAAAATTCTATTTTTTATACTTTGAATTATATGAAATATTTAGAATCTTTGGGTTTAAGAATTATTAATGGTTATGATGCTTATACATATGAATTTTCTAAATCTAATCAGATTAATTTATTAAGATCTTTAAATATAAGACACCCTAAAACTTATGTCGTTAATCATAAAGAAGCAATTTTAAAATCTGTTGAAAATTTAAAATTTCCTATAGTATTAAAACCAAATATCGGTGGTAGTGGAGCAAATATAATTAAATTTGAGGATTATTTAGAATTAGAAAATTATCTAAAGACAAATATAATTGACTGGGGTATAGATAAAACTTTATTAGTACAGGAATTTTTAACTGCTAAAGATTCAAGTATTATTAGAGTTGAAACTATAGGTGGAAAATATGTTTATGCAATAAAAATATATTTGACGGAAGGTGAATTTAATTTATGCCCTGCTGATTATTGTAAAATTGATGATCAAAAGATTGATGATATGAAAGATGGAGTTTCAGATAGAGGAGCTTTGGTTAAAAAATTTGATCCTCCACAACATTTGATTGAAAAAGTGGAAAAAATATTTCAATCAGCAAAGATTGATGTTGGAGGTTTGGAATATTTAGTAAACTCAGAAGATGATGAAACATATATTTATGATATAAATGCTATGTCGAATTTTGTAGCAGATCCAGAAATAGTCCTTGGATTTGATCCTACTGATAATTTAGTAGATTTCGTTATTAAAGAAATACAAAAAAAAGTAAAATTACCTGTTAATTTATAATGAGAAATTGATAAAATAATACCTTAGATAATTTAAAAAGTATTATGATATCTTCAAATCCTAGAAAAATTTTATTGTTTTTTGCGCATCCAGATGATGAAACATCATCTTGTGGAGGTACAATTAATAAATATTCTAAACTTGGTTATCAGGTATACGTTTGTACTGCAACAAATGGCAATAAAGGTGATTTGGGAACTGGTGATCTTAAGTTAACAAGAGAAGAATTAGGACCATATAGAGAAAAAGAAGAATTAGCAGTATTAAAATCACTAGGTGTTTATGAAGTATTCCAGTTTGGCTATGATGATCAAGGCCTTGAGTTACTTGAAAATGGAATTTTAGAACAACAATATTTAGATATCTTAAAAAAAATTCAACCAGATGTAGTGATTACGTTCGGGCAAAGAGGATTTTCTGGTCATACTGATCATATTCAGGTCAATATCAATGCAACAAATGCTTTTAATAAGTATATAAATATATACTCAACTCAAAATATCAGATTATTCTATACTGCTATGCCAAAAGTAATTGCTGAAAAAAGAGAAATGGATCTTAGTGAAGAAGAAAAATCTCCAACTATTGGTATAGATATATCTGATAATTGGAGCAATAAAGTTGCTGGATTAAGAATGTATAAAAGCCAAAGAGATGCTCAAGAAATAGCAAGTATGTTTGAATCTATGTATCAGGGTGATCCTTATGATAATTACGGCGAATCAAGAGAAGAAATTTCTCAATTCTCTGAATTACTAAAAAATCATGGATACACAAATAATCCTACTGAATATTTTCATCAATACTATCCTAAGTTAGAAAATTATGACGGGAAAATTTTATCAAATAGATTTTAATTTCCAAATTTTACTGATAAGGTTTGTTTTCTCCAAACGTATCTCCGTAATATTGAAAAAAATCTATTGTACTATCTTCAACATATTGGTAAAGGTTTTGAAATAATTTTCTTAATCCATCTGGTGATTTGTTATCTTTCCTGTATGGATTTTCAAGTTTTTCTTCTACCCAGTCCATATATATAGTATCTGCTGGACCAGGAGTTGTTGCCCCACTAACATATATCCATACTGGAGCTCTTTGTCCTACGCTTTGGTATTTTTCACTTAATTCTTTTGCGGCTTGAGCAGCATCTCTTGTTTTTCCTTTTTGAATTTTAAATGTTCTTCGTATTAAATACATATAATCTCCTAGATTTGAATTAATAAAATTTTAATTAAATAATCTTTGGATCACAATAAATAATTTAATTAAATAGTGAGAAAATAGAGATATACAGAGGTGTTACAATATAATTTCTATTATATATTTAATACCTTGGTTAAATGGAAAATAAAATATCGTTATTTGATACAAATATACCGCCTTTAGCTGAACGTGTAAGACCTAAATCTCTTAAAGAATTTATCGGGCAATCTCATATTTTAGGTGAAAATAAAATCCTTAATTCATTAATAGAAAATATGAAATTGTTTTCTATGATTTTATGGGGACCGCCAGGCTCTGGCAAAACCACATTAGCTAGACTCTTGACTATAAAATCAAATTACGAATTGCAACAAATATCAGCAGTTTCAAGTGGCGTAAAAGATTTACGTGAGATTATTGATAAATCTTTATTAAATAGAAGTATGGGGAAGGAAACAGTTCTATTTATAGATGAAATACATAGATTTAATAAATCTCAACAGGATGCACTTTTACATGCTGTTGAAAACGGTACAATTATATTAATAGGAGCCACTACAGAAAATCCTTCTTTTGAAGTTATTTCACCGCTCTTATCTAGATCAAAAGTTTTAACTTTAAATCCCTTGTCTTTTGAAAATTTGAGTGAAATCTTGGATCATGCATTTGAAGAAGACATAATTTTATCAAAAGGTAATTATACTATTACTGAAACTGTGAAAAATAAATTAATACAGAATTCAAGCGGTGATGCTAGGAAAATGTTAAATACAGTAGATATTGCGGTAAATATTCTTGGGCAATCTGGAGCTATTACATCAAGTGTTTTAGATGAGGCATTTCAGAACAAATCTATCCTTTACGACAAAGCTGGTGATTATCATTATGATACTGTAAGTGCTTTGATAAAATCTATGAGAGGAAGTGATCCTGATGCTGCTATATATTGGTTATCAGTAATGATAGAAGGTGGAGAAAAACCTGAATTTATTGCAAGAAGAATGGTGATATTTGCATCTGAAGATATAGGAAATGCAGATCCTAAAGCTTTAAGTATGGCAGTATCTGGATTTCATGCTGTTAGCTTAATTGGATATCCAGAAGCTTCTATTATTTTAGCTCAGGTTACAACATATTTATCTTCTTCGCCAAAATCTAACGCATCATATATGGCTCTAAATAATTCAATTGAAATCATAAAGGAACAAGGTACTCCTAGTGTTCCCCTACATCTTAGAAATGCTCCGACTGATTTAATGAAAAATATGGAATATGGAGAAGGTTATAAATATCCTCATTCTTATGAAAAATCTTTTGTGAATGAAAATTATTTCCCAAAAGATCAGAGTTATATATTTTACAAACCTACTGATAATGGCTATGAAAAATATATAAAAGAAAGATTGAAAAATTTGTGGAGTGAAAGATATGAATAAAGAAATTGGAATGAATATAAACACTTTAACTTTCGATATGTTTGGAACTATCTTGGATTTGGCAGGGAGTATGATTCCATATTTAAATGAATTTTTAAATAATACTAACTCCGATGTTACAGGAGAGCAGATATGGGATACATGGAGAGATAGGCAAAGAATTGAACAGTATCAGGATAATATTTTAATGTTGGGCCACAGTGGATATTTAAAAACATGTGAAAGAGCATTAAAATATAGCTTGGAAAAACATGGTATTTCTTTCAATGAAAAAAAAATAAAAAATATTATGGATGGTTGGTACTGTTTAAAACCATTTGCAGATGCTATGAAATCATTACCTGAATTGAGCGTGAAATACAATTTAGTTGCATTATCCAATGGTGAACAAAATTATTTAGAACATTTAGCAGCAAAGCAATTAAAATTTGAATTTAATGATATTATTTCTGTTCAAAATGCAGGATTATTTAAACCTAGCCCTGCTGTATATAGAAAAGCCGCTAATATGTTAAATAAAAATGTTGAAGAAATAATGATGGTAGCTTCTCACTCATTTGATATTATTGGGGCTAAAGCATGCGGTTATAAAGGGGCATATATTAATCGATATAATTTACCTGTAGAAGATTTGAATTATTCACCAGATATAACTGTAATGGATTTTTATGAATTTACAAATTTTCTTGTTAGAGGCATAATACCTAAATCTCAATCAAACAAAAAACAAGGAAAAACAATTGAATAATCAAAATCGAAAATTACCTGACCCTTTTGATTCTTTTGTAGTAGGTAGTTTACCAAGACCGAAATGGGTTATGGAAGTTGTAGAAAGAAGAAAAAATGGAGATATTTCAGATGCAAACTTTCAAAGTATTTTAGATACTGCTGTTCCATTTGCTATAACCTTACAAGAAAAAGCAGGATTAAATTATATAACTGATGGAGAATGGAGAAGAGAAAGTTATGTTAAAGTTTTTTCTGATTCTGTTGATGGATTTGAAAATGATCTTATTGGCGTAGGTACAGTTAATCAAGATTCTCATACTACAAATATGTATCCTGCCGTTGTAAATAAAATTAAACAGGTAAAATCTATTGCATTAAATGAAGCAAAATTTACAACTAATCATTCTTTAGGAAGAAGTAAATTGTTAGTTACACTTCCTTCAGCATATACAGTTGGCAGAAGAATGTGGGATGAAAAATTTTCTTCTGCAGCTTATCCTGACAGATCAGAATTTATTGAGGATTGTGTTCCTATAATAAGAAATGAAATCACTAATTTGATGAATGCTGGATTTTTAAATATACAACTTGATGATCCATGGTTAGCTTTATTAGTTGACCCTGAGTACAGGAAGAGAGAAAAGATAAGTGATATAGATAAAGAAATTGAATTGAGTGTGAAATCTACAAATAAAATTGTTGAAGGTTTTAACTCAGTATTTTTTTCCGTACATTTATGTCACGCTCACTATAATCGATTACATGGTTCGGAAGGACCTTATGATTTGATAGCACATGCATTTAGTCAATTACATATTGATAGAATAGCAATTGAATTGGCTTCTCCGGTTGCAGGAGGACTCGATATTTTAAAAACTTTCCCAAGAGATAAAATTTTAGGTATGGGAGTAGTAGACCATACTTCTAAAGATATAGAAAAATCTGAGTCTATTGTTGCAAAAGTTGAAGAAGCTATAAATTATCTAGGGACAGATAATATAACTTTAAATCCTGATTGTGGTTTTGCTCCATCATCTTCTAATCCTATGGATTTAGATGAAGCTTATTTAAAACTTAAAGAATTATCTGTTGCATCTATGGATTTGAAAAGTAAATATTCATAATTTAATCGATTAAAGCATATGATATATATGATTTATGTAATATGCTTCCCTGCAGAATATAAATATCGACACTATTATGTTAGGCTTAATTACTCAAAAAATGTTTTTTAAAATTTCTGGTAGCATTTTATTTGCTTATTTTATTGGAGCTATCCCTTTCTCTTCTATAATAAGTTCTAAATATGGTAAAAATTTATTTGCTCAAGGTAGCAAAAAAGCAGGAGCGGCAAATGTATTAAAAACTACAGGTGTAAAACCTGCAGTATTTGCGTTTACCGCTGATTTTACAAAAGGCTCAATTACAATACTTGTGGCTAGATTTTTGGGTTTTGAAAACATTTTTGTTTTAATGATTGCTTCTAGTACAATACTTGGGCATTGGAAATCTATATTTAATAAGATGAGAGGTGGAGATGGTTTTGCAACACTGGGAGGTATCACTTTAATTATGTATTCATTGCCAGGAATGATAGCCGTTATTGGCGCATTTATAATAAATTATTTTTCAAGATTTTTTAAATATTCATCTACGCTTTGTGTTCCAGGAGGTTATTTAATCCTGGTTTTATATACAAAAAATATGAATTCTCAGATTATTGGAATGGGAATTTTATATTCGTTGGTCTTTCTTAAATCCAATTCATTGGTATTTAAAGAAAAATTGAAGAGTTTATCCTGATGAAAGTATTAGTTATTGGTGGTACAAGATATATGGGAAAACTTCTTGTTTGCAATTTATTAAATGAAGGCCATGAGGTTTCTATTATTTCCAGAGGAAATCAACAACCAAATTGGTGGCATGAGATAAAGCATATCAAAGCTGACAGATCAGATAAAGCTGAGCTAGAATCAGGATTAAAAGGAATGGAATTTGACTGGGTTTTTGATTTCCAGGCATATAGAAAAGAACATGTTGAAGATTTTGGTAATATTATGAACGGACGTGTTGGCAAATATCTTTTTGTGAGTACAGGTTCGATTTATAGTAAATGGGATTATGGGACTCCAGAGGAAGCATTATTAGATTTTGAGTTAAATGTTCCTTTTCGAGAAAATCAAGTAAATTGGGATGATTTGACTTATGATTATGATCCTAAAGAATTAGAATATGGCGCCAGAAAAAGGCATTGTGAAAAATGGATTATAGAAAATTTTGATATCCCGTATGTTATTATGAGAATTCCAGCCATCATGGGAGAAGATGATCCTACAGGTAGAATTTGGTGGTGGATTCAAAGAATATCAGATAATCGAGGTATTGTAATACCAAGTAAAGTTGAAAATCCATTTAGAACTCTTTATTCTGGCGATGCGGCACAAGCATTTTTAGATTCTATGAAATCAGATAAAACTTTGAATCAAATTTATCATATTGCATCACATGAAATCTTTACTTCAAGAAGTTGGGTAAGAATATTATCTAATATATTAAATACTGAACCCAAATTATTTTTGGTTCCTAGTACTTTTACAGATAAATACTTGGGAGGAATAAATGAATATGGCAAACCAGGTGATAAATATTCTCCACCTTTATTGAGAAATTATCCATATATACATGATTTGTCTAAATCAGATATGGATTTTAATTTTAAAACTACAAAAGTAGAAGATTGGTTAGCAAAAACGGCTGATTATTATTTGAATTTATCTGATGTTGAAAATTCCAAAGGATATGAGAATAGGGATCTTGAAATTAAACTGGGGACTGAATGGGAGAGTAGATTGGGAAATTTACAAGATGTATTTGAATCTGACTTTAATTAATAAGGAATTCCCGCAAGAAGTATAGCTGCATACATGCATTTCCACGCTTCTAAGTAATCTTCTGATTCAAATGAAATGATTTGTCTTGAATCTCTTTTTATACCAGGCATCATACTTACCACATCAGCCATAAGATCACTTGAAAATTCTACAGACATTTTTACTGGTGTTTTGTATTTTATTGGAGAGAATTTTTTATAATTTTGAACGGATTCAATAGCTTTGTTTTTAATTAATTTAAATGCTTCATTCCCTGATAAATTTTTAGCTGAAAATTTATTAATAGCTTCTTTTACAGGAGCTCCCACTATGTTGGGAATAAGATTTTTTGCATCATAGACTATATCTGAATCTCCTGCTATCAAACCTATTGGTACGTTATAATATCCTGCTATTCCAGCATTTATTTCAAATTCTGAAGATGGTTTGTCATTAATATAAAAATGCTGTATTACACTTGATCCCCTTATAGTATGACTTAATATTCCTTTCTCCCCAGGTCTTGAATGATAACCTATGCACATTGAGATATCAGGGTTATTTTCAACACCTTGCATCATCCCTAATGGTTTAGGAGATCCACTAATCAATTCTGCTCTTTGATCAAGCATGTATGGAAGTAGGTTTCTCATAGAACCATGACTGTCGTTTACAATTACAGTTGTTGCCCCAGCCTCAAAACTACCTTCAATGGCAGCATTAGCTTCAAGCGTCATAGCTTTACGCATCATATTATAATCATAACCTTTTGGTCCTGTTTGATCAGTGTGTACAACGCCACTTACTCCTTCCATATCAATAGATATATGAACATTTATACTCATAATTAATCCTTCTCAATTTTTAAATGAATAATAATTTATACCAGTTTTCTTTTTCCTGGCAACACCTTCTTTGACTGCAGCTGAAGCTATGTTTTCTGATACACTTTTAACTACATTTTTATCAAATACACTAGGAATAATAAAATCTGGGTTTAATAATCGCCTTGGTATGACTGATGCTATGGCTTTTGCTGCTGAAATTTTCATTTTGTCTGTGATTGTTTTTGCTCTTACCTCTAGGATTCCTTTGAAGATCCCTGGAAATGCTAAAGAATTATTTACCTGATTAGGATAATCTGATCTCCCTGTTGCCATAACTTTAACATTTGATGGTATTAATTCTGGCATTATTTCAGGAATAGGATTGGCTAATGCAAATACTATACTTTCAGATTTCATTTGTTCTAACATTTTTTTTGTTACCATGTTTGGCCCTGCTAGCCCTATGAAACAATCAGCATTTTTTAATGCCTTTTTCAGATCTCCTTTTATATTTTCAGGGTTGGTTTTTTCAGCGAAATTCTTTTTGTAAATATTATCATTATAATTTCTATTTCTTGAAACTATTCCTTGCCTGTCTATTCCTATAATATTTTTTATTCCAAAGTCCATTAATATATTTGAACAGGCTATGCCTGCTGCTCCAACTCCCGCTATTACAACTTTTAAATCTTTTGGTTTTTTGTTTACTATTTTTAAGGAATTTATTAATGCTGCTAAGACAACGATAGCAGTACCATGTTGATCATCATGAAATACAGGTATATCAATTTCTTGTTTCAATCTTTGTTCAATATAAAAACATCTTGGAGCACTGATATCTTCAAGATTGATACCGCCAAACCCTGGAGAAATTGCTTTGACAATGTCAACTATTTCATCTTCGTCTTGAGTATTTAAACATATAGGCCACGCGTCTACATTCGCAAAATTTTTAAGAATCATGGCTTTACCTTCCATTACTGGTAAAGCTGCTTCTGGTCCTATATTTCCTAATCCTAATACAGCGCTGCCATCAGTTACTACTGCAATAGTATGACTTTTAGTTGTAAGTGCCCATGCTGCTTCGGGTGTATGATGAATATGAGATGATATCCTGCCCACTCCTGGAGTATAAGCTTTTGACATATCATCTCTTGTAGAAATATCAAAAGAACTGTTTACTTCGATTTTACCTCCAAGGTGTAATAAAAATGTTTGGTCAGAAACATTTTGTATATTAACTTCTTTAAGAATATTAAGTTTTTCAATTATTTTTTCTGCATGATCATTTCCATTAGTATTTGTTGTAAGGTCTCTTACAATATAATCACCTTCAATAGATACGACATCAATAGCTGACATATCACCACCATTGTTGCTTATAGTATTAATTATTTTTGCAAGCATTCCAGTTGTGTTTGGGTATTTTGCTCTTATGGTGATACTATTTGCTACACCAGGTTTTATGTTTTTACTAGCACTCATAATTTTAGGGATATTTATACAATATTATGATCTATATTATTTCTGGCTACAATCATAGTCAAAGAATTATTTGAATCAATATTTGATATTTTATGATTAAATTTTTCAGGTATATATATAAAGTCTTCTTTTGTAACACTAAAATGGGAATCTAATTTATTATTTGAAATAAATAAACCTTTTCCTGAATTTATAAAAATTGCTGTTTCAAAATCAGAATGTTTGTGTGGGATTGTACTAATTCCAGGTAATAGTTCAATTTTGGACATATAGATTGATTTTGAATTGCTGGTATTTTTTGAAACCCCTACAATGACTTTTTCAGTCTCTGAAGATTGGGCTTCGGTAAGTTCAGAAGGTATGACAGTACAATCATTGTTTTTATTGTAATTTTTTAAAAGTTCATTTTCATTTTTTATTTCTTTTACAATTTCAGTTGGCTTATTTCGTGCAACCAATAAAAATAATGATGCTTTATTACTTATATTTATTGGTTTGTGAGGAGCGTCTGGCGGTACATAAATAAAATCTCCTGTGTGTATTTTGTTATGCTTTTCTAATTTCTTTCCTACTACAAATATCCCTTCGCCTGCAAGAACATATATTGCACTTTCGCAATTTAGATGTAAATGTGGGGAAGATGATTTACCTGGAGGTATTTCTGCTATAGCTAGGTGTATGTTTTTAGAATTAGATGTTTCTTTTGCTACACCAGCTATTCTAGTCATATCACCTGATGATATTTCAGTATATCTTTCATATGGTCTGATAATTGTAGTAACATTTGTGTTCATTAATATTGCTCCAAAATTATATTATCAAAATACAAAATTATTTTGTGTAAAAATTGAGAATTTTATTTTTTTTTTCATCTTTTAAACTGATTGTTAGGATAAAAGTAATTATTGATAAGAGTGCCGGTAGAATGAACGCTTTACTGATAGAAGATATATAATTTAAAGTATCAGGAGTTATGTTATCTAATTCATTGTTTGATATGGATACAAATACTAGGACTAAAGCTGTTGAAATTGATATTCCAATTATATTTCCTGAAGTTCTTGTAAGGGTCAAAAAAGCATTTACGCTACCATAATTATCTTCTTTCACAGAAGTGAATATATAACTTGTGTTTACAGTGCTGAAAATCCCCATTCCAAGTCCTTGAAAAGCATACGCCACCATCACAAATTCTTTATTTAAAATTGTTGCAAAAAGATATAAAGAAACCGATATGCTTAAACACAATGCTCCAGCGATTCTTGGAAAATAACTACCTATTTTATCTGATACTTTTCCTGCAAAAGGTCCTGATATAGCCATCATTATAGGGCCTGGTAATATGTATATACCTGTTTTTGAGGATGATAATCCATAGCCATTTATTAGTAAAAAGGGTGAAAGATAATATATAGGTGAATTAGCTATAAATGATAAAAATCTTACAATGCTGCCCAAAGAGAAGCTTTTGTGATTAAATAATTTCAGATCTATTAATGGATTTGATAATTTATTATGTTTTTCCCATAGAATAAATAGAAGTAGAAATATTCCTGTTATTGGAATTCCAGTTATTAACCAAATGACATTCCAATTAGAGGTTGTATACATAGATATACTTATAATTAAAGAAGAAAGTGATATTGTAGATAGTAGTGTTCCTTGCCAATCAAATTCATAGTTTAGAGGTTTTGTTTTTTTTGGATTATTTAATTTTATAAATATACTGAAAAATAAACCTAGGATAGTAAGGATAGATACAAAGTTAAATATACCTCTCCAACCAAAATTGTCTATTATATAACCCCCGATGACAGGACTTGCTATAGATCCTATCCCAATTATAGACATGAAAATTCCTAAAGATGTTCCTCTGTCTTGTTTTTGGAATAACTGTATTACCATAACCATTACGTTGGATTGGATTGCTGCCGAACCTATTCCTTGTAATGATTTGAATAATATAAGTGTGATTAGTATCTCAGATCTGCCTGCTAAAGTTACAAATATTCCAAAAAGAATCAAACCAATAAGGTATATTTTTTTACTACTGTAAATATCAGATAATTTACCCATAGGTAATAAAAATGAACTTGTTGCCAAAACAAATGATATTGGTATCCATTGAATTAAAGATAAATCAATATTCAGATCATTGCTAATAGTAGGCAATGCTAAATTTAACATAGTATTATCTACGAGTTCAGCAAATTGCCCCGAAGCTATTCCTATAAATGAAATTATCAGTTCTAACATAGGCTGAAATTAGCTGATTAATTCTGGTTCAATAATAGTTTCTTTGACAACGTTATTTTCTAATGAAACTTTATACCCTTTGGAACCATTTTTAGGGGTAATGAGCTTTATTAATTTATTATTTATATAATGAGCTCCAACATAGTCATCTAGAGCTATTCCATCAGATAGTATTTTATTTTTGATTAATTTTTCGTATGTGGGTCTACGATCTTCTTCCCCATTATAGTGTGGGCATGCACTTCCTTTTAAAAATCCCAAACCTGTATTTAATTCTTTTAACATCGTTCTATTATTTAAACCTAACCCGGGACTGACTAATGATGATGAGGGACCAAAAGAATCAGTTACACTGCATTCATACCAACAGATCATTCCCGCACTTGCTCCCGTTAATACAATTCCATTTTGCCAAGCTTTTGTTAATATTTTATCAATTCCGTGAATTTCCCATATTGATAACATATTCGCAGTATTTCCACCTGATACTTCTATAATATCTTGATTTAATAAATAATCTTCCAAGTCTCTTTGGTCTCTGCTAAATAAAGGTAAATGACTAGCAATTGCTCTTTCAGAAGGGAACACTCTGTAAAATCTTTCTATCGCAAAAGCAGAATCTCCAACTGCAGTTGGAATAAAAGCTATTTTAGGTTTTTTCTTGCCAGATGCCTTGATTTTATAATTATCAATTACAAGATTAAATTTGTCTAATCCTACCCCGCCACCACCGAGTGCAATTATTTGAGACGATTTTTTAGTAGCCATATGTACTCCTTATTATCTTTTTGGCTCTCTTGTCCAAAAATTACAATTTTGATTTTCACATTTTAACCATTTAAATAATTCGGGATTGTTAAATTCCGAATTAGAAATATTTTTTATTACTTTATAATCTACTTCTACCAATAATTTATTACTTTTTGTATCGCATATAGGACACATATTTGATTGATCAGAAATATTATTCATATTTGGAAAAATCAAAATTTTCTTTAGTGATAAATTCTACAAGTGCTGGTTTTCCAGATTCGGTAATACTTATTGCTTCTTTTAGTGCGCTGATAATCTTTTCGGGCTTACTTACTCTTATCCCCCATCCACCTAATGCTTCAGCAACTTGTTTATAATTTCCGCCCTGAGAATGTGCTTTGTATTTTTCTATTGAAGTTGGCATTGAAGGTCTTTCTATAGCCATTGCACCGTTATTTAATACAATTGTAAGTATCCCTATGTTATTCCTTACCGCAGTTTCAATATCCATCCCAACCATGCCTATAGCAGCATCGCCCATAATGTTTATACATA
>MDTC01047489.1_pt1 | contig 26196 bp, 33 predicted proteins | sample 811181 | NCBI WGS metagenome assembly MDTC01 (sample SAMN05326644, study PRJNA326480) | marine metagenome | isolation source: seawater | place: Pacific Ocean: North | collected 2011
TACTTTTTATTTGATTTATAAAATATTGATAACCATGGACAAAAGCCCGAGTTTGAGATGGAACACGGCCGCGTATATATTTGGAAGCCGTACATATGGACATTAACAAATTATTGTTTCGTATCTTTAACTATTTTTTTGTTTTATATTTTAATGTTGATCCAGGATCTTACGGATGATTTGAAGCTTAAACTGGTCCAGAACCGCCACGTGCGTTTCAATCCAAGTATAGTTCACGTGAAGAATGATATTTACTACATGACATATCGTCTTTGGATACCTTCCACGAAAAATACAAACAAAACTACTCCACTTCCTTGGAAACACGCCTGGTCTAACAAATACGATGGTACTGTATTTGCCGTCTTAAAACGAATGGTAAACGGCGGATTCAAAGTAATCAACGAACAACTTTTGGAAGTAGCCGATCACACAATCATAGACACTCGTATCTTCAAGATGCCTCGCGGATTCGGCATTTCTTTTAATCAATGGACATGGTATCCCGTCGGTTCTCCGACGCCAGAATTGAAAAAGGCATGTTACGGTCCTAATACCGTTTGTACTTTGATGGGACGAGCTCGCCTTTCTACTGATCCCAAGACCTCTGTTGCCAAAACATACGGACTCGTTCATCCGTGTTTAAATCATAAGGATGTATTGCCAGTTTCTTCCAGATGTTTCACAGGACAAAGAGAAGAAAAGAATTGGGTTTGGTGGTTTAATAAAAAGAACGAAGAAATGATAACCTATTTTATAGAACCGCACATAGTTTTAAAACATTCAAACAAAAAATGTATCACCGTCGGAGATACCAATAAAGGAATTCTCGCGAATTTAAAGAAGGTCTACCCCAGTTTGAAATTTTCTGCTGGAACTCCTCCCATTAAGTGGTCAGAAACAGAATACATTGCATTGGGTCATTGTAAATATAACTTCAAAACAGCTTCCATATTGAATAACAAATATTTAAAAGGAAAGACATTGCATTTCAACGCAACTGGTTGTAATTTTGGTACTGGCATTACTCCTCGCTTAGTCTATATGATGTTCTTTTATACGTTCAAAAATACTGCTCCCTACGAAATAACTCAATTAAGTCACGCGTTTATTCCTCCTAGACATGGAAAGTTTTTATTACCCTTTCCCTCTGGAATTGCAAGCATTCCTAATACCTCCCAATACGTAATATCCTATGGAGAAGGCGATGTTCGCGTGAAACTATTAACTATGGAAAAAAAGAACATAAAAGATATGCTTCTACCATTCGAAAGTATTACCCCTGCCAATTTCAAATTCATCGTCATGAAATAATTTTATTTGTTTCTTATAATGAAGGTAGGGTTTATAATTGGTCCGCAAGGAATTTCTTGGCAGGGCACCTATTACGACAAATTCGCGTTGTCCAAGAACCGCCCTTGGTTGGACAAAGTTTCTAAAAAATATTGGATCCACGACAGCGGTGGGAAAGTCACATTAAAAAATCGCAAAAATCCCGAAACACGTCCGAACGTAAGGGTCGACGTCGCCGTAGCGTACGCGTGCAAGTATTTAATGCCAGAAATCACTTGGGACTTTATTCCCGCTCACGAGATTACAGACGAGCGCATTCAAAAGAACGATTTGGTTATTAACCAATTCATGGATCTCTTGATAGTTCCCTTTATCAGAAAGTTTAAAAGCGAAACTGCACAACGCAGACCGCACGCTAAACTGAATGGTATATACTCCCGTAACAAGGATAAATTATATCCTCCAATCGACTACGCGAATACTATTTATGATAAGTGTAAATATTACGATCATTTTAAAGATCGTAAGTTGCCCATTGCTCCAACTTTGTGTATATCAAAAAAACAATACATGAATGATCCTAAAGCAGCTGCGTTGAAACTCGAAAAGTTCAAATCATCAGTGAATACTCCACTTTTTGCAAAACCCGTTCACGGAACTGATGCTATTGGAGCCCAGTTTTTGAAAAACGAAACTAAGGCCAAAGATTTTTCTTGGTATTTCAGAAAAATATTTAAAAATCCCCAATTTCCCGGGATTGTATTTCAAAAATATATGGCTGATTTTGAAAAAACTGTTCCACAGATTCGGTTTTTCTTTGTGGGAAATCGTTTGAATCACGTCATTCTCAACTATAGAGGAAAAGATTATATACCTACACAAATGGCTCACTTGATTCCGAATCGAACAAAAAGTTTTAAATTAATGAGCGTTCCGAATATTAAAATTGCAAAATCTCTCGCGTTAAAAGCAAAGAATTCAATGAAGAAATATATGGACGGTCTTCCGCAATTAATTACAAGAATAGATCTAGGTTGTTGCTTGAAATTAGGAAATAGAAACACTTTTTTCATTAATGAAATTGAATTTAACCCTGGATTATATTTACATGCTGACAAAAATAAGTTCAACTTTGATATGAAATGCGCAAAAATAATTCAAAAAGTTATTCAGAAGAAGTTAAAAACTAAACAATAAATTATTAACTAAAATGTATTGGCCAATTTTTCTGATTTTTGCTTTTTTATTTTTTTGTTCTATTGGTTATTTAGGCGCCGACGATTCAGAAGAAGAATTTTAGTATTTAAAATAATAAAAGGTAAAAAGTAAATGACCGAAATAGGTTATATAGCCATGGTTGCACTTATTTTGATATATTCTTACGGATCGTATCATATGTGTAGAAAGAGATGTAGTCCGATAGATTATTCTGAATTAAACTAACTTTCGTAAAAAAACATAATTTTCAAGTTCTTTTTTTATTTTTTTTTAATAATTAACATGAACAGATTACCACCTGAATTACGTAATAATATATTACGTAAAAAACGCGACCTCGAAGAAAAAAATGAAAGAAACAAAAGGGTAAAGGCGGCTGTCGTTGCAAAGAATGTCCAAGCCCGAGTCAAGCAAATAAATTTAAAAAAGAAATACGCACTTCCTGTCTCTCAAACTAAAATGTATTTCCTAAACCAGTTAGCGGATGTTTATGAGGACATTTCTTTACTTCGAAAAGATATGAGACGTTCGATGCGAAAAAAGAGTTGGGAAGAAATGAAACAACATGATAATACGTTAAAAAATATAATGATGATTGTTAAAGATCAAATAATGGATTGTGCGTCTCACAACGAGTGTAGAAATACCAATATGAAATTTAACATTAATGCTATGAATAATTCCAACAATCACCCATTTTAATAATTGTAAAAAGAGATGTAGTCCGATAGAATTAAACTAACTTTCGTAAAAAACATTTAAAAACAATAAAGTATAATAGTAAATGTATAAATTATTTGGGCCCGTTAATTTAAGACCGTCTTGTCATGATAAAGTCATAAAAAATCTTGTGAAGAAAGAGAAACGAAGGCAAATGACAACACTGCAATTGATTGCTTCTGAAAATTTTACATCTCAAGAAATCATGGACGTAACTGGAAGTGTGTTAACAAATAAATACAGCGAAGGGTATCCTGGTAAAAGATATTATGGAGGAAACGTTCACGTAGATGAAATAGAAAATATTGCTATTGAGAGAGTAAAGAGTCTTTTTGGAGCCGAACATGCAAACGTTCAGCCGCATTCCGGATCTCAAGCAAATATGGCAGTTTATAACGCATTATTAAAACCAGGTGACGTTGTTTTAAGCATGAGTTTAAGTGAAGGTGGTCATCTTAGTCATGGAAGTCCTGTAAGTGCTAGTGGGCAGTTTTATAATTTTGTTCATTACGGACTAGACACAGATGAATTAATAAACTATGACGAGATAAAAGAACTCGCTAATATTCATAATCCGAAAATGATAATTGCGGGAGCGTCTTCTTATTCTAGATCTATTGACCCTAAAAAGTTTAGAGAAATATGTGATGAAACAAACTCATATTTCATGTTCGATGCAGCTCATATAGCAGGTTTGATAGCTGGTGGGCAACATTTAAATCCGGTACCGTATGCAGATGTTGTAACGTTCACGACGCACAAAACATTGAGAGGTCCTAGAGGAGGATGTATATTATCAACTAAAGAGCATGCAAAGAAAATCGACAGTGGATTATTTCCAGGGAATCAAGGAGGTCCGTTAGATCATGCGATAGCTGCAAAAGCAGTAGCATTTCATAACGCGTTAGATCCATCATTTACAGAATATGCCGAAACAATAATAGAAAATGCAAAAACCTTAGCGTCGGAATTGCAATCATATGGCTTTAGATTAGTATCGGGAGGTACAGATAATCATTTAGTTCTGATTGATCTGAGATCGTTTGATAAAGATTTGAATGGAAAAATGGCTCAAGAGATATTAGATCAAGGAAATGTATCGTTGAATAGGAATGCGGTACCAAATGACACTCGCTCAAAGTTTGTAACAAGTGGCATCAGGATAGGTGTAGGATCTGTTACAACTCAGGGTATGGGAACATATGAGATGAAAAAGATAGCAAGATTTATTTATCTGATTCTAAAAAACAGAGAATATCCGTATATAATACAAGAAATTTCAGAAAAGGTCAAAGATTTATGTATAAAGTTTCCGCCCTATTAGAATAATCGCCCTAAATATCGTTTGTAATATTTGGAAGATAGCCTTTATCAATCAAATAGTCAATGGACTTACAATTAACCAGAGACAGCAAATATATTTGTTTTTGTTTTTGTGTCAAATCGTGGAATGTTTTTTGTGGTTTAATTGAAAAAGTTGTTATTATTGGTATTTGGCTCTTATATTTTTCAGAAACAAGAATCTGGTTCGAAGCAGTTGTATGTGACAACGAATGAGTCATTTAATAATAATCATATATATTTTATAAGCAATTGAGAAAGTCGCGAAGCTACTTTGGACTCGGAATAAGATTGCAATATTGTTTATAGTCTGGAGAAAATTGGCACAAAGTTTTCAGTGTCGTGAATAAGAGTTTCATATAATCTATCAATTGTTGAGCTGAAATATTTGTTTTATTTTCTTCAGCCATCAATTCTTTCATTTCTGACAAAGTAGTGTTATAATCGTTCATAATTACTTGAAAGTCGTTGAGTGTAGTTGTAGAATTTGTTGGTTCGTGAAATGATTGTGAATGATCTATTTTTTTGAGAATTTCATGTTGATTTGAAATCATATTAGAATATTGAGAAAGCGCGTAAATATTGAAAACAAAAAAAGACAATATGCCGAGAGATAGAGAGAATCGAAATATTTTCAGACTGAAACTAGGATTTTCAATAAAACTAGAACGCCTTTCTTTTAATAGTTCCACATCAAGACCTTGATTATCGTTATTTGGTTCCATTTGTAAAATTATTGAGTATTGATTTTAAATTAACAATTAAGCTTGTTTAATACATCTTCTAATTCCTTTCCTTGTCCGAACATTGCGTATCCCATTAAACTATAATTAGGAGTTTCTTGTGATACATTCTCGATTATCTTCATCAATTTTTCTTTTGAAATCTTATTCATTTTAGCTTTTGCGGTGACTTTGCTATTCGAAGCCAGCGAGTTGGCACGTTCTTGAAGAGTGGGCATAGATTGTGAGCCATAGTGATCCATTGCTTTTTCGTATTTATTTTTGTATCCTTTAGGCGACTAAAATATCAATTCCATAGATGTGTCTGGACATATTTTGCGATAATCGTGCTTAATTTCATCACCCTCTTTTATGTTACGTAAAGCAACGAAGTAATGTCCGTCTATTTTTATATTAGGTCGAGTTGAATGATTAGAGAACTGATATAATCCAGGATAAAATAAGTCATGTGGATGAGGAACAGGGACATATTTTGGGTCTCTTCCACGGCACATGAAATCTTGCATTACTTGCATCTGAGACTTTGTAAGTCCCGCCTTTTTCCAATTGCTTTCAGTTGATGTTTCCCATCCAAAATCTTTAACAGCTTTATACATTGCCAACGCTTTTCTTGTATTTTCAGGCAATGGAATCTTTGTACCTGGAGGATGACCCGCTACGCATTTCTCACCTTTCTTAATATCTCTTAACGCAAAAAGACCAGTTCCATATTTAGATTTCTTCGCTCTGAATGTAAAAGTTCTTTTTAAATATGCACCAAAAGCTTTCATCTTTTTTTGCTCTGCAGTTGACATTTAATATTCATAAGATTTTTTTTATGATTCTGTCTCCCATTAATCTGTCTAAGATCCATTTCTTTTCAGGAAACATTTGCGCAAATACTCCAGGTGCATATTCTATTTCGTTTATTATGAACCGACCAAACCGATCTTGTCCCCAATCTATTCTCAATAATAACATTGGGATATCAAATTTCTTTTCAAGTAACGATATCAATCTTTTAGTCTCTTTTAAAACTATAGGAGGTAACGATTTTTTTCTAATATTCCAATCGTATCCAAATTCAGTAGTTTCCAACGTGTAGACATATTTATTTCCGACCCAAAAAGTACGCAATTCTGGATAATCTTTGGTTGCAAAGTTATTTATATATTTTTGAACGATTGCTTTAGAGTATTTTGAACTTTTCAAATAATTGACATGACCAGAAATATTTTTCTTATTTTTAGGGAAATTGAAACCTTTGGCGCCTTTTGATTCCGCGCTTGGCTGAGGTTTCATGAAAATCTTGTTCCAAGTTTTGAACTGGATATTTTTCAATATCTTACGCTTAATACTTTGTTTCAAATCATAGCACAAGGTTGGAGCTACTCCAAATTTATGCTTTTCCAACCATTTATAATAAACGCACTTGTCTGTGATGAAATCTATGAATGGAATAGTTGGATACAAATTCTTCACTTTTTTCAGTGCTCCGTAAAACTGTTTGAATTTTTCTGGAGTCTTCTCTTTAACGACCCATTTGTAATATGGCAAAGTCAATTCTTCAAATCCCATAAGAACTAGATCTGGTAAAACAGTTCTTTTGTGAAAACTAGTGCGATAGAGTTTTATGAATTTGTACTGGGGATATTTCCAAACAAGATAATTAAAAAGAGCTATATCCGGTTTAACACCTTCTTTCGATTTTTCGTGTACCAACCAAGGAATTCCTTTTGTATTCACCCAATCATAAGGAAACCCTGGACGAATAAACAAACCGATTGTTTTCATTAAAATAAAAGCAATATTATAATATTTTTTAACATAATAATATAATTATTACTATCCAACTTATTAAACATCCTAATATTATGACCACGGGTATGTAATCTTTACGATCTCGCGACAATTGTTCTTTGATTATCATAGCGATCTCCATGATAGCTCTGTCTATAAATGGTTCTGAACATTGAACGCATTTGTTATCATTTTGTTCAATGATCCATGCTCTACATGATCTGCAACAGCAAGCGGAACATGTAGCACATTTTCGAACGTCGGTTTCTTCAAGACAAATAATACAATGGTCCATTAGATGTTACAATGTTTATATGTTAGTTGTATAGACATAGAGAGATTCTTTGGAACGTTTGCGACGTGACCAAGCTTGTATAGTTATTTCTTCGCGGTCATAATATTCAGTCATTTGATCTAATCTGTAATACACATCGCCAATACCCCACGTAATCTTTTTCTCCAAATCAACATCAGGTTTATTAATTTGTTGAAGAATGACTGTTGATAATTCGCTTAATTCTTCTGCAAGTTTCAATGATGCCCGTACTTTTTTTTGAGAAGTGCGTATTTTATCGGGAGATTTTTTTGAAAGTTGTTGATTTTGAAGAACAATTGAATTAGTCATTAATCTTCCTTTTAGATTTTTTTTATAAAGATTCTTTTATAGATGGTATGTTTCTATTGGTACGCCACTAATAGGCTGTTTAAAGAACCTGTAAAATTCGAGTGGGATTTTTTTAATATATTTTTGATTTATCCATTTATCTTCGTAACCCCAATCATACTTGTAAGGTTTATCTAAGAACAATTTATTCATAACTTTTTTCAAAAGTTCTGAAATTCTACTGGATATTTTCCACGTAATGAAGACAGAATCTTTATAATAAGCGGGTCTTTGACCTTTATTCATTGAAAATTCTGTCAAAAATGTATAATAATCTACAGATATACCGCTATAATCGTCCTTTTTATATACGGATTGACCGAAGTCTATGATAACAGGATAGTATTTGTATACGGGTAGGAAAAAATGTCTTTGTAAAAAAGTATATTTCATGATAATTGGTTTATTCACTCTCATCATGGTTATATTTGAAAAGTACAAATCGTGATGTAGAATTCCTTCTTTATTGAGTTTGTGTATGGCAAAGCATACTTGCGCTATCATGACTAACCATTCTAATTCTGTACGATTTCCTTCTGCCCAGTCATAAAGCGAAATTCCTGTATATTCGCTACATTGAATGATTCCATTTCCATTTTTTACACGTTTCCACCAATCGCCAGCCTCTCGATAAACTCCCGCGGTATACCTTCCTCTAAAATAAGTATTTTTGCAATTAAATGTTCTATAATACAGAGGAAAGTGTGGCGACATTTTTTGTCGAACTATATCAGATACGTCCAATGCTAATTTGGCTTCTTGCTTGTGTGGTTTAGACGCGTACATAGTTTTTATGACAAAGTCCACGTCGTAGTGTCTTTTGTACTTTTTCACCTTCTTTATATTCTGAGAATTCTGATCGCTTTTTATAACACCAGCATACACGTCTCCGAAAATCCCAGAACCAATATACCCGTTGATGTAAACATATTTAAGCAACCCTCTTTGCGTTAAACACAGTCGTTCTCTGTTTGGCAATTGTTTGCGCATCGATCGATATTGCGTCAAACGTTCTTCCATACAGTAAGATTAGATTTTCTTTAGGACAAAAAAAGAAACAAGACGGAAACTTAATGCGTAAGTTTCCTTGCCTAAAGACCACCGAATCTCTACTTTATAAAGCGAGCATCATGGCAAGCAAGCTCCTGAAACAAGCTGAGACTTCTCTCACTGGCAAACTCTACGATCCCTACCAGCGCGATGGCGTCAAGTGGATGCTTGAACGTGAACTCGCCAAGGTCAACCCTGGAGGCGTCAACGCCGACGAAGTTGGACTCGGCAAAACTATTATGACAACGGCCACTCTTCTCGGAAATCCATTGGAAAAGACTTTAATTCTCGCCCCTAAAAGCCTAATTCCGCAATGGGAGAATGAGATGAAAAAGTTTGCTCCTCATCTCAAGCCTCGTATTAATCGTTTGCCTTCAGACACAACTGGCAACATTCTTGTAATTGCTTCTCATCAGCAGATAGTAAAACGCAATTCCAAAAGTGTCAGTGCTTCTATCTACCATGAAATTGTATGGGATCGTATTATTATTGATGAGGCTCATGTTATCAAAAACAAAAACGCAAAAATAAACAAATGTGCTCGTGCTTTAAAAACCAAGATCCGGTGGTGTTTGACAGCCACTCCGATTATGAATAAGATGGATGAATTCATAAATATAATGGGGTATCTTGGAATTGATAAAGATCAGTGCAAACAAACAAAACAACAAATAGTTGAAATGTATATAATGCGCCGAACTAAGGAAGATATTGCAAAAGTTGACAAACGATTTGAGCTTCCTCCGTGCGAAGTCACAATAAAAGAAGTTGAGTTGGGTACAGAAGAAGAGCGGGAACTATACCAAAGTACTTGGGAAACTGCCCGTGCTGAAATTAAAGAGATGAAAAATAGCGAGATGCAAAACAATGCTTTAGAAGCTTTGGAACGTTTGCTTCGTATGCGTCAAATATGTATCCATCCTCAGATTTACAATACAGGTATTGCTCGTAAGCGCAAGCTTAAAGAAGTAGACCAGTGGAATCATTCTTGCTCAAAGCTTGAAGCTCTTATTGAATTGCTTAACTCTCAAGAAGAAGGCCAAAAGTCACTCGTATTTTGCCAATTCATTGAAGAAATGCAACTCTACGCTGAAAGGATGCGTGAAGAAGGATATAATGTGATTCGTTTGGACGGTTCTTTGGATTTGGATGAACGCAATCGATTGGTGAAAAAGTTCAATGAAGATGCATCAGTTGATGTATTTATTATTCAAGTCAATACAGGCGGAGTAGGTTATAACTTGCAGGCAGCCACACGTGTCTATATTAATACACCGACGTGGAATCCAGCCTTAGAATACCAGGCTATTGGCCGCGCACATCGGACAGGGCAGACTAAACCGGTCAAAGTGACTAAGTTAATCACTGTGGACCCAAGTTCAAATGTACCAACAGTTGAGGAATTCATTTTACAACTCCACGATACAAAACTCAAGTTGATAGCGGATGTTTTGAACGATGCGCGAATCGCCAAGGTAGAGAAAGGAGCGCGGATGAGAAAGATCAACGAGGTCATAACATTCAAAGACATCTCAAGGATGTTCAAGGTCTGAAAAAAAATAAAATTAATAATAATGACATTTAACAACACTATAACTTTGGAGCCAATCCCTGATCATCGTCATATAGAAGTTAATAAACAACACTACGATATAATTTCTCTTCTGAAATGGGTTGTTCCCAGAAAAACCATTCCTCATTCTAGAAAAAAGCTAACTAATACTGAAGTTAGAAATCTTCTTGCAAAAGGGATAAAGGCTATGATGTACGAATTAGACCATCCTTTGAAGGGAGAGGTGAGAAATAGAAGACTCACTCCTGCTATGAAACGACCTAGAGCTGTAAAAAGATTGGAAAGATTAATATTAAAATAAAAATATAAATAATAATGGGGTGGTCCAGTTCGACATTGGATCCTGATCAATTTAAACTTGATAATAAAAATGTAAACACAATATTGAAATCAGCTGGTATACAAAATCCAAACACATATACTAGACGCAAGGGAGGTAAAGATGGAATTGTTCTGACAAACCGTAACTCAATAATTAAAATAACTGCTAATAATCCAGGACGCCCAGGATCTATAAACGAGGAGCTAAAATTCATGAGTATTGCGGGCAGATTGAATATAGCTCCAAAGCTTCATGTGGGGAAAATCATCAACTTTGAGAATAAGAAATATCTTGTAATGAAATCAGAAAAGATGAATGGTAATATTAGAAATATTAGGTTAACGCGAAACAATTATGAAAAAATAAAACATTTAGTTTCATCATTGCATAATAAAGCTCGCATAACACACAATAATTTACATCCTGGACAAGTAGTGTATAAAATCAAGCCCAATGGAAGTAAAGATTTCAGATTAATAAATTTCGGAAGAAGCAGCAAATGGAATAGAAAGAACTACGGATCTCTTTCTAAAAATATGAATGGATTATTTAAAATGGAAAGATCTATTGTACAACAAAAGCAAAATGATCCCCGTTTTGTGTCACAGATGTCACCATTGTCAAGTTCCATGAAACCAAAATGGGCATATCCAACTTCCAATTCGTCTGGTACACCTGGAACGCCACGCACGCCACCCATGCGTCTTTTTTCTAATTAATTGTAATGAGTACGTTGCGTACTAAGTATTTATGTCCGATTTCCGGCGACGAATGGGACTTTGAAACTCATAGTTTGCTATTTAAAGGAAACATACAAGGTTCAAATTGCTATTCCTACGCCATGAATCACCCCATGCCTAACGGCAAACGCCCTCATAAATCTATTCCAGGTCTTTTGTCTAGAACAACACACAACGAAACAGATTGGCAAAGCTGTTCGGTCGCCGTCAAAAGACTTTTGGCAGACGGACAAGTTGTTGCAAAGATGAACAATCTGAAAAAGAATATAACAACTCCGACGAGTATTAAAGCTCGACCAAAACCAGGTCATAGAAAGATAGTAATGGTCGTAGAATCAGATGCTGCTCCTAAAACAGTTCCAACAGACTTTCATTTTTATGCACAGAACAAAATCGCAATAGAAGATTTATACAAGCAAAAGCTTTCGATCCATATGAATCCAAAACGAAAATTTGTAGCTAATCCATACAGTATTCTGAATATTCCTCCATTTTGGAATGACAGACAAATAAAGCAATACTTCATTCATCACCCCAACAAAATGAATAAGTTTAGCAATCTTCTCGATCCTGTCAAACGTGCTATATTAAATATCCGAATTCATCTTGATAGAATTCCTCTTTATATGATTGATTTTATTGTCAATCCATTTTGGATACTCAACTGTAAGAAATCTGAAGCAAGTATTAAACACATGGCTGGAATTTTGAAAAAGATCATGAAAAACAAAATTTTATCGAAAATCATAAAAAATGCAGAAAATGACGCTTTAAATATTATTAAAGGAAAATACAAAGTGCCACATAAGGCGATGTTTATAGGTACGTGGAGTCATAAGTTAGGATGGGGAACCGAACCGTTGAATACTGATGGTAACGGAAAGTTGATTTTTAATCCAGAAAAAGCAAATAGAAACCATTCAAATAGAGATATAATGCCGGGAAGAGGAATGTTCGACTATGATAAGTCGTGCGGGGCGTTCGATGTTGTTATTGGGTATGGTGCATCGTCTAAATAGTCAAAAAAAATACAATACTATGTAAATGTCAGACGATGGCCCTTCTCTTCCTTACACCTTATATTTCAGCCCTAGATGCCAACATTGTAATAAACTGATGAACATGTTAAACGAATCTGTTAAAAGTACCATGACTATAGTTGATGTTTCAAAAGGGGGTGTTCCAACTTATGTTAAGAGCGTGCCCGCACTGGTAACAAGTTCAAAACAAATATATACAGGAGCTAAAGTTTTTCAGTGGGTGAACGATCAACAAACAAGAGAAATAGAAGGATTATCTTCAGAACATGGTTGTTTAATTGAATCGGATGGAGGACCAGTTGCTAACCCGAACTTTTGCTTTATATCCGAAAATGGGTTTATTCAACCTGAAGATTTTTCGTCAAGATCCATTAGACACGCTCAACAGGAGAGACCAAAGGGAGATCCTCGATTAGAGAAAATGATGGAAGAACGAGCGAGGATGCGATGATTTTTTTTTTCTGTATATTAATGGCTGAACAATCATGCTGCGGAGCATTCAGAGATATAAAACTGAGCACACGCCAAGATACATTGTACATAGGAAATAAACAATTATTGATATACATTGATGGGAAATTTTCAATTAATCCATATTTTATAAAAGGAAGTTACGGAATTTCTGGAAGTGGAACAGGACCTCGAGGTCCTCCTGGACCACAGGGTCCTGTAGGTCCGGCTGGACCACATGGTCCTGTAGGTCCGGCTGGAATAACAACCACGGTTGTGCCAACTGAAACTCAACCAGATGCAACCACGGTTGTGCCAACTGAAACTCAACCAAATTCTGTTCAATACACATTGGATATCAAAATGTCAAGTAGTGGAATGATTTCGATGAAAACAGCACCTGGTGTTAAATTAGAAGGATTTAATATCACATTCCCAATATCATATGGAACAAGTTCAAAACAATCAGCTATTAGTTCATGGTCAGTAATGGATGTTGGAAATAGTTTGATAGGATTTACAACTAGCGATAAATTTAGTTGTAGGTATAAGTACGTTGATGTTGTAAGTATAAGTACGGATCCATCGTTGATGGATCTTTCCGCAATAACAATCCAAGCTACAAACGATGGGGTTAGTATAGATGCCGCAAATATAAATATCACCTTAGTTTAAGAAATATGAGGGGGGATTTTAACAACGATGGAAAAGTAGATATAACAGATATAGTATATATGGCAAAGTATTTAGCTTTTGGATATAATCTGTTTCCTATCTCTTTGGATGATGGAGACTTCAATAATGATGGTAACATAGATATATCAGATTTAGTTTACCTAGCTAAACATATTGCTAAGATTAGTGGTTATGAGAAATTGGGAACTGGTGATTTAGACTACACGTTGAAAAATGGATACATAGATATAAAAGGAAATGAAGGTCTTGAATTTAATTCGTTTGCAATAGAATTTGATGGGCCGTTTGAATGTATCACTAATCAATTACCAGGTTGGTATATGACCAAAGGTGATCGGAAACTGGGAGGATTCACAAACTCTAAGAATTCTATAAAATTGAGTGTATCGTATTTCCCTTTCATAAAGATAGAAGGAACAGCTGGTATAGTAACATTTGAAGCGAACTTTAAAGACGACCAACTTAAAGTTTTTTGAATATTGATACATCAATGAAAAAGATTCTTAATATGAAAACAGTTCAAAGCAATGCTGTAAGAACGTTAATTGAAGTTCTGAAAGATGTTTTGAATGATATCAATATAATATTTGACGAATCTGGAATGAAAATAGTAGCAATGGATGGCAGTCATGTCGCTCTAATACACTTGTTCTTAGAAAGTCGCAACTTTGAAGAATATTATTGTGAACATCCCATAACAATAGGTGTATGTATGGGGTCATTTTTCAAGCTTGTAAAATCTATATCTAATACAGACACTGTAGGATTTTTCATATTAGATACTCATCAGCATGAATTAGGAATAACTATAGAAAATTCTGATAAGAATCAAATAACACAATTCAATTTGAAACTTTTAGATATAGACTATGAAGAAATAAGTATTCCAGAAGTTGATATAGATAGTATTATAACAATGCCGTCTAATGATTTTCAGCGAATGTGTAGAGATATGTCTAATCTAAATGACACCTTGGAAATAACCAGTGAACGTAAAAGTTTAACGATGAGTTGTAATGGTGATTTTGCATCACAAAAAACAGTAATAGGAGAGGCAAATCATGGAATGTATTTCAATAAATCTACAGATGAAAAAATATCAGGTAGATTTTCATTGAAATATATTAATTTATTCACAAAGTCAACAAATTTGTGTAACATAATAGAACTGCATTTGAAAAATAACTATCCATTGATAATGAAATACAACGTCGCAAATTTGGGAGAAATAAGATTTTGTTTAGCTCCAAAAGCTGTCTAGCATAGATTGCTTTGATAACTATTGGTCCGTTTGTTTCTTCTTCAAATCAATTACGCTCAGTCGAACCAATTCATTTATATTTGAACAGAACTCTGATAGAACTGTCAGATAAGACCAAACGACCGTTTTCACTGAATGGAAGCATTCGTTTGTTTTTTTGAAATTCATTTTGATTAAATAAAGTTTTCTTTTTAAATGTTTTTAATTCACTTTTATTCTTCGCCTTTTAATTTATGCGCTTTGAAAGATTCGTCATAATACACAATTTAAAAATATGATGTGATATTATGGTAATGAACGTCGTGAAACGCAATGGAGAAAAACAACCGGTCGATTTCAACAAAGTCACCGATAGGTATAAAAATTTGCTGCCAACTGTAGATCCAATTCCCGTCGCCCAAAAGGTTTGTTCTGCATTGTACGATGGAATATCGACCACTGAATTAGACTGTCTTGCTGCTGAAACTGCTATATCGATGAGCACGTTGGAACCAAAGTACGGAGAGCTTGCATCCAGAATAGTTGTTAGTGATTTACAAAAGGAAACCAGACATTTGACCTTTTCAGATAAGACACATATGTTTTACATGCATAAATTTGTAACAGAAGAATTCAGCAACATTGTTAAAAAGCATGTAGACACTATTCATAAAACCATCGATTATTCTCGAGATTACTTATTCGATTATTTTGGAATGAAAACATTACAAAAATCATATTTATTGAAGATTGGTAATAAAATTATAGAACGTCCTCAAGATATGTGGATGCGTGTATCTATAGGGATCCATGGTGATGATATTGAATCAATTGTAGAAACCTATGAATTTATGTCTCGACTAATGTTTACACATGCCACACCGACTTTATTTAATGCGGGTTCGCCTCGCCCACAAATGAGTTCGTGTTTTCTTTTAGATATGTCAGATTCGTTGGATGATATTTACCGAGTTCTTTCTCAATGTGCACAAATTAGTAAATGGGCAGGAGGAATTGGTCTTAATATTCACGATCTCCGCAGCACAGGTTCATCAATTAGAGAAATGGAAGGAGCATGCACTGGTATAGTTCCTATGTTGCGAAACTTTAACGCAACAGCGAGATATGTAAATCAAGGCGGTAAACGCCCTGGGTCAATTGCTGTTTATTTATCTGTGGATCACCCAGATATTCCTGTATTCTTGGATCTTAAGAAAAATACAGGAGATGAAGAAGCTCGTTGCAGAGATCTCTTTTACGCTGTTTGGATTCCTGATATTTTCATGAAACGAGTGAAAGAAAACAAGGAATGGTCTTTCTTTGATCCACATGAATGTCCCGGATTATCGGACGCATATGGAGAAAAATATGAAAAGTTGTATCTTGAATACGAATCTCAAGGAAAAGCGCGAAGCAAATCAAACGCTCAAAAGATATGGTTTGATATTCTACAAAGTCAGATAGAGACTGGTACTCCGTACATGTTATACAAAGACGCCGTAAATGAAAAATCGAATCAGAAAAATGTGGGAACTATAAAAAGTTCAAATCTCTGTACTGAAATTCTCGAATACACATCGAGAGACGAAGTAGCTGTTTGTAATTTAGCATCCATAGCGTTGCCAATGTTTTTGAAAGAATGGGGATTCGATTATGAAGGGCTCCATCATGTTACAAAAGTAATCACAAAAAATCTAAACAAAGTGATAGACCGAAACTACTATCCTGTCCCAGAAGCAGAAAGATCGAATAAGCGGCACAGACCGATCGGAATTGGAGTTCAAGGGCTCGCTGACTTGTACATCCTCATGAAATATCAATTCGATAGCTCAGAAGCGGCTAAACTCAACAAGGACGTATTCGAAACAATATATCATGCATCAGTAGAAGCGTCTATGGAACTTGCAAAGAAAGACGAACCTTACGAAACATTTGCAGGATCGCCTATGAGTCTCGGACTCTTTCAATTTGATCTTTGGAATGTTAACCCAAGCGATAGATATGACTGGGACAAACTTAGACAAGAAGTGATTTCAAATGGACTTCGGAACTCATTACTGTTAGCTCCAATGCCTACAGCGTCCACCAGTCAAATTCTTGGAAACAACGAGTGCATCGAACCATACACCAGTAATTTATATCTTCGAAGAACTATGGCTGGAGAATTCCCTGTGGTGAATAAACACTTGGTAAAAGATCTTCAAGAGCTCAAATTATGGGACAAGAAAATGAAAGATTTGATCATCTTTCACGAAGGTTCTGTACAGAATATAGGCATTATTCCAGAAAATATCAAGAATTTGTACAAAACAGCGTGGGAACTTTCACAAAAGGTACTGATCGATCAAGCTGCTGATCGTGGAGCGTTCATTTGTCAAAGCCAAAGTCTCAACTTATTCGTAGCACATCCTACGAAACAAACATTATCATCCATGCATTTTCACGCGTGGAACAGAGGTCTCAAGACAGGCATGTATTATTTACGAACAAAAGCTGCTGCTAATCCAATTCAATTCACAATAGCTCCCACAGCTCCAGCAACTACTACTGAATGCGAATCGTGTAGTGCCTAGTTCTTAAAAGCATTTATTAACATTGGAATTCCACTCATAAATCCTCCATTATTATTGCTGCTACCTCCGGTTATCATGGATCCTAATCCTAATCCTGCTCGGCAATTTTGGCTTGTCATACACCCCATGACTGACAATGAAATTAATCCTGAAAAGATACCAATTCCAAACATGATTATACCTTGATTTTTTGTAAGAGAAGTTTTTCTAGATACAGATGGATTTACTGGATTATATTCAATCTTGATAGTACTACCTTCCTTTTTGGTTCCAGATAAGCTAGTGGATCCTTGATATGTTTGTCCATCTATTTCATATTCATAAGTAACAGCTGTAGTTGGACTTCTACATTTGGTTATTTCTTGACCATATTTATATCTTGTATGACAATTTTTGTGAACCTGAGCATTGATAATTTTTGCAGTTTGTGAAATCCAAGAACTTTTTTTATTCATTGCTGAATATCCAAATGTTATAAACACCAATGAAAAAACCGCAGTGAATAATATTATAACTATCCCCGTAACTATCCCCTGTCCTTGAGCGATTGTATTAGCAGTTCCTGCCAAGTTTGAAGTCATTTAGAATTAAAAAAGTTTTTTATTTCAACAATTCGTTGAATTGTTCATTTATTTTACGTTTTTGCTGAGTTATGTCCCAAAGATATGTATCAGCTGAAACTTTATACAATTTCTTTTCTTCCGAATTGAACCAACTATTTTTAGAAAATATACTTATTAAATGATAAATATCTACATGTCGTTTATTTTCGTTTAAGTTAATATGGGAATGATATCTAACAGCCCTTCCAATTGCTTGTGCTATTCTTGAATAATTCCAATGCGGTTCTAATATAATAACTTGTCTCGTTCGTTTCAGATCGATTCCCTCTGAACCTGACGCGGTTATTAATAACACATCCAACTTTCCTGTATTATATTTTTCCACAGCTTTAGCTTTTTCTTTTTTAGTTATTGAACCGGAGAATATAAACGACGATTTATTCGTCTTTTCTTTGATCATTTTATCGATTTGCTTAACTCCAGAGTTGATGTAATTCGAATAAACCAAAACAGGACCGTTTCCCTTTTCAATAAGTTCCATGACTTTTTCCAATTTCGGACTTGTTTTTTCTTTCGCGACATAATTTGTGATCTGCCTCGTTTTCGCTAAAAATGAATTCAATCGTTTTGCTTTTCCATTATTTTGATTTAAATTTACATTCATTTTACCTTTTATAATTTCTAAATCTTGTTTTGTTAATGAACTCTTTGCTGCTTTAATGTGCATATCTTGTTGTAATTTACTCATTGTTATTCTCAAAACGCGCTCTTCTTTCCTTGGAAAATTAGTTTCGTTGAAATTCTCATAAAATGAAACTATACCATCGACTGCCTTTTTAAACAATTCCGTATTTTTAGGGGAAATTATTTTATATGGTTCTCCTCTATGAGAACTGTAGGTTATTCCAAATATTTTTCTATTTATTTTGTTAGTTTTCGTTTCAACATTAAAAAACACATCCTCAAACTTTTCTCTGTTCTTCGGCAACATGGGGAAATTTAAATTCAAGTTGTTAATGTTGTTATTATTGTTTGTAATGGGAACAGGAATAGACGATCGAGTGGGTGAATTACGTTTTATATTTATTATATTCACTAATGGTGAAATATCTGCAGGATGATTTATTATAGGAGTTCCAGTCAAAAACAATACTTTGAACGCAACATTAATTCTATCTATTGTAGCACTTGCGCTGATTGAACTCGCGTTTCTCAGACGGTGCGCTTCGTCAACTATAATTATTGCATTTATGGACTTGTGTATGGGAGTTTTTGCAAACATTTCATAACTATACACTGTATATCTTGAGCTATTTGTTTTGGTTTTATCAAGTTCTTTTTTGAAATTGTTCACTAGAGACGCAGGAACAACAACCATTTTTTTTCTTTCTGGGTATGCTTCTCCGCATCCAATTGCTGTCATAGTTTTTCCTGAACCTAAACTATGAAATACGATAACTCCTGGTTGTTCTTTAAATTGTTGACGAACATTTTTTTGATGATTCTTTAGAAGGTTCTTCATTAAAGAAACTTATAAAAAAAGGGTGCTTTCAGTCCAACTTAATATCATTTCGTCTTTTCAACACGACAAGTAAATATATAATAACAACTAACAAACAAAAAAGTAAAATAATATGAAAGAAAACATACGGCCATAGTTGTTTCCCCATATATTTAACGCACGGATCTAAAATATGTTTTTTCACTTGATCTTTTCTTTCTTCTTTATCGAATTCGGCACAGAGCATTTCTAACGCTTGTTCCGCGAGATTACTCATTAATACTTTCCTTTATTTTTCCTTTAAATTTAAACGATTTACGATGCCATTGCGTATGCCCGTGAATATGTATCGAGTCACGGTGATTTTTTGTGCCATATCCCATATTGTGCAACAGATCATATTTTTCTAGATCAGGATTTGCTTGCACTAATTCATCAATATGTCTATCGTGTTCTACTTTAGCTAAAATACTTGCAGCTGATATTCCAACTTCAGTCGCATCGCCATCTACGATACATTCGTGCGGGATATTGTAATACTTTTTGAATCTATTTCCATCAACTTTTATATTATGTATAGTTTCTTTAAGTCCATCCAATGCGCGATGCATCGCAAGATGAGTCGCATTTAAAATATTTATCTGATCTATTTCATCGCTTGTTGCAAAACCGATAGAATAATCTATGGCATTTTGTTTAATGAATTCATACATTTCGTTACGTTGTTTTTTGGAAAGTTTTTTGGAATCTTTTAAGTTTTTGTGTGTTATTAAAGAATTCCAAATAACTGCTCCAGCGTAAACATCTCCTATCAAAGATCCACGACCAGCTTCATCTAAACAAGCAGTCATTTAAATTTATTCTCAAATTTTTTCTTAAATTTTACTTGTCCTCCACCAACGCCCCAAATAGTCCAAACAACACAACTGCGAAAAGGATTACATCAATTTCTCCAGACGTTGCGTTAATTTGCGCGAGCGGTCCTTTACCAGTGTACGCTTCGATCAAAGTTGACCCAGCAAATCCCATCTGGGCAAGACGTCCTACAAATAGTTCGTTCTCTTCAGTGAACCCAAAGGGACGCTCTTCGTTGAGACCAAGCTGTTCTATAATACTTCCTGATTTGTACGGAACTAGTGCGTCAGGGTCTGTGATAGCTTTTCCACCAGTAGATAGACCAATGCTTGCCGCTCCAAGCATGGCAGCCGCTTGAAGAACAAGAATGTCCTTGGTTTCCCATAGTTGTAGCCCTGTTTCAACGTCGAATTGAGCGAGAGCACCATTTCCAGTAAGATATTCTCCTACAAATGTTCCCGCCATTCCGAGCATTGCGAGTCGCGATACAAACTTTTCATTTTCCTTGGTAAACCCTCCAAAGCGGACGTTACGTCCGAATTCGTTGATAACAGACGACGGGGTCTTTTCTTTGAGAGTTCGGCTAATAGTCCAGTTACGCTTCGGTTGAGTCGTTTGGATTGGTCGAGCATTTGAGGTTTTCATTGTACTATTCTAAGCATTTAACTTTTTAAATAGATTTAATAATAATGAAAGCTGCTAGAGTATTAATTGACTTATTTAGATGTAAAGCTCCTCCTAAACTTTTAGGTCGATGGAATTTGAAAAATTGTAATGTAAAAGAAAGCGTATCCGCTTTGTATGCTAATACTGATCATTGTGGCGATAGTTTATGTGGGAACCCCAAACAGATCAAAGAAGAAAAGGAAAAGATTTCGCAAAAAGATAAGAGTATAGAAAAATAACCTCTTATTTATAAATGATTAAACCTAGTTATAATTATGAAGAATTGGAACAGGGAGAAGTTCCCGAAGTAAGTATTCAAAAAAATGCTCGTCGAGCGATCATAATATATTTTGCCGGTATTATTGTGTGCTGCACATTGATAATTGTAGTAACTGCTTTATATGCAAAAGTTGGAACACCGACAAGAAATCATGTAAAAACATATAATTATTCTTTGGAATATTTGAATTATTTCATTCAGAAAGAAATTCATGGATGTAATAGGACATTTAGAATTCTCACATCTGACGAGTGTATACAATATTACAACGACCGACATCGTCGTAGAATGTATGAAGACGACGATGATGTAGGGTGTGGAGAGACAGATACAACCGTACCTATTGGGCAAATTTGTGAAGGAGATGGAGAATGTGGAACGGATGACAATTTAAATAATTGTCACAATTGGGATGTGTATATGAGAATTAACTATTAAATAATTTTGTCTACTATACCATACTTTAAACATTCATCTGCGTTCAAATTTATTTCTTTTGTCATTATTTTATTCATAAGAGTTTGAGGAATATTGGTAAACTTTCCATAAATTTCTCTCATTCTTTTTTGCAAATTTGCGTTATTCTCCATTTCATCTCTCAATTCTTCGAACCTGCCCCACATTTCCGTATGAAGTTGGTGAATTAACATATGTGAATTTGGATATGCGTATCGTTCTTTTCCCGCTATGGTCATCAACGTCGCGGCGCTTGCCACATACCCATCAACAATTGTTACCACAGGGACATCGCATCGGTTGATATGATCCATCGCGCTGATTCCAGAAAAGACACATCCTCCGTCACTTTGAATATATAAATAGATTCTCGCGTGGTCTGCGTCTATTTCATTTGTTTGAACTTTTAATTTGTCGCGAACTTCCTGGATTGCAATGTTTAGTTTTAAAACATTTTTTCGAGAAACATTTGCGTAAAAATAAATTCTATTATTGACGACTTTTATGTCATCGTTTTTGTCATCATCATCTTCATCCTCCTTTTTTCCAAATATTCTTCGCCGCTTCATGATATTTAAAAAAATAATATTTATTTATATCATTTTTTATTTATTTATGAAAAATATAAAAGGACTAAAAATAATAATAATGCCTATCTGTCCTCGTTGCGGAAAATGTCTTAGTTCTGAACAAGCTCTTAGTTATCATCTCAACAAGAAATATAAATGCGGTACATGGAAGTGCATCAACTGTCAAGAATGTTTCGACACTAAATTTCAATTACAAATGCACGAAATGGCATGTTATAACGACCGCGCGGAAGCTCCATCTTACGACAATTTGAGATTATTGTATTTAAAAACCCCCATCATATTTTTAGAATTGGATAATGAAAAAATTATACATGCATCTCCGGGTTTTAAACTTTTGCTCAATATTCCAGAATCGATCGTTATTGGAAAACATCTCAACTATTTAGTAAATTCAGAAGGTACAACGATTTCTAGAAAGAATTCGAAGGGAGAACTAATTTACTTTAATCGAAGTAATATTACCGATAAACTTATTGTTGAAATTCCGATTTAAAGTCTTGTGTCAAGGTCTCGGTACATTATCCCTGTACTTTTCATTTTTTCTAACCCATGGTCCTTGTTCATCAAACATCAATTCAAATTGTTTTGAATTAGCAAATATTGCAGAATCCATCTTTTCTTTAAATGTAGGTGTTATATATCTGTATTCCACCTTACTTGGCGGACATTTATTCAAATAATATGTAAGTAGTAACACAATTCCAGTTAAAAGTAACAGGTATAAGAAAACAAGTGGTTTCATTAATAACAATAACGAAAAAAACACGGGAACTTACTTCCCTTGCCTAAAGACAGCGTCAATCAATACAAAAAACAAAACATGCCTGAGTACGAAGACGATAATATAACCCAATTCGATGAGTTCGATGAACTCGTTATCATGGATGGAAAAATCAAAGTTTTTGATCCTTATGAAGAAGATCTCATCGTTGACGAAGAACCTCACGATGAGTGGATTTCGAATAACATTGACAAACTTTTTCACGATTGGGAAAATTTCAAAGATACGCTTATATATTCAAATATGGGAAGATATATGAATTTCGGACACTTTACAGAATATTTGAATTGGCAGATTAACATGCCTCAATATGCTTGGGATTTAAGTATTTTTTACGATGAAGAGGATCAAGAATATTCAGATTTTCTTCTTTCTATTTCTGAAGAGAAACTAAATATTGACGATTGGAGATGTAAATATCACAAAGATTTAGAGAATTGTGCATCTGCACTTTGGTGTTCTAATTACAATGTAGGAACATTTGAAGAATTTTCAGCGTTTATGTTCGAATATAGCTGATCTATACTTCTTTGTCCTTTTTTTCTTCAGTTTCATCTGATTCTTTAGTTTCTTCTTCATTGACTTCTGGACGACGTACACATTTTAATGGAAACTTAAATTTAAATAACTTCGATTTAAGTGAAAACATATACTCATCAACCTTTTCTTCGACGTATACGCGGAATCCGTCAACGCCTTCTTCTAATCCTTTAGAAAGTACAAACGTATCTACATCAAACTTGTCTAACTGGATTTCTGGAGTCCAATTCGTTAGCCATACCTTTGCTACCTTTCTGGGATCTAAACTCTTCTTATCGTAAACATCTTCTTTTACCATTTCGGGATAATTTGCTAAATAAAGGAATGGAGCAAATACATTACGCTTAAGTCCTTGTCCAAATCCATGAAGTATATATGTGATCGTAGTCACACCTTCATCTAATACACCTTCAGCATTCATTAACATGTCTTTGACAGCTGGATAACTAGCTGCATACATCACAGGATCAAAAAAGTCACTGATTGTTCTAGACCCTGCTTCTATTTCTGTACGACCATCTGTTTCGTATTGTTTTTTGCCAAAATCTTTCAACCAATCAACTTGTTCTATATCTTCAGGTTTTTCTTCTAAGCTCTCAACAGCATTGACTATTAAATCATCATGACTTGCTATGTATTTAAGATAGTCAAGATCTACTATCTCGTTTCCAAATTCGATAAAATGTAATGCAGCTTTTTCCAATTTACTCATTTCTTCATCAGTATATAGCTTTAATATATCGTTTTCATACGCCATTAAGTACGAATATGCATCGAATCCCGTACGAGCTATATCTGGTTTATTTTCTTCATCATCAAGATAAGCACCTTTTGTATTTATAAAATACTTGGTGAATTTCTCTTTATCAAATCTTCCAAACTTACGTTTGCTTTTAGAAGACATGCGCATATTTGGCTTGTACTTGGTCCAAAAATCATTCTTCGAATCTGCAAGCAATTCTGGATTGCTCGCAGCACTAATAACTGGATCAAATGTTGTTTCGCCCCCATAAACACTTTTATGTTTATCTCCTAGTGCGACGTCTGTTGTCAAAAGTTTTATACGGCTATCATCAGACGCGATATACGTAAGCGTTTCGAGTGTCATTGTTAGTCTTAGTTGAGAAAATTTTTCCCCATATAATAAATGGATAGAATTCAAAATATGACTGTCACAACTTTTTCTAGACCTGCATTGCCATTAAAGATGATGGATACAAAATTCACATGTATAAATGGATGCATGAAGGGCGACTGCAAATTATGTGTCAGACTACCAACCCAGGTACAGACTTAGATATATTTTTCCCTATAAGCTTAGAATATTTATTAAGAATATTCTTTGCTCTTGACTTTTCTATTGACGTTCCGTGTTTTATTAACGGAAATAACATCCTTATAAGAATACATGGTTCTATGAGCGAACCGTCTTTTACATAGTTACATAACACCTTCAAACGAACAGCATCTTTATACCCTTTTATCTTATGAGTACCTACAATAGGATTCCTCTTTTGATATTCTCTATATTTATTTGGAATCAGTTCTCGTATGGATACCGATATCATTTCTTCTATATAACCCTTAATTGTTTTTATTGGCATACCTGTATCTTTCAAACCCGCTTTATTTAATAACATATTTTTAGATAAATCCACGTATGGCTCACTTGTTATGGTGGCATCTATAAATGGTTTACCGTCTAACAAAATAGGAATAATATAATAGATTTTTGTATTTCCAATCTTTGGAACGCTCGTCCGTTTATCATTAATCGGAACAAATTTAAAATTCTTCTTGGTTTTACCTGTTTCTATCTTTACAGATTTCGACATATTAAATCGCAGAAGATCTATGTTTTTTTCTTCAGCAAATCTCCTAATTACATTTGATAAGAATTGATAAACAGCAACATAAGCTTTATACGGACTTCTTTTGTAATTTGTATTTTTGATATTAAAATGTAAGTCTAAATCTTCAGTGTTTTGAATTAAATCTTGTTCAAATCTTGAAATAGAATTTCTTTTTTTATCTAAACGATTAACTGCTAACTTTATTCCAAATCCACCTACTAGCATGGGTCTAATATTACCTTCTTCCCATACTTTGAATATACGATTTGCTTTTGCAAATGCTACAAACGAGTCTATATTCATTATTATAGATATTTAAAATAAAAAGCTGTATTTATAGTACAAAGTGAATGAGGGCTTTGTTAAACATTCTTAAGATTTCTACTTTCAATGCTCTACCTCATATTTCTAAGGCATTCATAATGAACGCTAAGCTCTTAAAACCAAAAATGAGTTTAGGCTCATAAGCACAACTCCACATCGTCACAACGCCACATCGTCACAACGCCACATCGTCACAACGCCACATCGTCACAACTCCACATCGTCACAACGCCACAACGCCACAACTCCACAACTCCACAACGTCACAACGCCACGCCACAACTCCACAACGTCACAACGCCACGCCACAACGCCACGCCACAACGCCACGCCACAACGCCA
>MDTC01191815.1_pt1 | contig 26189 bp, 34 predicted proteins | sample 811181 | NCBI WGS metagenome assembly MDTC01 (sample SAMN05326644, study PRJNA326480) | marine metagenome | isolation source: seawater | place: Pacific Ocean: North | collected 2011
AGAGCTTCAAAAACTAATTTTTTTGCAATACCATCGGCACCACCAATCAACTCTATAATTACATCTACTTTTTTATCTTTAGTGGCTTGCAAACAATTTTTCAGCCATAATCTTTTAGGTATTTTAAAACTTCTCTTTTTCCCTAAGGATTTTGCTGAAACGTAATGAATATTAGGTATTGTGTTGGTTTTGTTAAATAAGATTTTTTTATTCCTTATTAAGTGTTTGTAGAAATAAGAACCTATATTACCTAATCCCACTATAGCAATGTTCATTTTTTTTTTCATTTAAGCTAATTCGAAGCAATGTTTGGAAAAGGTTTCTTTTTTCCTTTTTCGATTAATATTTCAGCAATTTTGTCAATATCACAATCTTCTATTTGATCACACACACTCTTTATATTTTCTGTTTGAGTAGGCTTAGTGATAATTTTTTTTTTAACAATTTCTTTTTTTGGCCTTGAATCTTTTGCACTTTGTTTCAAAACAGAGCGGCTTGTCATTTTTTTTTCATTATTTGATCTGATTTTTTCTTTTTTTTCATTGATCTTTCGATCATTTAATAATTTTTTTTTTTGCTTCTTTTTGCTTTATTTTTTCTTTCTTTTTTTTCAATTTTATTTCTTTCCTAGATAATTTTTTATCTTTTTCTTTTAAATTAGAAATTGATGTATTTAATTTGACTAAATCCACATTCTCTTTTCTGTCTTTGTTTGTCGAGACAATTTCTATACTCAAACTCTCGGAAAAGAACTTTTCAAACTCCTTTTTATCTAAACAAGGTCGATCCCCGCAAACATATTCGTGTTTTAAATTATTACAGGAAATTAAAAATATAAAAAATAATGGATATAAAAATTTCATTTTAAACCTAAATTTTCTTTAAAGTTATACATCAGATTCATATTTTGAATAGCTTGGCCTGACGCACCCTTAACTAAATTATCTATAGCTGAAAAGATCACATATTTATTGTCATATCTAGTTTTGCATATAGAAATTTCACAAAAATTTGTATTCAACACATTGCCATTTCCCATTGAAACGTTAATTTTGTTTAGATTTATAAAACTATTTTTAGTGTGAAATTTTTTAAGTTCTAAATAAATTTTTTTGGAGCTGACCCCTTTTTTAGTTTCTACGTAAATTGATGATAAAATACCTCTGAAGGTTGGCAACAAATGAGGATTGAATGTGTACGATACTTTATTTTTTGAATTTTTTTTAAACTCTTGATCAAGTTCAGACATATGCCTGTGTTTTTCAATCCCATAAGCAAAAACAGACTTGTAAAAATTTTTATGCGGAAATTTTAATTTATAATTTTTTCCAGCACCAGAATATCCAGATTTAGAGTCTATTATGATATTGGTTGTTTTAATTAAAGATTTCTTCAAAAGTGGTAATATAGCTAATTGTATTGAAGTCGGGTAACAGCCTGGATTAGCAATTATTCTAAACTTTTTAATTTTATTTTTTGTAAATTCTGGAATTGAATAAATTGATTTTGTAATTAAATTTTTTGCGTTATGTTTTTTTGAGTACCATTTTTTATATTCTGTTGCATCTTGAATTCTAAAATCAGCAGATAAGTCTATAAATTTTAAATAATTAAATTTGTAGAGTTGTTTTATTATTTTTTGTGCTGCACCATTTGGTAGGGACAAAAAAAGTAAATCTATATTTTGCCAATCAACTTTGTCTAAACTTGAAATTTTTGGTAATTTTTTTTTTATTCTTTTATCAAAAAAATTAATTTTTTTTCCTAAGTTTTTTTGTGCACATAGATATGAAATATTTACCTTTTTGTGCTTTGATAAATAAAAAACTAAATCTAAACCAACATAACCAGTGGCGCCCGCGACAACAACATTAATTTTATTTTGTGACATAAACTATTTATATCACTGAAGTAATTAATAATAAATTTAAATGATTTATCTTTTAGAAAATTGGAAGCTTCTTCTTGCTTTTTTACGACCGTATTTTTTTCTTTCAACGACTTTAGAATTTCGTGTTGTTAATTTCTCTTTTTTTAATGTGGTTTTTAAGTTTTCATCATGGAGAACTAAGGCTCTTGATATTCCATGTATTATTGCTCCGGCCTGACCAGATAATCCACCTCCTTTTACAGAAGCCCTAACATCATAAGAACTAGCTACATTAGATAGTTCTAATGGACGCAAAACAATAATTTGGTGTACTGGTCGCTTAAAATACTCATGCATTTTTTTTCCATTCACATGAATTAGTCCCGTACCTTTTTTAATCCAAACTTTAGCTATAGATCTTTTTCTTCTGCCCGTAGCATATTTACTATCTTTAAAATTTAATTTTATTTTTTTTGGTGTAACAATTTTTGTAGCGGATTGAAGTTCCATTAATTTCTTACTATATTTTTTTTATTTAGTTCGCTGAAATTCACAACTGTCGGATTCTGCACATCGTGAGGATGTTTATCACCCTTATAAATCTTTAATTTAGACAATTGTTTTCTAGCTAAGGGACCAATTGGCAACATTCTCTTAACAGCAAGTTTTAAAACTTCATCAGTTTTGTTCTTCTCTTCTAACCTAGCTGGTGTTGTTTGTTTGATTCCACCTGGGTGTCCAGTATGTTTATAATAGATTTTACTATTATATTTTTTTCCTGTAAATTTAATTTTTTCTATATTCGTAACTATAATGAAGTCACCGTTATCCATATGAGGATTGTAAGTAGCTTTATTTTTTCCTCTTAAAACTTTTGAAATATAAGTTGCAAGTCTTCCTACAACAGCATTTTCTGCGTTGATAACATACCAATTGTTTTTAATTTCTTTTTTTTTAATAAAGGGTGTCATTTAAAGTACGGGGATAATTACTAATAAAGAACCATAAAGTCAATTAAATTTACTAATTATAAAACAGTAATTAATTTAAAAAACAGCTTAATTGGATCTTATTGATCCATAGTAGAGTTTAAGGGAGGAAGCTATCAAGAAAATACTCGAAATTTGGTGAAGCGATGCATAGTATATATTTACATTTGAATACAAAACGAAAATTCCAAGAAATACTTGTAGCAAAATAAACAACATGAAGACTGAATAAGAATAATACAATGCTTTAATCTTATTTTTGTAAATTAAAAATCCAGAATAAATACTTAGTAAGAAAATAATGTAAGCAATGTTTCTATGAGTAAATTGAACAAAACTAGGATCTTTAAAGTTAAATAGATTATTTAAAAAATTATCAGTTGGAAAATAGCTGCCATTCATTAGTGGCCATGTTTGATATATCATTCCAGCGTCAAGCCCCGAAACAAATGCTCCAATAATAATTTGTAAATAGATTAAAAATATAAGAATTTGTAAATAAATAAAATTTTTATCAATTGTAAAAAAATTTCTTTTGAAACCTGAATAATAGTTCATCAACATCCAAACTAAAGATGAGAATATTATAAATGCGGTAAATAAATGAAGTGATAATCTGTAATGACTTACTGTTACATTTTCAATTAATCCACTTTTAACCATATACCAACCGATGCCACCTTGTAATAAAATTAAAAAAGCCACACCACTTAACCTCAGTAGTAAAAATTTACTTAAGATTTTTTTATAAATAAAAAAAAGGAACGGTATAAAGAATATTATTCCTATAAATCGACCAAGAATTCTATGAAAATATTCCCACAAGAATATAAATTTAAATTCTTCCATGGACATATTTGAATTTAATAAAATGTATTGAGGAATTAATTTATATTCTAAAAAATATCTTTCCCAATCTGTTTCGTTTAGTGGAGGCAGTATTCCCCTAAAAAGTTCCCATTTAGTTATAGACAATCCAGAATCAGTCAACCGGGTAAGACCTCCAACAATAATTATTAAAGCTACAAGAAAAATTAAGACTATTAGCCAAATAGAAAAAAAAATGTGGTATTTTTTATTTATAATCATTTGTAAATTTAATATATAATTTATTTATTAAATAAATCTGATTTAAATGTCGCTATGAAAAATATAAATATCAATAGGATTAGAAAAAAACTTGATATAATTGATATTAAACTTTTAAATATCATTAAAGAACGCTCAAAGTTAGTTGACCAGATTCTTAGGTTCAAAAAAAGTAAAAAGGAAATAGTAGACAATCAAAGAATAAGTTTTATTTTAAAAAGAATAAGAAAATATTCTTTGAAAGTTAAAATAGATCCCAGAATTACTCGAAGTATATGGAAGGAAATGATTAAAGGATTTATAAAATACGAATTCAGAAAATTTAAAAAGAAATAGATTACTTGCTATGGGGAGGTAATTTTTTTTCAACAAAAATCTCGTGCTTTCGTGTAACAGGATTATATTTATTTACTTTAAGTTTATCTTTTGCTTTTTCACCCTTTGTTGGCTTTCTCGTGTAATAGAAAAAGGCGCTGTCTGGATTTTTTTCTGGAACTAATCTAACCTTGATATGTGTTTTTTTTGCCATTTAAGTTTTTAATTTTTTGTAAAATTTTTTTTGATTTAATTTTTATACTTTTTTGTAAATATTGTTCTTTTATACTTGAAGAATTTATATCGTCAAGTTTTTTTGTCTTAATATTCATTGTTTTAATTGCTCCATTTATTGTTAAACCCTGATTTTTTAACAAGAAAATTATCATTTTAATAACCTCTAAATTTTTTTTTGAGTAGTATCTTCTACCGCCTGAAAGGATTGTTGGTTTAAGTTGCTTAAATTTTTTTTCCCAAAATCTCAAGGTGTGAGTTAGAGGCTTGAGATTTTTTGGATTTATCAACCCAAATAATATGGCTGTTTTTGAAATATTTATCAGTTTATTTTTATCTTTAAGCATTACTATTTATTTTTTGCTTTAAACTATTAGCAGCTTTAAAAGTTATAACATTTCTTTCTGAAATTTCATGTAAAATTTTATTTTTTGGATTTCTTCCTACACGTCTACTTTTTTTTTTAAATGTAAATGTTCCAAAATTTTTAATTTTGAATACGTTTGCCTTAATTATATTTATAATCAGAATATTTATTAGATCATTTAATAAACGTGTAGAATAACTTTTTGGAAAGCCTAGTGTTTGAAAAATATTATTAATTATTTCTTTTTTTTGTATATTTTCTCTATTTATCTTCATTATCTGCATGACTTAAATTGTTTTTAATTTTATTCATTAAATCACCTTTAATAATACGGTAACATAAATCTATTGAGTGATAAAAACCTACAGCATCAGTCGACCCGTGACTTTTTACAACCGGACCTTTAAGTCCCAAAAAAATTGCTCCATTGAATTTTCTCGGATCTAATTTTTCCTTAAATTTTTTTAATGCAAAAAAAGAAAAAATTATAGAAATTTTTGAAAGAATAGTTGATCTAAGCGATTCCTTTAATGAATCTGTTATAAATTTTGCTGTACCCTCAGCTGTTTTGAGGGCTATGTTTCCAGTAAAACCATCAGTAACAATTACATTTGAGTCACCATTTGTAATTTTACTACCTTCTATAAATCCATTGAATTCAAAATCTCCGTATTTACTAATTTCTTTTAATTTAGTGTGTGTTTTTTTTAACACTTCAGTGCCTTTTATCTCTTCAGAACCAATATTTAAAAGTGCAACTTTTGGAATATCCTCTGCAAATAATGCTTTATATAAAGCAGCGCCCATTTCAGCAAAATCAATTAAATTTTTTTCATCGCATTCTACATTAGCTCCAAGATCTAGTACTACATTCATATTATTTTTATTTGGCCACAATCCTGCTAACGCTGGTTTACTTACGGACTCAATTGTCTTAAGTAACATCCTTGAGACTACAAATAAAACGCCAGTATTACCTGCTGACAATGTAATATTAGAATTAGCTATAATTTGTGAATTTATTGAATTCCACATGCTGCTATCTTTAGAATTTTTTATTGCTGTTAATGGTGTTTCTTCATCTGAAACAACTGTGCTACAATGAAATATTTTATATTGATCAGTTGAGATTTTGTATTTACTTAATTCTTTTTTAATTAATTCTTCATCTCCATAAAGATTAAAAAAAACATCTTTACTCTTTTTGTTTTTTTTTAAAAACAAAGACACACCCATAATATTTTTTGATGGAGAGTTTTCGCCTCCCATTGCATCAATTGCAATAATAATTTTATTATTCATGATTTAAGTACTTTTTAAGACTATACGTCTAAGATTTTTTTTCCGTTATAGTAGCCAGTTTTTAAATCAACATGATGTGATAATCGATACTCACCACTTTTTTTATCTTCAATTATATTTACAGATTTTACACGATGATGAGATCGTCTCATGTTTCTTTTTGAAGGTGTAGTTTTACGTTTAGGTACTGCCATTTTTTATAATTTTTTAAAATTAATTTGTCCTTTTAGCATATTATCCTCATTTAATTCAAAACAAAAATTATAAAAAGCATTGAAATAATCACATAATTTATCAATTAATATTGGGCTATTACCCTTAGGTATATCAAAGTATGATTTTAAAAATTCATTATTTACCTCAAAATCTTCTGATTTTGTGTTCTTGATTTTAAGAAGTATGTCATAAAAAATTCTAGTTAACGTTTTCATTTTCTTATTAACTGTTACATCGCCATGACCTAATTCTCTTATGTGGTATTCAATATTAGCAAAAATATTATCAAAAAATTGTTGAGGAAATTCTTTTTTTTTCCTTTAAAAATTATAAGTATTATTGAGAAATGAATAAAAATAAGATTTATCCTCGTCTCAAAATTATCTTTTAATAGTATTTCTTTATAAAAAAAAATATTACGTGATAATTCCACTAATTTGTTATAAAGAAGATTATGATGACTTTTATATGCAGAAAACATTATAGAAAACTTTATATCATATTTTTATTAATTATTTTAAATAACTGTCAGCTTAAAGAACCAAATAAAGCTCATGGTATTAATTTTTTAGAAAATCGAGAAAAAACATTGATTACTGGTGAAACCAACCAAAATGATGTTGTAAAGTTAATAGGTAAGCCCCACTCGACTTCATTAAAAAATGACAATACATGGATTTATTTTGAGAGAACTTTAACCAAAGGGAAATTAATTAAATTGGGTCAAAATGTTCTTAAAACTAACAATATTTTAGAACTTAAATTTGATAAATACGGGATATTATCAAGTAAAAAAATTTACAAAAAAGAAAACATGAATAAGCTAAGTTACTCGAAACAAGAGACAGAAAATAATGTTTCTCAGCCGAGTTTTGTTGGAAAGTTTTTGTCAAGCATAAGACAAAAAATGTACGGAAAAGGAAGAAAATTTTAACCTTAGTGTGATATTACTGCTAACAATAATAAAGCAACAATATTTGTAATTTTAATCATTGGGTTCACAGCTGGTCCTGCTGTATCTTTATATGGATCTCCAACTGTATCACCAGTCACTGCAGCTTTGTGAGCTTCTGAACCTTTTCCTCCAAAATTTCCATCTTCGATATATTTTTTTGCATTATCCCAAGCACCACCACCAGCAGTCATTGAAATTGCAACATACAAACCGGTTATAATCACACCTAATAACATTGCTCCCAAAGTAGATAGGGCTGCACTCATGCCCCCTATTGGTAAAATAATAAAATATAAAACTACAGGAGATAAAACAGGTAATAAGGATGGAACAATCATTTCTTTTATTGCAGCCTTAGTTAATAGGTCAACTAGTTTACCATAATCAGGTTTTTGTGTTCCTTTCATTATACCGGGAATCTTTTTAAATTGTCTTCTAACTTCAACGACAACCGCACCACCTGCTCTACCCACGGCTTGCATTCCCATTGATCCAAAAAGATAAGGCAACATTCCTCCTACTAATAAACCAACTACAACAAATGGATTTGATAAATCAAAACTTACTTGAACACCTTCAAGAGCAGAACCTTTTACAGATGAAAAGAATTTAATATCTTCTGTGTATGCCGCAAAAAGTACTAAAGCTCCTAATCCCGCAGAACCTATTGCGTATCCTTTAGTTACAGCTTTTGTTGTATTGCCTACAGCATCTAAAGCATCTGTAGTTTTTCTTACACTGTTAGGTAATTTTGCCATTTGTGCTATACCTCCGGCATTATCAGTAACAGGTCCATAAGCGTCTAAAGCAACAACCATACCAGTTAAAGCGAGCATTGAAGTAACTGCAATTGCAATTCCGTAAAGACCAGCAAGATTGTTTGTATAAAGTATTCCTACTACAATTATTAAGGCTGGTATCGCAGTTGCTTCCATAGAAACTGCTAAGCCTTGAATTACATTTGTACCATGCCCCGTTGTAGAAGACTGAGCAATAGATTTCACAGGTCTAAAATTTGTTCCAGTGTAGTATTCGGTAATCCAGATTAATAAGCCAGTTATAACTAAACCAGCAACACCACACATGTATAAATCAAATCCAGTAAAACTTTTACCAGATGAATTAAACATAGTTTCTAATCCTAAAATTGAGTCTGTAACAGGATATAATATGATCAAAGATGAAACGGCAGTTACAATAAATCCTTTGTAAAGAGCATTCATAATATTTTTTGTTTTTCCTAATTTTACAAACCAAGTACCTGCTATGGATGTTAAAATGCAAGACCCACCTATTGCTAATGGGTAAATCATCATAAAAGGATTATTTGCAAAAAATATAGAGGCCAAAACCATTGTGGCTACAATTGTAACAGCGTATGTTTCAAATAAGTCTGCTGCCATACCAGCACAATCTCCCACATTATCACCAACATTATCTGCAATTACCGCCGGGTTTCTTGGATCGTCCTCAGGTATACCGGCTTCAACTTTACCTACTAAATCAGCACCAACGTCGGCACCTTTAGTAAAAATTCCTCCTCCTAATCTTGCAAAAATTGAAATTAAAGAAGCACCAAAACCTAATGCCACTAATGCATCTATAATTTCTCTTTTCTCAACATTTAGATCAATTAAAATATAATAATATATAGCTATTGCTAAAAGAGCTAAACCTGCCACCAACAATCCTGTTATTGCACCAGATTTAAAAGCCATCGTTAAACCGGCTTGTAAATTTTTCCTTGACGCTTCTGCTGTTCTAACGTTTGCTTTAACAGATATTAACATTCCAACATAACCGGCAACTCCTGAAAGTGAAGCTCCAATGAAATAACCTAGACCTACGAGAGGACTGAAAAAATAGATTACTATTGCGAGCACAATTAAACCAACAATAGCAATAGTGATGTATTGTCTTTTTAGATAAGCTTTTGCTCCTATTTGGATCGCTTCTGCTATATCTTGCATTTTTGCGTTGCCCGGACTTGAATTTAAAATTTGTGAAGATAGCAAATAACTATAAGCTACAGCTAGTAAGCCTGTAAAAATTATTAAATATAGAATTTCGTATATTGGATTCATAAAGTTGAGCATAAATGCCAAATTAATTGGTTAAACGCAAGAAATAGTTTTGCAGATTTAGTATTTTCAACAGTAAATTAATTAGATTTTCTTATATTTTTAGCTATTTTGTCTAGTATGGCGTTAACAAATTTAATTTGGGCTTTCTCCAAGAAAAACTCTGATGTTTTTACATATTCATTGATAATCACTTTAGTTGGATTGTTGTGTTTAAACATTAGTTCAAAAATTGCTGCAAAAAGGATAATTTTTAACAACTTATCTGTTCGTTTTAAGTCTAAGTCTTCTGATAAATATTTAGAAATAGTTTCTTCGATAAGATCGTTTCTTTCGATCGTTCCTTGAACAACATCTTTAATAAATTTTTTGTACTGACTTTTTGGATACTCTATAATCGCATCAGTATTTAAGTTGTTGCCATACAGTTTTTGAATTACTCTCACTCTTGGACTTACAGTCTGTTTGTTATTTGACATTTAAAACTTCGCTAATAGCAATTACAGCTTCGTATCCTTTCTTTGCTCTTAATCGAGCTTGAGCTTCATTTAAACAAGTAAGTATAGCATTTCCTATTGGCTTTTTATTCATGATAGATAATTGCATTAACCCATCTGTTATAGAAGAGGATATAAATTCAAAATTAGGTGTCTTTCCTTTAATAATCGAACCAATCGCTACAAATCCATCAAATTTATTAATATTTCTAGCTATCATAACAGGTATTTCGAATGCACCTGGAACTTCTAAAATTTTAAAAGAAATTTTTTTTTTCATTAACTCTGCTGTGGCACTTTTTAAGATTTGAGAAGTATCATTGTACTTTGATCTAACTATACAAATTTTAATTTTTTTTTTCATTTAATAATTTCTTGTTTTGTAATTTTAATTCCATATCCGTCTAATCCTATTATTTTTTTTTTGGATCTAGAAACTAATATCATATTTTTAATTTTTAGATCTTTAATTATCTGTGCTCCAATACCATAATATCTTAAAATATTAGTACTTTTTACTGTATCGTCTTGTTTAGATTTCAGGATTTGGTTTTTGATAATAATTAATGCAAAATTATTAAATCTTGATAGATATTTAATTGACTTTAGATAAAGATTGTTTGTGATGCTTTCTAGGTTTTTATTAATTTTAATCGAAATTACTCTTACTCTAGTCGATTTTTTTGTATTAACCTTGCCTTTACTTAGGACAAGATGATTTAAACCGTCAAGTTTATTTCTAAAAACACTTAGGTTTAATGAACCAATTTTTTTTATTTTAATTTTTTTACTTGAAAGATTATAAACAAATTTTTCATTTTTTAATCTGTAAGAAATCAAATCTTCTATACTTGCAATTTTTAAATTATGTTTTTTTGCAAATTTTAAAAGATCATCTAACCTAGCCATCCTTCCGTCTTCATTCATTACTTCGCAAATTACTGAACTAGGATTAAGTCTTGCTAGCTTTGAGATATCAATAGATGCCTCGGTGTGGCCTGCTCTTTCTAGAACACCTCCATTACGAGCAACTAAAGGAAATACATGTCCTGGAGATACAATGTCCTTTTTTTTAGAGTTATTATTAATAGCAACTTTGATAGTTTTTGCCCTATCAAAAGCAGATATACCTGTTGTTATCCCTTTTTTTGCTTCGATAGAAACTGTGAAAGCAGTTTGCATACGTGCTTTATTTATGGCCGACATTAACGGTAGAGATAATTTATCTACTTGTTTTTTTGTGAGTGCCAAACATATTAAACCACGACCATGTTTTGCCATGAAGTTTACACTTTTTGAATTAACTTTTGACGCTGGTATTATTAAATCACCTTCATTCTCTCTATTTTTATTATCAACTAAAATAAATATTTTTCCTTTTTTAGCGTCTTTAATAATTTCACTAATTGGTGATAAAGATATTTTTTTCATGCTTAATTTTTTAAATTTATAAGATATTTGCTAAAAATATCTAATTCAATATTTACAAAATTATTTTTTTTCATATTGATTAAATTTGTTAATTTAAGGGTATGAGGAATTACATTAATTTCAAATTTATTTTTTTTTACTTTTGAAATGGTTAAGGATACTCCATTTAATGAGATCGAACCTTTTTCAATTAAGTACTTAGCAAAAATTTTGTTGACTACAAGTTTAATAATCCAAGTTTTATCTACAACTTCTATATTTATAATTTTAGCTGTAGTATCTGTGTGGCCTTGAACATAATGACCTGATACTTTTGTGCCGTATGAAAGTGATTTTTCTAAATTTATTAGATGTTTATTTTTAATATATTTAAAATTAGTTTTGTTTAAGGTCTCTCTTGATAGATAAAATGTAATAAGATTTTTGTTGACTTTTGTTAATGTTAAACAAGTTCCATTACAACAAACGGAGCTACCAATTTCATATTTGTTAAATTTCATCTTTGTTTTTAGAGTGATTTCTAAAGAATTTTTTAACTTAGCTATTCTTGTAACTATGCCCGTATTATAGATAATTCCATTAAACATTATAATTTAACCTTGTATAAACTGTCACCTATTAGATTTACTTTAATTTTGTTTTTTTGTGAAATTCTAATCTTTTTAATGTGTAAAAGACTTGTATTATTGCGCCCATTTGACAACAATTTCTTCGAAGATTTAAATAAATAAAAATTTTTAATTAATTTATGTCGTAATAAAGTACTTGTAAATGTACAACCAGACTCTACTAAAATTCTATTAAATCCAAGTTTTTTTATAACATAAAATATTTCTTTTAGATCAGAAATTAAATTATTTTTTTTGATTAGTTTAATAATTTTAATACCTTTTTTTTTTAAAAAATTTTCTTTTACAGGATTATTCTTTGTTATAAGAATAAAAACTTTTCTTTTCTTATAGTTAAAAACATTAGAAGATTTTTTAATCTTAAAAAAACGATCTAAAATAACTAAAACTGGAGTTTTTTTTTCTAAACCTTCAATTCTGCAATTTAATTGAGGATTGTCGTCATTAATCGTTTTTGATGTTGTTAATAGACAATCATATTTAGATCTTAAAAAATTACCTAAATTTCTGGATTTATTATTTGTGATGAATTTATCTTTTCTATTAATTGTGTAGTTATCTTTTGACAGAGCTAGTTTAGCATCTATGAAAGGAATTTTGTTTAAAGATTGTAAAAAATAACTCTCATAAAAAGAATTTGCAAAATTTTTTAAAATAAATTTTTTGACAATTATTTTTTTACTTATCAATTTTCTTTTGGCAATTTTTTTACTTCTTAAATCTGTATCATTAACAGAAAATGTAACATACTTAACTTTTTTTTTTATTATATTATTTGTGCAAGGTGGAGTTTTTCCATAATGGCTACATGGTTCTAAAGTTACGTATAATTCTGAGTTTTTAAAACTAATTTTTTTTTTTAAAGCATTAGCTTCAGCGTGCGGTCTACCATTTAAAGACGTATGACCAGATGAAATTACACTGTCATTTTTTACAATAATACAACCAACTGATGGATTAGATTTAGTGGAACCTAAATTTATCTCTGCCTGCCGAAAGGCAAGCTGTGTATAAAATTTATCTTTATTTTGATTTTTCTTCATCTAAATCGCCTACAAATTGTTCAAAGTCTTTAGCTTCTTTAAAATTTTTATAAACAGAAGCAAAACGAACATAGGCAACTTTATCTAGATAAGACAAACCCTCCATAATAAATTTTCCAATTGTAGGTGTTGGAACTTCACTTTCTCCAAGTCCCTCTACTTTCATAACTATTTTTGAAATAAAATTTTCTATAGATTCTGAATCAATTGGTCTTTTTCTTGTTGCTATTCTAACTGATTTTGAAATTTTTTCTCTGTCAAATGGTTCTCGTTTACCATTACCTTTTATTACTGTTAATTCTTGAAATTGAACTCTTTCAAAAGTTGTAAATCTTACACCTCCATGACACGTACAAAGTCTTCTTCTTCTAACAGCTGTACCTTCTTCGCATGGTCTAGAGTCTACTACAGATGTATCTTTTTCTTTACAAAATGGACAAAGCATAGTTATTCTTTATTTACAAACTACTATATATAGGAAAAGAACTACAAAGATCAATTACCTCTTTTTTGACTTCTTGCTCAGCTTTGGAATTGTTTTCAGGGTTTTTAGCAAGCTCTTTAAGTATTTTTGAAATTAATTGTCCGACCAATGTAAACTCTTTTTGACCAAAACCTCTTGTTGTTGAAGCTGGTGTTCCAAGCCTAATACCTGATGTAATCATAGGGCTTTCTGTATCAAAAGGGATTGAATTTTTGTTAGTTGTTATATTCGCCTTCCCTAAACTCTCCATGGCTAGTTTACCTGTCAATTTAAAATTCCTTAAATCTAACAACATCAAATGGGTATCTGTACCGCCTGAAAATATTTTGAAATCGTTCGTAATGAGAGTCTCAGAGAGTGTTCTTGCATTTTCAATTACTTTTTTTGTGTAATCTTTGAAACTTTGGTCTAGCGCCTCTTTAAAACAAACTGCCTTTGCGGCAATAACATGCATTAATGGTCCGCCTTGTAAACCTGGAAATATTGCAGAATTAAATTTTTTTATTAGGTCTTCATGATTTGTTAATATTATTCCTCCTCGCGGTCCCCGTAAAACTTTATGCGTTGTAGAGGTTACGACATCAGCATAGTCCACTGGGTTTGGGTAAACACCACCTGCTACTAGCCCAGAAAAATGCGCCATGTCTACTAACAAATAAGCTTTCACTTTATCAGCAATCATTCTAAATTTTTTAAAATCGATAATTCTTGAATAAGCACTTCCACCTGCGATTATTAGTTTAGGTTTGTTTTCAGTAGCAAGTTTTTCAACACTCTCATAATCAATTAATCCTGTTTCTTGATTGACTTCATAATGTACAGCGTTAAACCATTTCCCTGACTGAGCAGGTTTTGCGCCGTGGGTTAAATGACCGCCAGAGTTTAAACTCATTCCTAATATCGTGTCACCAGGTTTTATAAGGGCTAAGTATACTGCTCCATTTGCTTGTGCGCCAGAATGAGGTTGAACATTTGCAAACTTGCATTTAAAAAGTTTTGTTGCTCTTTCGATTGCCAAATTTTCTGCCAAGTCAACAAATTCACAACCGCCATAATACCTTTTTCCAGAATAACCTTCAGCATATTTATTTGTTAAAACAGAACCTTGAGCTTCAAGTACTGCTCTTGAAACCATATTTTCAGAAGCAATAAGTTCTATGTGATTAATTTGTCTATCAAATTCTTTTCTTACTGATTCAAATAAATCATGATCGCTGTTAGCTAAATCTTTATTAAAAAAATTATTTATTTGTTCTTTTTCCATAATTTAAATTTTGTTAATTCTTTTTTTATGTCTACCGCCTTCAAATTTAGTATTAAAGAAAAAATCAATTAATCTAAAAGCCTCCTTATATTTCATCATTCTTGAACCAAGGCAAATAATATTAGCATTATTATGCAATCTTGAAAGAATAGTGCTTTTTTTGTTATAACATTGTGCTGCTCTGATATTTTTATATTTATTTGCTGTCATCGCCATACCTGTACCAGATCCACAAACTAAGATTCCTCCATCACCTTTTTTTAAAACTAATCTTTTTGCCACTTTTTTGGCAAAATCAGGATAATCGACAGAATCATTCGTCAAAGGACCAAGGTCTATTACAGACACTTTTTTATTAATTAGATAGTTTTTTATCTTTTCTTTTAAATCATAACCCGCGTGGTCAGAAGCTATGCATATTTTTGAAAATAACATTTGTTTTAGCGTCTCTTTAATCATTAAATTACTTTTATATACAGTAATAATATTATATTTGTCGCAGAAGATAAATCTTGTATACAAAATTATGAAAAATATTGGCACATATCCAAGCCTAAGAATGAGACGTAATAGAAAGTCCGACTGGATTAGAAGACTTGTTTCTGAACACAACTTGTCTGCGAGTGACTTAATCTTACCATTATTTGTAAAAGAGGGTCTAAAAAAAAAAGAAAGTATCGACTCGATGCCAAATGTTTTTCGTTACTCAATAGATGAACTAGCACGTGTAGTAGAAAAAGCCTGTAAATTACAGATACCACTAATAGCCCTTTTTCCGTACATCAGCTCAAAGAAAAAAGATAAAAAAGGTAAAGAAGCATTAAATAGAAATAATTTAATTTGTAACGCATTAAGATATTTAAAAAAAGAATTTAAAAATGATATAGGAATTATGTGTGACGTGGCTCTTGATCCATATACAAGTCATGGACATGACGGACTTCTTCTAAACAACAAAGTTGAAAATGATTCAACAGTAGAAATTTTAATTAAACAATCTTTACTTCAAGCAGAAATGAAATGTGATATAATAGCTCCTTCTGACATGATGGATGGTCGAATTGGCAAAATTAGAACTGCTTTGGACAAAAAAGGTTTTAAGGATACTCAAATTGTTTCGTATGCTGTTAAATATGCTTCAAATTTCTATGGACCGTTCAGGGACGCTGTTGGCTCAAAAAAAAAATTAAAGGGAGATAAAAAAACTTATCAAATGGATTTCAGAAATTCTAGTGAGGCATTAAGAGAAGTTACATTAGACATTAAAGAAGGGGCTGACATAGTTATGGTAAAACCAGGCTTGCCATATTTAGATATTATAAGATCTCTTAAAGATAATTTTAAAGTACCAATTTTTTCTTATCAAGTCTCTGGTGAGTATTCATTAATTAAGAATGGCATTAAAAAAGGAATTATAAAAGACGAAGCTATTCTAGAAAGTTTAGTTTCATTAAAACGTGCTGGCTCGAATGCTATTGTAAGTTACTTTTCTTTAGATATAGCAAATCAATTAAAATAATTTTCTAAAATCATTCTTGACTTTGGAAATTGTAAATTATTTGGAAAAAAAAATTTATTTGTTAAAATACTCCTAGTAAAACTTAATGCCATTGAAATTTGTTTATTTTCTAAGCTACTTGTTTTTTCTTTTGATAGTAAAAAGTTGGGGACTTGGTATTTAATATTATCAATTTCAACAGTTTTGTATTTAGATATAAGATCCTCATTTAAAATAAATTGTTCAAGAAAAGGATCAAAACCAAGATCTTTTAGTAATTTCAATTCCCAATAAATATAAAGAATTATCCAATTATCTTGATCAAAATTATTTAATAAATTATCTAAGGAGTCATATAAACTTTTATATGGTTGTGACTCAGGAAGTAATAGATTTAAAATTGAGGAAATAGATAATAAGGCAGAGGTCTTTTTTTTATTACTAAAATACTTAGGCGAAATAGCTTCAACTATTTCTGTTTTAAAATAACCTAACCTATTGTCTGATTTTGAGGAGTGTATAATAAATATTTTGTTTGAGATTTGCAAAAAATTTCGAATTTTCCTTGACGTGCCTCCATAAACAATCCCGCTAACTTTGCCTCTGTTGTTAGTAAATACATTGATAATGTTTGCATTTTCACGGAACTTTATTTTGGAAAGTAGAAAACCTTCGTCCTGCCAATTCATTTTAAACTTTTAAATCTCTTAATAATTTTTGAGCTGCGTTTTGTTGAGCATTTTTTTTTGACGTGCCAGATGCATAAAATTTTTTTGAATTGTTAATATGAACTTCTACTTTAAAAATGGGGCTGTGTTGAGGGCCAGATTGTTTTTGGATTGTGTATATAGGCAAAGATTTAAATTTTTTTAAGCTATATTCTTGTAACTGAGTTTTAGCATCTATTTGAGTCTCAGTTGATTTTTCTAAAAACTCTCCCCAGATATTTAATATAAACTTTTCAACTGTATGCATTCCTTGGTCTAAATAAATTGCTCCTAGTAATGCTTCAAGCCCATCACTAATAATTTTATCATCTGATCTACTTAACCCTTTATATGACCCTCCAGTTATAATAAATTTTTTAAGATCAAGTTTTTTTGCTACAAGTAAGCAGGTCTTTTTATTAACCAAATTTGCAAATTTCTTATCGATTGTTCCCTCTTTGTCATCTGGGTAAATTTTCAAAAGAATTTTAGCAAAAACTAAGCCTAGCACCCTATCTCCTAAAAATTCTAATTTTTCGTTATTGTCAGTATTATTGTAACTTTTGTGGACTAAGCTTTTAGCTAATAGCTCTTTGTTTTTAAACTTTATACCAATTTTTTGTTCTAATTTATTTATTATATCTGTCATTTTAAAACTTTAAGAAATCTGTCAATTCTTAAGGACTTATTTAAATTCCAGAATTTAAGCACGCTCCCTGAAATTGTATCATTAGAAAAAAAAATAATTGAAGCCTTGCCTACTATGTTCTCACTAGAGACATACCCTACTCTAGAAAGAAAACGACTGTCTTGAGAACAATCACGATTGTCTCCTAAAAAAAAGAAGTGATTTTCAGGAACTTTGTACTTATCTGTGTTTTGAGTGCTTCCCAATTTGGAATAAACAGCTACATATTTTTTGCCATTAGGTAAGGTTTCTTCAAAAGCTTTTACATCCGGTGGGTTTATTCCACATCTTATTTTATACTTTCCATTTAATTCTACTCTTTTAATTTCCTTGTTGTTTAAAATTAATTTTCCATCTTTAAACTGGATGATATCTCCAGGAAGTCCGATTAATCTTTTAATATAATCTGTTCTGTTATCTGCTGGTGTTTTAAAAACAACTAAATCTCCATAATTAGGTTTTTGATTAAAAAATCTATCTATAAATAAGCGCGGGCTAAATGGAAATGAATGTTTGCTATATCCATAAGCGTATTTTTTTACAAATATGCGGTCTCCAATTAATAGAGTAGGTTCCATCGAAGAAGATGGAATATAAAAAGGTTGAAAAAATAATGATCTAATTATTACAGCTATTATCAAAGCGTAAAAAAGAGTTTTTATATTTTCAATTATTGTTGGAAAAATTTTTTTTTTTCATTAATAAGATATTACTACGATAGCCAAAGCATATTTTTTTACGTCTGATATGGTAAGGAAAATTTTATATTTTTTAATATTTTTTTTTACAATCAATCTAGTCTTACCAAGTAGCTCTATATAAGGTTTACCTCTTTGATCATTGTTTATTGATATTTCTTTAAAAACAATACCGCTTGAAATACCAGTGCCTAAAGCTTTAGAGAAAGCTTCTTTCGCTGCAAATCTTTTAGCATAACCTGCGATTTTATTGGCTTTTAATTCCATGTATTTAATTTCACTATTAGAAAATATCTTTTTTTTAAAATTTTTGTTTTTTAAAGCTTTTTTAATTCTGAGTATATCTATAATGTCTGTACCTATCCCGTATATAGACATATTAACCTATAATCTTTTTAAATTGTTTTATTACAGAAGGAAGCCCAACGTATATGGACTCACCGATTAAAAAGTGTCCGATATTAAATTCTTTTATTTTTTTTATATTTGAGATTATTTTAGCTGATTGAAAGGTTAATCCGTGCCCAGCATGAACTTCTATGCCTAAATTATCGGCAAAATAAACCGCCTTACTAATTTTGTTCAATTCAGATTTATAAGGTTTTTTTTTATTTATTAAATTACAAATCTTACCGGTATGAAATTCTATGCAATCAACATTTAATTCCTTAGAAATCCTAATATCACTAATTTTTGGTTCAATAAATAAACTGACACGTGAACCATTTTTTTTTAATTTTGAAATAATTTTTTTTAAAAATTTATTTTTGTAATTCAAATTAAGCCCACCCTCCGTGGTAATTTCTTTTCTTTTTTCAGGAACAATGCAAACGAAATTAGGTTTATGCCTTAATGCAATATTTAACATTTCATTGGTCGCAGCAATTTCTAGATTTAATGGGATCTTAAGTTTAGATTGTATTTCCTTTAAATCAAAATCATTTATATGTCTTCTGTCTTCTCTCAAATGTATTGTGACTGAATGTGCCCCACACTTTTCAGCAATAATTGCTGCACGCAATGGACTGGGGTAATTTTCTCCTCTAGCATTTCTAACTGTAGCTACATGATCTATATTTACACCAAGTCTTAATTTGCTCATTTGATATCTCTACTGCCCGGTTTTATAGCTGGTATTGACATTAGCGTTTGTGGTAATTCGTTTTCTTTGTAGGTTGGAATATTGATTTGAACTTGCGAGATTATCTGATTATTTAAATTTGATTTTCCATTAGATCTATCTATCAAACATGCAAATCCTAAAAGGTCGGCACTTGCAGTCTCAATTAAATCTAAGCATTCCAAGCTAGAATTTCCAGTAGTAATTACGTCTTCGACAATCAATACTTTTGCGTTTTTTAATATTTTAAACCCTCTTCTTAAATTAAATTTTCCATTCGCTCTTTCTGCAAAAATTGTCTCCTTCTTTAATAGCCTTCCTATTTCATAACCCACAACCACACCTCCCATTGCCGGTGAAAGAATCAAGTCAATTTCATTAAATTCTTTTGCAATTTTTTCAGCTAATGAAGAACAAAATTTTTCTGCTTTGTGTGGTTTGCTTAATAATTGAGCGCATTGAACATACTGAGCACTATGCAATCCTGAAGAAAGAATAAAGTGACCTTCGGCTAAAGCATTAGTCTCTTTTAAAATTTTTAATGAATCGTTGTATGAAAGCATTTTTTTTTTCTTTGTGTCTAATGATCTTGAAAATCAAGTTTTTTTGTTTGATTTGACTTATCAAGTTTGTAAAGTTTTTTAAATCATTTATTTGCAGATCAAACGAAAATTGCATAAATTTTTCTTTTTTCTTCACTAATTCTACGTTTAAAATATTGCTTCCATTTAGCCCTATTAAGGTGCTAACTTCTCCTAAAACACCCGGTTGGTCAGGTAAATCAATTAGCAAAGTACTAGTGTATTGTTTTTCTTTGTTAGAAACTTTATGTTCTGACTTGTCTTGCCAGTATCTTCGTATGGCTGCTCTTGCTTTTCCTGTTTTAGATGAAGAAATCCAATGTAATGACGGAGATACATTTTTTGAATTTATTATTTCAACTGTATCACCATTGTAAAGATGTGATTGTAATGCAGACTCTCGGCCGTTTATTCTACAACCAATTGCAGTATTACCGATATTTGTATGTACAGCATATGCAAAATCAATAGGTGTCGCGTTTTTAGGAAGTTTTATAACAGCTCCATTGGGTGTAAAACAAAAAACGTTTTCTTGGAACATCTGTAACTTTGTGAATTCATAGTAATGTTCTGGGCTGTTGCCTGTTTCAATTATTTCAACAAGATCTCTTAACCAATCATACTCTTTCCAAGAAAGGTCAGACAATTTTTCTGAAGATTTATATTTCCAGTGCGATGCTATTCCCCGTTCTGCAAAATCATGCATTTGATGAGTTCTAATTTGAATTTCAATCCTCTGTTTTTTTGGACCTATTATTGCAGTATGTATTGATTGATATTTATTTATTTTTGGTGTTGAAATATAATCCTTAAATTTAAAAGGTATGGCTGAATACTTGCTGTGTAACAGACCTAGAGTTTTATAACAATCTTCTGTAGAGTTTACTATAACTCTAAAACCTATAATATCTGTTAAATGTTCTAAAGAAATTTTTTTATTTTGTATTTTTCTCCATATTGAAAAAGGTGTTTTCTCTCGGCCAGCTAAAATTACAGTTATTTTATTCTGCTTTAATAAAGATATCAATTCTTCTGAAATAATATTAAAATTATTAATACGGTTATCTTTTATAAATTTTAATCTTTCAATTATTAGATTTCTTGCTTGATTATTTAAAACAGAAAAAGAAAGATCTTCTAACTCGTCTCTAATAGTGTTCATTCCCATTCTGTCTGCTAATGGAGCATAAATTTCCATAGTCTCTTTTGCTATACGTTTTTTTTTATCATTTGAAGCGAATGCATCGATAGTTCTCATATTGTGTAGTCTGTCTGCTAATTTAACTAATAAAACTCTTATATCTTTAGAAGTAGCGAGGATTAATTTTCTGAAATTTTCAGCTTGTGAACTTTCGGAAGCTTTCTCTTCTAGTGCTGAAATTTTTGTAACACCATCGACTAAGTCAGCAACTTCTTTTCCAAATTCTTTTAAAACCACATCGTAAGTTGTCTTAGTATCTTCAATTGTATCATGCAATAAACCTGTAATTATTGTTGCGCTATCTAATTTTAACTCAACCAAAATATCTGCAACTGCAATTGGATGAACAATATAAGGAAGGCCGGAGACTCTTTTTTGATTTTTGTGCGCTTCCAAAGCAAAATTGTAAGCTTTGTTTAAAGGTTTTATGTTTGAAAATTTATTGTAAGACTGAATTTTATTTAAAAGCTGATCAGAATTATTCATTTATCAATTATAACACTTTCTTTTAATCTTGTAATCTCATTCCTTAATTTAAAGTTAAGTTTTTTAATTAATAATTGTATTTTTTTGTTAAGTATAGGATGCGACCAACTAGGGCATACTTCTTGTAATGGAAAAAGAACAAAATTTCTCAAATGTGCTCTTGGATGAGGGGCTATTAAGCTCTTGGTTTTAATTATTTTCTTCTCATAATCAATTATATCAATATCACAAGTTCGTGGTTGATTTCTTTGTCCTCTTCTTCTTTGTAGTTTTTTTTCGATAATTTTGAACAATTTAATTAATTCGTCTGGTCTTTTTTTGCTCTTTATCGCTAAGCACACATTTAAAAATTTTGGGTTTTTTTCATTAGGATAAGAAGGCGTTTCGTAAATACCTGAAACTTTGATAATTTTTATTTCTTGAGAATTTATCAAATTTACACTTTTGTTGAGATTATAAATTCTATTACCTTTTTTAGAATTTATATTTGAACCAATATTAATATAAATCATTTTTTTGAGTTTCTAAAAATTCTTTGTTTCTCTCTATTCCAATCTCTCTTTTTTTTAACCTGTCTTTTATCATACAGTTTTTTTCCCTTTCCGACGGCTATTTGAATTTTAGCTTTCCCCTTTTTAAAATATAATTTTGTAGGGATTAATGTTAACCCTTCTTGATTTACTCTCCCAATTAATTTGTTAATTTCTTTCTTCTTTAATAATAATTTACGGTCACCTTTTGGGTCATGATTATTGTAACTAGATTGTTTGTATAGTGGTATGTGCGAGTTAATAAGATATATCTCGCCATTCTTATCTATTGCGTATGAATCTGCAATACTAGCTTTCCCATCGCGCAAAGATTTAACTTCTGAGCCTTTTAATGAAATACCTGCTTCCAACACTTCTAAAAAAAAATAATTAAAACTAGCTTTCCTGTTAAGACAAATAATTTTTTGCCCAGGAACGTTCTTTTGTTTCATTAAATTAAATTAGCTTGACCCAACGATAATTTAATTGCTTTTTTAGTGCTCTCTGTAACTTTGACTAAAGGAAGTCTTACATCCTCAGGTGCAAGCCCAAGTAATGAAGCAGCATATTTAACGGGTGATGGATTGCTCTCAATAAATAATGATTTATTCAAAGGTGTTAATAGTCGATTTATTTCTTCTGATCTGGCTTGAAGATTATGATCGTTTCTTGATAAGGATGCGTTCTGCATTTCCGCGCATAATTTTGTTGCTACATTTGCTGTTACACTTATGCAACCCTGCCCACCTCTTTTGTTAAATTCTATTGCATTCCCGTCTTCACCTGTAAGCATAACAAAATTTTTTCCCATGCTTTTGTATTGTTGTTCTGCCCGATTTAAATCTCCAGTGGCATCTTTAACTCCAATAATATTTTTTAATTCAAAGAGTCGACTCATAGTCTCGACACTCATATCAATAACCGACCTGGAAGGAATATTGTAAATTATAATAGGCACACCAACGTTATCGTTAATTTTTTTATAATGTTGATAAAGTCCTTCTTGAGTTGGCTTATTATAATAAGGAGTGACTATAAGCAAACCATCTACGCCTGCTTTATCAGCAAATTTTGAAAGCTCAACTGCTTCTGTGGTTGAATTTGATCCAGTTCCAGCTATTACAGGAATTTTGTTTTTACACTCTTTTATAGATAGCTCGATTATCTTTTTGTGTTCAGAATGTGAAAGTGTAGGAGATTCTCCAGTTGTACCACCAGGTACCACTCCATGTGTTCCATTTTTTAAATGATGATGAATTAAATTTATATAATTTTCTTCATCTAATCTATCATTTTTAAATGGAGTAATTAATGCAACAATTGATCCTTTAAACATATAACAAAATAATATAATTAATTTTTATCTTATAAACTTATGCTTTATCTAAAAAATAGTCTAGTAAATTTAATAATAATATTATTTTCCTTGTTTTTTTTAACTATTTCATCAGCAGATGATAATGAATTTATTTTTCCCAAAAAAAAAATAACTACAATTAAACCTATTCCAAAAAAACAAATAAAAATTGAAAAAAATAATAGTATTAAGTCTGTCAATATACCTCAAAAAAAACCAATAATAAAAAAAAAATTAACCCAAAATAATTTAATTAGTTCAAAAGAAAATTTAAAATCAAAAAAAATAAAAACCGAAAAGAAAAAGTTACCTTCGACTGAATTGCCACAAAAAAAACCTAGTTTAGAAATCAATAAGAAAAGAATTGTAAAACAACCATACTTAGAGCAAGAAACAATTCAAGTATTTAAAAAAGAAAAAATATTAAAAGAGTCGACAAAAACTGTAAAAACTAAAACTTTTTTTTTATATCCTTCCAAAAAACCTTTAAATTATTCTAATGTATCAACCAAAGTCACTTCTAAATCTAAGATATTAAAAGAAAAAGATTATCTAAAAGCAAAAAATATTTTTAACCTTATTAATAAAGGTAAATGGATTACTGCTGTGCAGCAAACAAAAAAAGTTAAAGATAAAGAATTTAAAAATTTAGTTACATGGCTTTATCTAAAAGAGCGAGGTAATCAAGCAACATTTAATGATTACCAGAACTTTATTTCTAAAAATTCAGACTATCCAAGAATTAGTCGTTTAAGATATTTAGCTGAACATAAGATAGTTATTCAAAATACCTCTCCTAAAGAAATAATAAATTGGTTTAGTGATAGCGAGCCATTAAGTGGGACAGGAAAAATTAAGCTCGGTGAAGCTTACATGAAAATTAATGAAAACAAATTAGCTCTAGATTTAATAAAATCTGGTTGGGTTAACGCTGATTTATCATCACGAGATTTAAAATATTACAAAAAAAAATTTAATAAAATTTTAACGACACAGGATCATTTAAAAAGAGCTGATTATTTGGCGTGGAATAATAAATACTGGGACTTAAAAAGAATGTTACGATACTTGCCTAAAAAAGAAAAACTTTTATACAATGCAAGATTTATATTAATGACTAATTCATACGGAGTTGACAAAGCAATTTCAGATGTTCCGCAAGAATTAGTTAATGATTTAGGTCTTCAGTATAACAGGTTAAAATGGAGAGCAAGAAGGAATAGACTTGATAGTTCTCTAGAAATTTTACGAAAATTTCATGGCGAGGAGACTTTAATTTATCCTGAGCTTTGGTGGAAATTAAGAGAAAATATTGCGAGAGATTTGATTTATGCCAAAAAATATAAACTAGCATATGAAGTTTCTAGCAACCATCATTTAAAAGAGGGAGCAGAATTTGCCGATGCTGAATGGATTTCTGGTTGGCTGGCATTAAGTTTTTTAAACAAAAGTAACCTAGCAATTAATCATTTCGAAAATTTTTATAAAAATGTTGGATATCCAATTAGTTTGGCTAGAGGTGCTTTTTGGCTTGGTCTAGCGCATGAAAATAATAAAAACATGGACCAAGCAAAAAAATATTTTAAAGAAAGCTCTAAGTTTACTAATACATACTATGGTCAATTATCATTCAATAAAATCAAATCTGGACAAGATTTCAAATTAATACCTGAATTAAAAGTAATTAATGGCTATGAGAAAGAATTCAATAAAAATAAATTAATTCGTCATGTCAAGCTCCTTAAAGAAATGGATAGAACTAAATTCAGTAAAGATATCCTAAAACATTTAGCAACATTAGATGTTGAAAAAGGAAGTGAGGTTTTGGCTGCTAAATTATCTACTGAGGTTGGAAGATATGACTATGCGATACAAATTGCTAAACAAGCTTCATATGAAAAAAGATTTATAAACACATATAATTATCCAATTATTTCAATACCTGATGAAATAAACGGAAAACAAATGCCGTCACAAGAATTAATACTTGCGATAATAAGACAAGAAAGTGAATTTGATACTCGTGCAAATAGTTATGTTGGTGCTCAAGGACTAATGCAAATTATGCCTGGAACTGCAAAATTAGTAGCAAGGAATCTTAAGACAACGTATAGTAAAAGTTTGTTAAAAAAAGATCCAAGTTATAATATTAAATTAGGTACTTATTATTTTAATTCATTATTAGAAGATTATGATGGTGTATTTCCTTTTGCCATAGGAGCATATAATGCTGGACCAAATAGAATTAAATCTTGGGTAAGAAGATATGGTGATCCCAACAGAGGTGAGATAAATTTTATAGACTGGGTAGAGCTAATAAGATTTAAAGAAACTAGAAATTACGTACAAAGAGTAATTGAAAATATTAACGTATATAAATATATCTTAAATAAAAATCCAATTAAAATAGACTCTTTCTTTAGACTATAAAGACTTCTATTTAAATTCAGCAGGAAAGTGGCGGAAGAGAAGAGATTCGAACTCTTGGAAGCCCTTTCGAGCTTCGGACAGTTAGCAACCGCCTGGTTTAAACCACTCACCCACTCTTCCTTATCCA
>MDTC01090046.1_pt1 | contig 26173 bp, 23 predicted proteins | sample 811181 | NCBI WGS metagenome assembly MDTC01 (sample SAMN05326644, study PRJNA326480) | marine metagenome | isolation source: seawater | place: Pacific Ocean: North | collected 2011
TTACGTAATTTAAAAGACGAATTTTAACCTCATAAATCTTGACTTGATCATCTTTCAAGTTATATTGCGTTAAATTTAAAAAGAAATAATTTATGTCATTTGCAATTATAGAAACTGGTGGAAAACAATATAAGGTTTCTGCTAGTAAAATTTTAGAGGTAGAAAAGCTTAAGGCTGATGTTGGAAAAACTATACAATTTAAGAACGTATTGTTAGTGAGCGACAATAAGATCACAGAAATAGGAAGCCCTAATATAGATGGCGCAATTGTAGAAGCTAAACTTTTAGAGAATGTAAAAGATAGAACAGTTTTAATTTTTCACAAAAGAAGAAGAAAACACTCTAGAAAAAAGAATGGGCATAGGCAGCAGCATGCTAAAATTCAGATCACGAAAATTTTATCAAAAGATGGAAAACTTATAGCCGAAGCAAAAGTTGAAAATAAAATAAGGAAGTCAAAAGTTGAAAATAAAAAAGTAACTAAGACAAAAAAAGAAATTAAAAAGAAGTAGGAATAGAAAATGGCAACAAAAAAAGCAGGTGGATCTTCACGAAATGGTCGTGATAGTAAAGGTAGACGCTTAGGAGTTAAAAAATACGGTGACCAAATTGTTATTCCTGGAAATATAATAGTTAGACAAAGAGGAACAAAAATACACCCTGGAGAAAATGTTGGTATGGGTAAGGATCACTCTATTTTTTCTCTTATCAAGGGAAAAGTTAAATTTAAAAAAGCAAAATTAAATAGAACTTTTGTTTCTGTTATTCCCAATTAAGCATATAAATAGCTTAAGTAATTTTAATATCCAAAATGAAATTTTTAGATCAAGCTAAAATCTATATTAAGGCAGGCAATGGAGGCTCTGGCTCAGCTAGCTTTAGAAGAGAAAAATTTGTTGAATTTGGAGGACCTGATGGTGGAGATGGTGGAAATGGAGGTTCAATTATTTTTGAGTCCGAAAGAAATTTAAATACTCTAATTGATTTTAGATATTCACAACATTTTAAAGCCCAAGGCGGAAATGATGGTAGCAAAAGAAACAGAACAGGAGCAAACGGCAAAGATCTAATAATTAAAGTTCCAATTGGAACCCAAATATATGAAGAAGACAACAACACTCTAATATATGATTTTATAAAAAATAAAGATAGATTTTTAGTAGCCTCAGGTGGGAATGGAGGCCTAGGCAATGTTAGATTTAAGAGTTCGACTAATCGAGCACCAAAAAAGAAAACTAAAGGAAAAATTGGCGAGGAATTTTGGATATGGTTACAATTAAAAGTAATAGCGGATATAGGAATTATTGGACTACCAAATGCAGGCAAGTCTAGTTTGTTAGCAGCTATTACAAGAGCAAGGCCTAAAGTAGCAAGCTACCCATTTACCACAATAGACCCTAATTTAGGAGTCTCGTACTATGACGACAAAGAAGTAACTATAGCTGATATTCCTGGTTTGGTTGAAGGTGCACACAAAGGTGTTGGGCTTGGAGATAAATTTCTAAGGCACATAGAAAGATGTAAAATTCTGCTCCATTTAATAGATTTGTCTGGCGTAAATTTAGTAGATAACTATTTTAAAATTAGAGAAGAGCTATCAAAATATAGTAATAATCTAGTTAAAAAGAAAGAATTAATTTTTTTAAATAAATCAGATTTATTTGAAAAAAGGGATATAGATAAAAAAATGAAAATATTTAAAGATAAAGTTAAACAAAAATTTGAGATTATTTCTGTATTTTCAAAGAAAGACTTGTTAAAATTAAAAAAATTGTTGCTTAAAAATGTTAATAAATAAATCAAAAAAAATTGTAATCAAATTAGGCTCCTCAACTGTTGTCGATAGCAAAGGTGAAATTAAGAAGAAATGGCTATCCAGCTTAATTAATGACATTAAAAAGTATAAAAAAGGAAAAGACATTGTGATAGTTTCTTCTGGCGCTATTGCGCTGGGCCAGAGTTATCTTAAAATTAAGAAAAAAAAGATAAAGATAGAAATGAGTCAAGCTATTGCTTCTGTTGGACAAATAAATTTAATTGAACAATTTAAGGTTATTTTTAAAAAAAATAATATAAAAATTGGTCAAATTTTAATTACACCAGACGACACTGAGCAGCGAAGAAGGTCACTGAATGCAAAAAGAACTTTCGAAAACTTATTTGAACTTGGTGCGATACCTGTAGTAAATGAAAATGATACTACGGCAACATCAGAAATTAAATATGGTGATAATGATAGATTGGCAGCAAGAGTAGCACAAATTATAGGTGCAGACACACTTATTATTTTTTCAGATGTTGATGGTTTGTATAGAGACTCAAAAAAAAAGAGTAACTTAATAAAGAAAGTATTTGAGATTGATAAAAATATTTATTCATTAGCGGATAAAAAAATAAACACATTTGGATCTGGGGGTATGGCAACAAAATTAGATGCTGCAAGAATATGCATGAACTCTGGTTGCCACATGTTTATTGCAAATGGTCATCGTATGAATCCATTGGATAAGATGATCAAAAATAAAATTTATACTTGCTTTGTGCCAAAGATTTCGACTATGGCAGCTCGAAAAAAATGGATTATTGGTTCTATAAGTTCCTCAGCTAAAATTTTTATTGACGAGGGTGCATCCAAAGCATTGCTGAACGGAAAAAGTTTATTACCTGCTGGAATAACAAGTGTTACTGGAAATTTCAATAAAGGAGAAAATATTCTTATTGTAAACAATCAGGGTAAAAATTTAGCAAGAGGGTTATCTTCATTTTCTTCTGAAGAAATAAATAAGATTAAGGGTTTGCAAAGTAATCAAATTGAAAATATTCTAGGTTATTCTAGTAAATCTGAAATTATACATAAAGATGATATGGTAAAATTATAAATGAAATATTTAAATAAAATAGGAGTAAATGCTAAAAAAGCCTTTGTAGATCTTATAAAAGTTGATTCTAGCAAAATAAAAAAAGTATTAGCAAATTATAACAAATCGCTTCTTTCCAATAAAAAACAAATCATAAAAGAAAACAACAAAGATGTTAGGGCAGCTAAAAGAATGAATCTTATTGATAGATTAATATTAAATGAAAAAAGGATAGAATCAATGAGACACTCTATTAATGAAATTATCAAATTTAAAGACCCTATTGGTAGAAAATTGGAAGAATGGAAAAGACCTAATGGACTTAAAATTAAAAAGGTTACTACGCCTATAGGTGTAATTGGAGTTATATACGAAAGTCGACCAAACGTAACTGCAGATGTAGCTTCTCTATGTTTTAAATCTCGAAATTGTGCAATTTTAAGAGGCGGATCGGAAGCATTTAATTCAAATAAAATACTGGCTAATCTTTTTAGAAAATCTTTATCTAATTTTAATATAAATAAAGATGTTGTTCAGTTTATTGAAAATAAAGATAGAAAACTTGTTAATTTTTTATTAGAAAAAATGTCAAAATATATTGACGTTATAGTTCCTCGTGGGGGGAAAGGTCTTGTCGAAAAAGTTCAAAAATATTCAAAAGTTCATGTCATTGGTCATTTAGAGGGTCTTTGCCATATTTATGTTGATAGTCAATCTGACATTCGGATGGCTTCTAATATAATTAAAAATGCTAAAATGAGAAGAACAAGTATTTGTGGAGCGGTTGAAACATTGTTAATTAATAACAAGGTATTAAAAACTCATGGTTTAAAAATAATTAAAGATTTAACGGATGTTGGCTGCAGTGTTTTAGTTGATAAAAAAATAAATAATCTAGCCAAAAATAAATTTAAATTAGCAAAAGAAATTGATTGGAAAACAGAATATCTTGATGCAAAGTTGTCAATTAAATCTGTTTCAAATATAAAACAGGCTGTAAATCATATTTTAAAATACGGAACCATGCATACTGATGCCATTATAACAAACAACTCTAAATCAGCAGAATATTTTTTAAATAATGTTAATAGCTCTATAGCAATGCATAATGTGTCGACACAATTTGCTGATGGTAGTGAATTTGGATTTGGCGGTGAAATTGGAATTTCTACAAATAAATTACCTCCTCGGGGACCGGTAGGAATTAACCAGTTAACATCATATAAATATATAGTGTCGGGCAAAGGTACGATTAGAAAGTAATTGTGAATGCCTGAATTAAATAAAAATTTAATTGGCATATTTGGTGGAAGTTTTGACCCACCTCATAAAGGACATTTAAAAATCGGTTTAGAAAGTATTAAGAGGTTAAAACTTAAAAAACTTTTCTGGATAATAACAAAAAAAAATCCTTTTAAAAATAAAGCATTATTTTCATTAAAAGAAAGAATCAATGAATGTAAGAAAATTACAAATAAGAAAAAAAAAATTAAAGTTCGTTATTTAGAAGATAAAATTAAATCGAGTAAAACAATAGATGTGATTAACTATTTAATAAAAAAAAATAAAAATTCTCAATTTTTTTTAATTTTAGGTTCTGATAATCTAATTTCATTTAGTAAATGGAGAAAATGGAAAGATATTATAAATCTTTGTAAACTTGTGGTTTTTTCAAGAAAAGGATTTGACAAAAAAGCTAAAAAGTCTGCTATAAGTAGATATCTGAATAAAAAAAATACAATATATATAAAAGATAGTAAAGTTGATATATCTTCTACTAAAATAAGAAAAAGTTATTTTAAAAAAAATTGATGGAAATAAAAAAAATTAAAAGTATTATTGAAAAAACGCTTGATAACAATAAAGCCAGTAATATTATTTCGATAGACCTTAAAAAAAAGTCTTACATAGCTGACTATATGATTATTGCTTCTGGCACCTCGTCTCGGCATCTACAATCACTTTCGGAAATATTAGTTTCAGAATTAAAAAAAATTGGCTTAAATAATTGTAGAATTGAAGGTAAAGACAGCAAAGATTGGAAGTTAGTAGATGCGTTGGATATTATTGTTCACATCTTTCACCCAGATAAAAGAGAATTTTATGATCTTGAAAAAATGTGGTCTGAACAAATTCCAAAAGAAAAAGCGATGATATGAAAAAAATTATTATTCTCTCTTTTTTTTATTTTTTATTAAGTCAAAAAGTGTTGCTTGGAGCAAACTCGAATAATCTTTATGAAAAAATTGATTTATTTGGTGAGGTACTTGAAAAAATTAAAGAGGAATACGTAGATGAAATTGAACAAGCTGATGTGATTGATTCAGCGATCAACGGAGTTCTTCAATCACTTGATCCCTATTCGGCTTATATGAGTCCAGAATTGTTTGATAGTATGAGGACAGAAACACAGGGAGAATTTGGGGGATTAGGAATTGAAATTACAATGGAAGCTGGCGTTGTTAAGGTAATATCTCCTTTTGACGATACGCCTGCAGCAAATGCTGGCGTTAAAGCTGGGGACTATATTGTTAAAATTGAAAATGAACAAGTTCAAGGCAAATCATTAATGGAAGCTGTAAAATTAATGCGCGGACCAGTTGGCTCAAGCATAAATATTACGGTAAGGCGAAAAAATGAGAGAAAAGCTATTGAATTTAATATTAAGAGAGAAATCATAGAAGTCAAATCTATAGAACATAAAATTTTAGGAGATAAGAAAGAGGTGGGTTATGTGAGACTAAAATCTTTTAATGAAAATAGTGACGAACAATTTGTTAAAAAAATCAACGAGATAGAAAAAAAATATAAACCCATTGGATATATAATTGATTTAAGGAATAATCCTGGTGGTTTGCTAACGACTGCAATTAGCATCACAGACTTTTTTTTAGATGATGGAGAAATTGTCTCTACCAAAGGAAGAAAGCCAAGTGAAAATAGAAAATTCTTCGCAAGAAAAGGAGATGGAATAAATGGCAAGCCAATTATTGTATTAATTAATAATGGTTCGGCTTCAGCCTCTGAAATACTTGCTGGAGCTTTAAAAGACCACAAAAGAGCTATTGTGCTAGGTGAGAATACTTATGGAAAAGGTTCTGTTCAATCAATTATACCTTTGCGTAATGGTGGTGGTATGAGGTTAACAATATCAAAATACTATCTTCCTTCTGGTAAATCAATCTCGAAGGTTGGAGTAACTCCAGACATACTCGTGGAAGAGTCTAAGAAAGAATTTAAAATTAATACCGACACTGATAATCAACTTAAATATGCTCTAAATCTTTTTAAGATATAATTATGGAAAAAAAACAACTACCTTTAAGAACTGGAGTTGGAATAGTTGTTTTAAACAAACAAAATAGAGTCTTTGTAGCAAAAAGAAAAGATAATCCGGTAGATAATTGGCAGATGCCACAAGGTGGTGTAGATGAAGGGGAAGACTTATTATCTGCTATGCAAAGAGAATTGCTAGAAGAAACAAGCATTCATAATATTAAAATTTTAAAAAAATTAGATTATTGGCTTGAATATAAGTTACCAGAAAATCTTATAGGCATTATATGGAAAGGAAAATACAGCGGACAAAAACAAAAATGGTTTATAGTAAAATTTTTAGGTGATGATAGTGAAATAAATATTAATACTAAAAACCCTGAGTTTATTGAGTGGAAATGGGTAGAAATTAAATATTTACCTGACGTAATTGTGAGTTTTAAAAAAAATGTATATTTAAAATTAGTAAAAGAGTTAGAAAATATTATTGATTAATATTTTTCAAAGTTTCTAGTTTATAAGAAAGCATATATCTTACTTTATCATTAATTTTTTGATCTTTATTTTTTTCATTAATTTCACTAATCATTGTTTCTATATTACTGTTTGATATTTCTTTAATATTTTTTGCTGTTGAAGATAAAATTAACAGCAAATTATTTGAAAATTCTACAATTCCTTCCTCTATAAAAAAACTTTCCCTTCCTTTGAGGGTTTTGATATTTACGATTCCTGGTCGCAAAAACGTAACTAAAGGTATATGATCTTTCAAAATACCCATTTGGCCTTCGTATGAAGGAATTATAACCTCAGTAGTTTCAGTATTAATTACTGTTTGATCTGGACTTATTATCTCTAATTTAAAATTTTCAGTCATCAACTATGCTGCCGTATCTTTTGCCATCTTTTCAGCTTTTTCGACAACTTCATCTATTGATCCAACCATATAAAAAGCTGCTTCAGGCAAATGGTCGTATTCTCCTTTGCAAATAGCGTCGAAACCCTTAATTGTAGAATCAAGATCAACAAGTTTTCCTGGTGAGCCTGTAAAAACCTCTGCAACAAAAAATGGTTGAGATAAAAATCTTTGAATCTTTCTAGCTCTCGCTACCGTAACCTTGTCTTCTTCAGACAATTCATCCATACCTAAAATAGCAATAATATCTTGTAACGATTTGTAAGCCTGCAGTATTTTTTGTACTTCTCTGGCAACTCTATAATGTTCCTCACCAACAACTCTGGGATCTAAAATTCTAGAGGTAGAGTCTAAAGGGTCTACTGCAGGATAAATTCCGATCTCTGCAATTTGTCTTGACAGCACAGTAGTTGCGTCTAGGTGCGCAAACGATGTAGCTGGCGCAGGATCTGTCAAATCATCAGCTGGTACATAAATAGCTTGTACGGATGTTATTGAACCTTTATCAGTCGATGTAATTCTCTCTTGGAGATTACCCATATCTGTTGCTAGTGTAGGCTGATACCCGACGGCAGAAGGTATTCTACCTAATAAAGCAGAAACTTCAGAACCGGCTTGAGTAAATCTAAATATGTTATCAACAAAGAAAAGAACATCTTGACCTTCTTTGTCTCTAAAATATTCTGCTAGTGTTAAGCCAGTTAAGGCAACTCTAGCCCTAGCACCTGGAGGTTCATTCATCTGTCCATAAACCAATGCTGCTTTTGACCCTTTTCCATCAGTTTTAATAACTCCAGATTCTATCATTTCATGGTAAAGATCATTTCCTTCTCGTGTTCTTTCACCAACACCAGCGAAAACAGAAAAGCCGCCATGTGCTTTAGCAATATTATTTATTAGTTCCATTATAGTTACTGTCTTCCCCACTCCGGCTCCTCCGAATAAACCAATTTTTCCACCTTTGGCATACGGGGCCAAAAGATCAATTACTTTAATTCCCGTTACTAGTTGTTCCGTTTCTGTAGATTGATCAGTAAATTTTGGGGCCTCTCTATGAATAGGCCAGTTCTCTTTTGTTTTTACTTCACCTTTTTCATCTATTGGCTGACCTATTACATTTATTATTCTTCCAAGAGTTTCGGGACCAACTGGTACACTAATTGGGGCTCCTGTATTTATGACTTCATCTCCACGCTTTAGTCCTTCAGTGGCATCCATAGAAATGGTTCTAACGCTACTTTCTCCAAGGTGCTGAGCAACTTCCAATATAATTGTGTTCTTGCCATTTTTCACCTTCAATGCTGTGTAAATTTCTGGAAGTTCCTTATCAAAACTTACGTCAACTACAGCTCCAATTAATTGAGTAATTTTCCCTTTTTCATTCATGATTATAAACTTTCTGCTCCTGATATTATTTCTATTAATTCCTTGGTTATTGATGCCTGTCTACTTCTGTTGTAATTAATTGTAAGTTTATCAACCAGATCACCAGCGTTTCTTGTTGCATTATCCATGGCAGTCATACGAGAACCTTGTTCGCTAGCGGCGTTTTCTAATAAAGCTTTAAAAACTTGAGTTGAGATATTTTTCGGGAGCAAGTCTTCCAATATTTCGTCTTCATCAGGCTCGAATTCGTAAGAAGTTTTTGGCTCTTCTTTTTTTGAATTGTCTATTTCTTCTGCTGGGACTATTTGTTGAGCTTGCGGTATTTGTGTTATTACATTTTTAAAGTTGTTATAAAATAATATGCATTTATCAAATTCTTCTTTGTAGAAAAGTTCAATTATCAATTTTCCTACTTCATCTGCTTCCTTAAATCCTATTTTTTTTTTGTTTTTAAAATTAATCTTTTTTACTATATATTTTCCGTATTCTCTTTTTAACTGATCTAACCCCTTTGTGCCAACTGCGATAATTTTTAAATTCTTCTTTTCTTTTAATATCTTTTTAAAATAAGTTTTAGCTAATTTACAAATATTAGAATTAAATCCTCCACATAAACCCCTATCTGCGGTCATAACAACACATAAATATGTTTGATCTTTGCCAGTACCAACTAGTAATTTTGGTGCATTAGAAGGATCATTAATAGACTTTGTTAAATTTAAAATTATGTTTGCCATCTTGTCACTGTATGGCCTTCCTTTCTCTGCGCTTTCTTGAGCTTTTCTTAATTTCGCTGCGGCAACCATTTTCATTGCTTTAGTAATTTTTTGAGTTGATTTTACGCTTTTTATCCTTTTTTTTAAATCATCCAAACTTGGCATTATTCAGGCCTCTTTTTATGTTCTTCAATTATTTGGATTAAATCTTTTTCGATGCTTTCCTCTAATTTTCCAGAGGATTGTATTGATTCTAGTATTTCAGGCTTATCGCTTTTAATTTTATCAATTATATCTTTTTCAAATGATTTAATTTTATTTAATTCTATATCATCTAAATAACCTTTTACACCGGCATAAACTGATACAACTTGTTCCCCTACTGTTAATGGAGAATATTGATCTTGTTTTAAAAGTTCTGTTAATTTAGCTCCTCTGTTTAAAAGTTTTTGTGTTGACTCGTCTAAATCAGAACCAAACTGAGCAAAAGCAGCCATTTCACGATATTGTGCTAATTCCAATTTAATTGAACCAGCCACCTTTTTCATCGCTTTTGTTTGAGCTGCAGAACCTACTCTTGAAACTGATAACCCAACGTTAACTGCAGGTCGAATTCCTTGGTTAAATAGCTCGGTTTCCAGAAATATTTGGCCATCTGTAATTGAAATAACATTTGTTGGAATATAAGCAGAAACGTCTCCTGCTTGAGTTTCAATTATAGGTAAAGCTGTAAGTGAACCTCCGCCATTAGCGTCACTTAGTTTAGCAGCTCTCTCTAAAAGTCTACTATGTAAATAAAATACATCTCCAGGGTAAGCTTCTCTTCCAGGAGGTCGTCTTAGCAAAAGAGACATTTGCCTATAAGCAACAGCCTGTTTTGATAAATCATCATATATTATTAATGCATGCATTCCATTATCCCTAAAGTATTCACCTATGGTACATCCCGTATATGGCGCTAAAAATTGTAATGGAGCTGAGTCCGAAGCAGTTGCTGCAACAACTGTTGTATATTTCATAGCCCCGGCCTCTTCTAAAGTTTTAGTAATCTGGGCGACAGTAGATCTCTTCTGGCCTATTGCCACATAAACACAATATAGTTTTTTCTTCTCATCATTAGAATTATTTATTTCTTTTTGATTTATTATTGTGTCTATTGCAACTGCAGTTTTACCAGTCTGTCTATCTCCAATAATAAGTTCTCTTTGTCCTCTTCCAATAGGTATTAATGTATCAATGGATTTTAATCCAGTTTGCATAGGCTCGTTTACTGATTGTCTTGGAATAATTCCAGGTGCTTTTACCTCGACTCTTTTTCTATTTACTTTTTCAGATAGATTTCCCTTGCCATCAATTGGATCTCCTAGTCCATCAACAACTCTACCAAGTAATTCTTTTCCTACTGGGACATCTACGATTGAATTAGTTCTCTTTACAGTATCTCCTTCTTTAATCTTTCTGTCATCTCCAAAAATCACAACACCAACATTGTCACTTTCTAGGTTAAGCGCCATCCCTTTTGACCCATCGTCAAACTCGACCATCTCTCCAGCTTGTACATTGTCTAATCCAAAAACTCTTGCGATACCATCTCCAACTGAAAGTACTTTTCCGATTTCAGATACTTCGGCTTTTTCTCCAAAATTTTTAATTTGTTCTTTTAATAACTTTGTTACTTCTGATGGATTAATTTGCATATTATCTTTCTAACATTAATTGTTCATATTTTTTGAGTTTATTTTTAATTGAGGTGTCAATCATTAAGCTTCCTATTTGAATTTTTAATCCCCCTATTAAATTATTGTCTACTTTATACTTAAAGGAAATTGAGGAGCCTACAGATTTAGACAATTCTTTACTTATATTATCGAGTTCATCTTTTGAAAGGTCTTTAGATGATGTTAAGGATGCATTTAATACACCTCTTTTTGTAGAGGCCAATTTTAAAAAACTTATTATAATTTTCTTTAAAAAAAATATTCTTCTTTTCTTCACAAGAATAGATAAAAAATTTTTCAAATTTTTAGAAAAATTCATTATTGTTGATAATTTATCTATAACATTTAACTGTGCTATAAATGAATGAGTTGGGTTTTTTATGAAGTTTTCTAGCTCAGTGTTTGAATTGTAAATATTTAATAGTTCTTTTAAATTTTTTTCCACTAAGTCTAATTCACTGTTTTCACTTGAGAGTTCAAATAGTGCTCTCGCGTACCTGTTTGAGGTTTCTGTTGAGAATGATTTGTTCGAGCTCACTGAATAATCTTACCTATGGTATTTATTATGAAATATTTGCAGTTTCGTAACATATGAAATAGTTGTGATCAAGTTGCTATAGCTGTTTTAAGCAAAATTTATTGGGTCAACATCAACTGTAAGTTTAATTTTAGATGATATTTTTAAACTTTCCAGAGAATTCATTAGCTTTTTCTGAATAAGTTCCTGATTTTTAGACCTTAAGAGCAGTCTTGTTCTAAAAAGCTTTTTTATTCTAAATAATGGAGACTCTACTGGTCCTAAAACTTCAAAATTTTTAATTTTAATTAACTTATTCTTAATTTCTTGAGCTCCTTTATAACTAAATTCTTTTGAAGTGGAAGATACAATAATTGCTACTAATTTATTATAAGGGGGTAATTTATTTTTTTTTCTAATTATCAATTCATTTTCAAGAAATTTCTCTGGGTTATTTTTTAACAAATCGTTTAAAGTTTCATGTTGAGGTGTGTGAGTTTGATAGATAATCGTAGAGTTTTTTGAAAACCTACCTGCTCTTCCACTTAGTTGATTATAAAGTTGAATATTTTTTTCGGTAGTTCTTAGATCATAGCCTTTTCCTGAAAAATCAGCATCAACTACAACTATACAATTTAATTTTTGAAAATTAAAACCTTTAGAAATCATTTGAGTTCCAACTAAAATATCTAAAGAATTATCTTTTATCTCCTTAAAAATTTTTTCTCTTTTTTCTTTTTTGTTCAAATGATCACTAGAAAATATCTTTATTTTTTTATTGGGAAATTTCTTTTTCAACTCATCAAAAATTTTTTCAACTCCAGGTCCATACATTGAAAAGTCACAGTTTGTTTTTTTTTCTTTGCATTTGTTAATTATATTTTTTTTATACCCACAATGATGACAGACAACTTTCTCTATAGATTTGTGAAATGTTAAATAAATTGAACAATACGGACAATAATGTTTATATGAACACTTTTTACATATTAAAAAGGGGGCGTACCCTCTTCTGTTTAAAAAAAATAGTATTTGTTCTTTCTTATCCAAATATTCGTTAACTATTTTTATTGTTTCTGCTGGTATAAATTCACCTCTCATTTTTTTTAAATTTAAGTTAATAATTTTTGACTGAGGTAACGGGTAATCATTAAATCTTTTAAATAATTTTGTATGTTTATATTTTTTATTTTTTATGTGATTAAATGTTTCAAGAGAAGGGATTGAGGTTACAAGATTTATAGGAATATTTTCAATTGAAGCTCTTGTTATAGCCATATCCCTAGCATTGTAAATTAAGCCCTCGTCTTGTTTGTATGAAGGGTCGTGCTCTTCATCAACGATAATTAACCCTAAATTTTTGAAAGGTAAAAGCAAAGATGATCTCGCACCAATTATTAATTTGATTTTATCTTTAATTATACTTTGCCAAATTACTCTTTTGTTTTTTGGGGTAATTTTTGAATGCCAAACAGCGGGATTAAAGCCAAAAAAATCAAGAAATCTCTCCTTAAATTGATTTGTTAAAAAAATTTCTGGTAACAAAACTAAAACCTGTTTTTTTTTATCTAAAGCTTTTTTAATTCTCTCAAAGTAAACTAGCGTTTTTCCTGACCCTGTTACTCCTTGTAAAACTGAAACATTAAAAGAATCTCCTGCTTTAACTATATCTTTTAAAGCTTTTTTTTGCTCTGTATTAAGTAAATATTTATTATTAAATTTGACTTGCTCACGTACATTTTCAACTTCTTTTTTTAATATATTATTCTTATTTCCTAAGCACATTTTTAAAACCATGCCTTTAGAAACTACGTTGTAGCTTGAAAACCACTCAATAAATTTAATCAAGTTTTTATTAATAGAAAAATCTTCTATCTTTCTCTCTATCTTTTTATATTTTATATTTTTATTTGTTGTTTGAATTTTATTCCACACTACCCCTATTTCTTTATTTTTTCCAAAAGGTACTTCAACTATGTCTCCAGCTTTTAAGGAAAGATTTGATTCGTTAAGATAAGTAAATGGATAATTAAATATCTTTGGCAGTAAAACAGGAACTTTCATAATTTTATAGTAATTGATATTATGTCAATTAAAAATGAATTGGTCTTTTATCAACAGCTAATGCCGCTTCTTTAATTGCCTCTGTATGAGTTGGATGGGCATGACAAGTTCTAGCAATATCTTCTGCACTTGCACCGAATTCCATTGCTAAAGCCATCTCAGCTATCATATCACCACAATGAGGTCCGATAATATGCACTCCTAAGACTTTATCTGATTTTGAGTCTGCGAGAATTTTTACGAATCCATCTGTTTCATTATTTACTTTAGCTCTGGAGTTGGCTAAAAAAGGAAACTTACCTACTTTATAACTAATATTATCTTTTTTAAGTTGTTCTTCTGTCTTTCCAACTGAAGCAACTTCTGGTGAAGTATAAACTACGCCAGGTATTACATCGTAATTAACATGTCCAGCCTGGCCAGCTAAAATTTCTGCAACTTTAATACCTTCCTCTTCTGCCTTGTGTGCTAACATGGGTCCATTTATAACATCGCCAATTGCATAAATATTTTTAATAGAAGATTGTAACTTGTTGTTTACTACAATTCTACCTTTTGCATCTTTAGCAACACCTATTTTTGAAAGGTTTAATCCTTCTGTGTATGGTTTTCTTCCTACAGAAACTAAAACCTTATTACATTCGATTGACTCTTTTTTTTTATTTGTTTTAAGATCTTCAAAATTTACTATAACTTTATCTTTTGTATTCTCCACATTAGTTACTTTACAGTTTAGTCTAAATTTTATTCCTTGTTTTGTTAAAATCTTTTGAAATTCATTAGAAATTTCTCTATCCATGCCTGGTGTTATAAAATCAAGAAATTCAACTACCGTTACATTAGATCCTAATCTGGACCAGACAGAGCCCATTTCTAAACCAATATAACCACCTCCAATAACCACTAATTCCTTAGGTACTTCCGCTAAAGATAAAGCTCCGGTTGATGAAACAATATTTTTTTCATCAATATCAATGCCAGGCAGTGAAGTTGGTGCTGATCCAGTTGCGATTACAATATTTTTTGTTTTATACGATTTCCTATCTGCGCCATTATAAACGACAACATCATTGTCAGAAAAGATTACTCCTTTCCCTTTTAAGTACGTTACTTTATTTTTTTTAAATAAAAACTCTACTCCTTTAGTTAATACTTGAACTGATTTATCCTTGTTAGCCATCATCTTTTTAATATTTAGCTTGATATCACTTATTTCAATTCCTTGTTGATTAAAGTCTTTTTTAGCCTTGTGGTAATTTTCAGATAAATTTAATAAACTTTTTGATGGTATGCAGCCTACGTTTAAACATGTGCCACCGAGAGTTCCTCTTGATTCTACGCAAGCAGCTTTTAATCCTAATTGAGCTGCCCTAATTGCGCATACATATCCACCCGGACCTCCACCAATAATGATTACATCAAAGTTTTCGCTCATTTTATAAATTTAAAAAAAGTCTTTTTGGTTGTTCTAAAGATTCTTTAACGGTTTTTAAAAATGATACAGCCTCTTTTCCGTCAATAATTCTATGATCATACGATAAAGCTAAATACATAATTGGTCTAATAGTCATCTTACCTTCAACAACTACTGGCCTTTCAATTATATTATGCATGCCAAGAACAGCAGATTGAGGTGGATTTAAAATTGGTGTTGACAACATAGATCCATAAATTCCTCCGTTTGTAATAGTAAAGGTTCCTCCTTGAAGGTCATCTATAGTAATTTTGCCATCTCTAGCTTTTTGTCCTAATGTATTAATATCTTTTTCAATGTCAGCAAAAGACATTTCGTCTGTGTTTCTTAAAACAGGTACGACTAAGCCTCTATCAGTTCCAACCGCTATACTAATATTGTAATAATTTTTATAAACTATCTCATCTTCCTGTATTTCAGCATTGATAGCTGGAAAGTTTTTGAGGCCAAGAACGCAAGCCTTTACAAAAAAAGACATGAATCCTAATTTTACAGAATATTGCTTTTGAAATTGATCTTTATAATTTTTTCTCATGGCAATTATTTCATGCATATCTACTTCGTTGAATGTTGTAAGCATTGCCGCATTTTCTTGTGCTTCTTTTAATCTTTTAGCTATAGTCATTCTTAGACGCGTCATTTTAATTCTTTCTTCAGGTCCATGTGCGATTTTTCTTTGAGAAGGACTTGGCTTAACACCCATTAGATTTAAAACATCTTCTTTGAGAATAACTCCATTTTTTCCTGTTCCTTTAATTTCGTTAATATTCATTTTTGACTCTGTAACAATTTTTCTAGCTGCAGGAGATATAATTATGTCTTCTGGTTTTTTTATTTCTTCGTGGTGAATTTGATCTAATATTAAAGGTTCTTCTTTTTTTTCAGTCGCTTTTAGTACCAAAGGGGTTTCTTTTTTAGGTTCTATATTTTTTAGTGGTGGCGAATAATTTTTAACTGCCTTTATATTGTTAGATTCTTTATTTTGTTTTGCCGGTGATGATGAAATTGTTCCTAGTAACGATCCAACATTAACCGTTTCTCCTTCATTTACAGAAATATTCTCTAGCAGACCATTTGCAGGAGAAGGAACCTCTACATTTACTTTATCTGTTTCTAATTCAACAATTGGTTCATCAGAAGATACTTTATCTCCTTTATTTTTTAACCATTTAGATACTGTTGCCTCTGTAACAGATTCGCCTAATGTTGGTACTAATATTTTTTGTGACATTAATTAAATTTTCCTACTACCTTTTCTAATATTTCTTTTTGTTGTGCAAGGTGTTTATTTAGATTTCCAGTCGCAGTCGTTGCAGAAGCCTTTCTTCCAACATATTTAATTTTATCTCGCTTTGATTGTATAATTTCAAGCGTTCTATCAATATAGTTTCTAACAGTATTCCAGGCTCCCATGTTCTTGGGTTCTTCTTGGCACCAAATAAACTCTGCCTTATTTTTATATTTCTTGAGAATCTTAGCTAAAGTTTTAGCTGGGAAAGGATATAATTGCTCTACTCTTATAAAAACTACCTCATTATTTCCTGCTTTTTCTCTTGCATCGATAAGATCAAAATAAATTTTTCCCGAGCACATAACAACTTTTTTAATTTTATTATCTTTGTTCAATTTTATTAAATTACTATTTTTTAAATATGCATGGTCCTCTAAAATTCTATGGAATGTGCTTTCCTTGGAAAAATCCTCCAAATAAGAAACACATCTTTTGTGTCTTAATAATGATTTTGGTGTCATTACAATTAATGGTTTTCTAAAATCTCTATGCATCTGACGTCTTAAAGCATGAAAATAGTTTGCTGGTGTTGTGCAATTTATTACTTGAATATTTTCTCCAGCACATAGTTGTAAAAATCTTTCAAGCCTTGCAGATGAATGTTCTGGTCCCTGACCTTCATATCCATGGGGCAACAACAAAACAAGTCCACTTGCTCTTCCCCATTTGGACTCTCCTGAGGTGATAAATTGATCTATAATTATTTGAGCTCCATTAGCAAAATCACCAAATTGAGCTTCCCATAATACTAATGTTTCTGGTTCAGATAAAGAATATCCGAACTCAAAGCCTAGAACTGCTAATTCAGATAATAGAGTGTCTATTATCTCAAATTTTTTTTGATCTTTGCCAATATTATTTAATGGAATATATCTATCGTGACTTTCCTGATTTCTTAGAACTGAATGTCTTTGACTAAAAGTTCCACGTCCTGAGTCTTGTCCAGATAATCTAACTGAAAAACCTTCTACCAATAAAGTTCCAAAAGCTAAAGATTCTGCGGTAGACCAATCTACTGCTTTGCCTTCAGTAAACATTTTATACCTTTGGTCAAAAATTTTTATCAATGTTTTATGCGCAACAAAATCTTCTGGAATGCTAGAAATTTTTTTTCCTATTTTTATTATTTGATCTTTTTTAACTCCGCTTTTTCCTCTTTTATCTTTACCAAGACCAGGTTTAAATCTAGACCAGGCACCTTCGAACCATTTTAGTTCAGACTTATAATCTTTTGATGAATTAAATTCTTGTTCAAGAAAATTTTTAAAATTTATTTTTTGATTAGTTATTTCTTTTTTATCTGCTAAACCATCTGCAATAATTTTTTTTCCGTATATTTCTCCAATTGTAGGGTGGGATCTTATTTTTTTATACATAATGGGCTGAGTAAATGAAGGTTCGTCTCCTTCGTTATGACCAAATCTTCTATAACAAACTATATCAATAACAACGTCGCGATTAAATTTTTGTCTAAACTCTGTTGCTATTTTTGCACAATGAACAACTGCTTCTGGGTCATCGCCATTAACATGAAATATTGGTGCTTGAGCTGTTTTAGCTACATCTGAAGGATAAGGAGAAGACCTCGCAAATCTTGGTGCTGTTGTAAAACCAATTTGATTATTAACGATAACATGAATAGTACCACCAATATTATGTCCTGGTAATCCAGACATTGCAAAACATTCAGCAACGACTCCCTGGCCAGCAAAAGCTGCGTCACCATGCATTAAAACAGGTATAACTTTTTTTCTTTCTGGGTCTTTATGATAAAATTGTTTAGCTCTTACTTGTCCTAAGACTACGGGGTTAACAGCTTCTAAATGAGATGGGTTATCTGTTAGACTAATATGCACAAGATTACCGTCAAACTCTCTATTAGCTGATGCCCCTAAATGATATTTAACATCGCCTTCAAAATCTTTTTTTGCTCCAACAGTTTTGCCAAAGAATTCACTAAAAATTGCTTTGTAAGGTTTTCCCATTACATTTGCTAATACATTAAGTCTTCCTCTATGGGGCATTCCTATCTTAATTTCTTTTGCTCCCAAGTTTCCTCCTTTTTTAATTATTTGTTCAAGAGCAGGTATTAGGGACTCTCCTCCATCTAAACCAAATCTTTTTGTGCCTACAAATTTCACTTGTAAATATTTTTCAAAACCTTCTGCCTGAATAATTTTATTAAGAATTGCTTTTTTTCCATTGTCGGTAAAGCTTACTTCTTTCTCTCTTCCCTCAACTCGATTTCTAATCCATGATTTTTCATCGGGGTCTCCCATGTGCATAAATTCATATCCAATTTTTGAACAATAGGTTTTTTTTAAAATGTCTAAAATTTCATTCAAATTTGCATGTTGCAAACCAAGTACCCCATCTAAAAAAATTTTTCTGTCATAATCACTATCTTTAAATCCGTATGTTTCAGGTTTTAACTCTTGATGTTCCTCTCTTTTTTGTATGCTTAAAGGATCTAAATTAGCAATCAAATGACCTCTAATTCTATATGCTCTTATTAACATTATAGCTCTAACGGAGTCCTTTGTAGACTGTTCTGTTAATGCCGGTGCTTTTAAATCTTCATCTTTTTTTTCTACTACTGTTGATGAAATATTTTTATTTTTTATTCTTTCTTTCTTTGGAGCCCAACTAGGTCCTTTAAAGCTTTTATGTATAACTTCTTTGTCATCACTTAAGCTGTCAAAAAAAGTCTTCCAGCCCTCCGGTAGATTTTGTGGATTAGATAAATATTCAGAATAAAACTCTTCAATAAAAGAAGAATTATTTCCTGCTAAAAAGGAAGTTTTTTTATAAATATTATTATCTTTAGATGAAGACATTATAATACCTTATTTTAACATAAATTAATTAAAATCAACTATTAAGTTTTTCGTATAATGTTTTGCCAATATCGGCAGGAGACTTAGATATTGTGATTCCAGCTGATTTCATAATTTCAATCTTGTCCTCAGCTCCACCTTTTCCTCCAGAAATTATTGCTCCAGCATGTCCCATACGCCTACCAGGAGGAGCTGTTAGGCCAGCGATAAAGCCAACCATAGGTTTTTTTATCTTTGATTTTTTTAAAAATTCAGCGGCTTCTTCTTCAGCTGAACCACCAATTTCACCTATCATTACAATTGATTTTGTTTCATCGTCTTTTAAAAAAAGTTCCAGGCAATCAATAAAATTTGTTCCATTAACTGGATCTCCCCCAATACCTATACAAGTTGATTGACCCATACCATTTGCGCTTGTTTGAGCTACCGCTTCATAAGTTAATGTTCCAGATCTAGATACTATCCCTACTGAACCTTTTTTATGAATATTACCTGGCATGATGCCAATTTTACATTCGCCGGGCGTTATTATACCTGGGCAATTTGGTCCTATTAACCTACTCTCACTAACGGATAATTTTTGTTTTACATTTATCATATCCATAACTGGAATCCCTTCTGTAATACAAACAATCAATTCTATCGACGCATCTATTGCTTCTACAATCGCCGCTGCAGCAAACTTTGGAGGAACATATATCATTGAAGCATTTGCTTTAGTTTCATTTTTAGCCTCTTCAACTGTATTAAATACCGGTAAATCTAAATGCTTTTGTCCTCCTTTTTTCGGTGTCACTCCACCAACGAGTTTTGTTCCATATTTTAAAGATTGCTGTGAATGAAAAGTGCCGTGTGTACCAGTAAAACCTTGACAGATTAATTTAGTATTTTTGTTCACTAAAACTGACATCTACTTTATTGCCTCAACAATTTTTTGGGCAGCGTCGTTTAAATCTGTTGCTGATAATAATTTTAAATTAGATTTATCAAGAATTTCTTTGCCTTCTTTAAAGTTAGTCCCAGCTAGTCTGACAACAAGCGGTACATTTAAATTTGTTTCTTTGGCTGCCTCGACTACTCCTTGGGCTAAAACATCACAACGCATTATTCCACCAAAAATATTAATTAATATTCCTTTAACATTTTTGTCAGACAAAATTAATTTGAAAGCAGCTGCTACTTTTTCTTTAGTTGCTCCACCTCCAACATCTAAAAAATTTGCAGGTTCTTTTCCATACAATTTAATTATATCCATTGTTGCCATAGCTAAACCCGCTCCATTTACCATGCAGCCAATTGAGCCATTTAATTTTATATAAGCTAAATCATGTTTGCTTGCCTCGATCTCTGCAGGATCCTCTTCGTTTAGATCTCTTAATTCAAGAATATCTGGGCGTCTAAAAATTGCATTATCGTCAAAGTTCATTTTTGCATCTAAACAAATTAATTCGTATTTTTTATTAACTATTAATGGATTAATTTCTATTAAACTTGCGTCTTTTTGTTGAACTATATCAAATAATGTTTGTATTAATTTATTGGCTATTTCTTTTTGGGCATTACTGAAGTTAAAAGGTTTGAGTATATTTTCTATATCTGCTTTTTGTATCTCTTTTCCAGGCTTAACCTTGGTAGTTATAATTTTTTCTGGATTTTCTTCAGCTACTTTTTCTATATCCATTCCACCTTCAGTGCTACTAATAAAAGCTATTTTTGAACTTTCTCTATCGACTAAACATGATAAATAAAACTCTTCTGAAATATCAGAGGCTTCTTCTATATACAGTCTTTTTACTTTTTTTCCCTCTGGTCCTGTTTGAGGTGTAATCAAAATTTTTCCAAGCATTTCTTTTGCCTCTTTTTTTAACTCATCTAAATTTTTTACAAGTTTAACTCCTCCGGCTTTACCTCTCCCGCCAGCATGAATCTGCGCTTTTAATACAAATTTTTCACTCTTAAGTTCTTTAATCTTTTCTTCAATTTCAGATAAAGAAAAAACTACCACTCCCTTTGAAACAGGGGCTCCAAATTTTTTGAGTATTTCTTTTGCTTGGTGCTCGTGAATATTCATAAGTGCTGATAAATTTATATATTAATATTAGGTTTTTTATAAAAATCAATGAATTTAAAAATTGATTTAAATACTATAAATTATTAAATAGTTTAATGATTTTTCACTATAATTATCAAATTAATATTAAAAGACTTATCAACTTTATTGATTATAAAAAATTAAATATTCTTGATTTTGGGTGTGGAAAAGGATTGTGGCCAAATAAAATTGTAACAACAAAAAAAATCAATAAAATCATTTTGTACGATAATGAATTAAACTTATTTCCTTTATTGAAACAAAAATATAGAGACAAAAAGTTTCAAGTAAATTTTAATTTAAATAAGATTGTTAAAAAAAAGGAATACAACGTCATAATCTTTTCATCAGTTATTCAATATATCTCTCATTCAAATTTCAATAAACTTTTAGAAAAATTAACAAAGAATAAGAAGGCGTTAATTGTAATTTCTGACATCCCTTTTTTGCCAAAATTTATTGAATTTTTGCTATTGCCTTTTTTTAATATAAAACGATTTTTTTTTGTTTTGACATTAATATTTTCCAAAAAATATAAAAATATGAATTACTACACTTATGCTAAAAAAGATTTTAATTACCTTAAGAAAAAATACAAGATTAAACTTATTTCTAATCTCCACGATTTAAATAGATTAAGATATGCTTTAGTTTTAAAGCCTAAAAATAACTAATTGCAATTTTTAATCTTATAAATATCTGTAATAATATTTAAATTTAGTTTATCAAAACAAATATTTTTTAAATACACTTTATAATCCTCAAAATTCGGATCACCAATAGTGTAAATAACTTCGATATCATTCTTTAATATATTTTCTAAAAGATGTTCTTCATAAAATTTAAAGTATTTATGATTTTTTAAAGGATAGCTATTATTATCATGTGTATACCACCTGTTGGGTATATTAAGATTCTCTTGCGCTAAAAGAGAAAAAAACTGATAATGTGTCATCACCATTTTTATTCTTTTATCTTTTTTAATTTCATTCAATGTTTCTTTCAGAAGATTAATTTCTTTTTTTGGGTTTTCTGAGAAAGCAGGTGTTATCCATTTTAAATTTTTTAATTTCTTATCAAGATAAATAGCGTTTATAGATTCATTTAAATCTACTTGTTGCAAGTCCATAAACTTTCTTTTTGTATTGTAAACTTCGTGATATTTAATTGTAGAAAATAATACCAGTAAAACTAAAAAATAATTAATTGTTTTAAAATTTAAATATCGATTTTTTAAATATATATGAAAAAACGCACCCATAAAAGGTATTAAAGAAAAAATATATGTTTGGTTTGATGTTATGAGTTGATTAAAAATTAAAGTTAGACCTAAAAAAATAATTGAAATATTTATAATTAAATCTTCTATAGAAATTTTGTTTTTTTTTCTTTTTAATAAATCAGTTAAGGTAAAAGAAAAAATCAGAAGAATTAATATATTAATAAATTTAAAATGACCTATTAGGTTTCTAAAAGTAAATCTTTCTAAAAAAGAAATGTGAGCTATTTCATTTCCTAATAAACGATATTCACCCATTGAAAGAGGGAATAAAATATATTGCTGTATAACTTTAATAAAAGGTATTTCAAAAAAAAATATATAAAAAATAAATACAGACAAAATGAGGCAACTACCCAAAAGGAAATAAAGAACTAAATTCCAATTAAATTTATAGAAAAAATAAGTAAACAAAGAAAATAAAATAATTACATTTACATAAGTGGATGGGGTCTGCATGCAGAAAAAAGATAGAAACATGAATATCGGTAAAACAAAAAAAGATAATTTAGACTTATTTTTTATTGAAATAAAAAAAAGCATCATAGAAATAAGTGAAAAGACATAAGAGTGAATGTAGGCAAAAGGTGTTGCTGATATAGTGTAACAAAGTGTAGCCAAACAAATTGAATATATAAAACTTAAGTATTGATTAAGATTAAACTTTAAAAGGGTAAAATAAAAAGAAAGTGTTATTAAAACATTTAAAATTGAACCATGAATGACATAGCTTGTCCAATTAAGGCCAAAAAGTTTAAAAGATATCGCTTGAAGATAATCAACTAAGGGGCCTGTAGTAATCCATATATCTCTAAAAGGATGTCTATTTAATAAAATATTATATGCGGTGTCAAAGAAAGCAAAAGTATCAATGGCCAAAACTCCAATATTTGCATAGTAAAAATTTACAAAAAAAGAGAACAAAATTAGAGTGACTATTTTCCAATACTGAAAATTGGCAAATATTTTATTCATAATGAATTATTAGCTTATAATTGCTATATTGTTAATTGATTTATAGGAAATTTAACTTTACTTCTAACTAAAATTTTAAATATTAATAAAATGTTGAAAAAAAAATTATATACTGTTGATGAGGCAAGCAATTTGTCTATTAAAGAGGTTCAAAATCTCTACAAAGAATTTATAAACCCTAATCAGACAAAAATATATTCCTCTCTTCCTTTTGGTAATGATATTTTTGATAAGGCAGAAGGTGTTTATATTTACACCTCTAAAGGAAAAAAAATTTTAGATTTTACCGGAGGTCTAGGTGTTCTTGGTTTGGGTCATAACCATCCAAGAATAATTAATGCAAGAATATCTTTTCAACAAAAGAGTAAATTAGAAGTTCATAAAATTATTTTTTCAAAATATATGGCCGCATTATCAAGCAGTATATCTTCACTGCTCTCTGAAAATCTTACTAAATCCTTTTTTTTAAACTCAGGTGCCGAAGCTGTTGAGGCAGCTATTAAAGTTTCTTTTAAATCATTCGATGGGAGAAAAAAAAACATACTATATTCAAATAAATCTTATCACGGAAAATTAATTGGAAGTGGATCAGTTTCTGGATCTTATAAAATAAATAATCAGTTTCCTTCAATGAATAATTGCTTTGACTTTGAATTTAATAATCCAGAAGATCTTGAAACTAAAGTAGAAAATTACCATAATGATGGAGGTGTTTATGCTATTATAATTGAACCTTATAGTGCCAGCCTTCTTGAGTCTTGTTCAGATGAATTTATAAAAAAACTATTTACTCTAAAAAAAAAATATAATTTTAAAGTTATCTTTGACGAAGTTTTCACAGGTTTTTTTAAATCTAAACAAATGTTTTATTATCAAAATTTTGAAAATATAAGTCCAGATATAATATGTTTATCAAAAACATTGGGGGGAGGAAAATCCTCTATTTCATGTCTAGTAATCGATGAGGATACTTACTCAGAGGCATATGGTGGGCTAAACGATACTTTCTTACATACTACTACATACAATGGATTTGGAGAAGAAAGTGTAACGGCTTTAGAGTCATTAAATATAATTTCTGAAGTAAAATTTAAAAATCAAGTAGAGCATTTATCTTCTATCTTGTCAAAAAAATTAGTCGAAATAAAAAAAAAATATCCAGATAAAATAGAAACTATAAAAGGAAATGGAATATTAAATGGAATAGTATTTAAATCATATTCAACTGTTTTAGCAAAATTGATTGAAACAATACCTTTAAAATTCATAAAAGATAAAAGTTTCTTTTTAAAAAAATTGACCGCTACAGCAATCTCATGTGAGTTATATGAAAAATATGGAATTTTAACATCGATAAACGATGCCTCTGGTTCTAATCATTTGTGTGTGTCTCCCTCTCTTATCATTAGTGAAGAAAACGTAGAATACTTTTTTAGTAGCTTAGAAAAAGTTCTACAAACTAATCTAAATTTAAAATCATTAGAAGTAATTTTTAATTTTTTAAAATCGAAGTCTTGATAATGGAATTAACAGATAATATTGAGAGAAAAACATCAATTATTAGTTCTTGGAACAATACTTATAGTAAGCAAGCTATTACGCTATTTCCTAGTAACATAAAGGAAATAAGAATAATTTTTAATAAACTTAAACATGAAAAAAAAAACTTTCTAATAAAAACAGGGAACTGCTCATATGATAGCAAGTCAATTAATAGTGATCAAAATTCAATCCTAGTATCGCTTAAAAAATTCAATAAGATAAATAAAGTGAGTAAAAAAGATGGCTATATTAATGTAGATGCAGGGGTAATGATTTGCGATCTGGTAAAACATTTAAAATTAAAAAATCTTACTCTTTACTCTGTTCCCGGAGGTGAAAAGATATCAATTGGTGGAGCAATTTCAGCTAATGTCATTGGCAAAGACTCTTCAAAAAATATGGCTTGTTTCGGAGACTCAATTCGTTATTTGGAAATATTGGATGAAAAAGGGAAAATAAAAATAATTAAAAAAAATTCTAATGATCTTAACAAGTATATTGGCGCATTTGGACTATCTGGGCTAATTATTCGGGCAGGAATAAAAGTTAAGAATATCTCCTCGCCCAATGTTAAAGTTAATTCAAAGATTTTAAGCAATCTCAAAGAAATTCAAACTGAGCTAAATTATGGTGCAGATTATAGATATATTCAGATTGATCCATTTTTTAGGTCTAATAATTTTGCAATATCTTTTACAGCAAATTCTACAAAAAATTCAGAGAATAATTTTAAACAAGTGAGTTTCAAATCAAATTTTTTTGAAAAATTATCTTTCAAATTATCTTCTTTTTTTATAAATAAGATAACTTGGAAAATATTTTATAAAATTTTTTTTATGATAAATAACAATAAGGAATATGTACAAGATATACATAATTATCATTACTCTTCTAAGTATAAACACATGGTTCCATTAGTATGTAGAGGCGGTTTAATCGATTATGAGCTTATGATTAAAAATGACTTTATTAAGAATATGAATTCAATTATTAATTTTTTGCAAAAAAATAATTTATATCCAGTTTACATAGTTGTAAAAAAAATCTATAAATCTAAAAAAAAATTTTTCTACCAGTTCAATAATGACGGTTATGCTGTCGCAATTTCTCTTATTAAGACCAAATTAGATAATGATAAAAAAAACTTGTTTTTAAAATTAATTAAGAATAAAAGACTTGAGCTAAATCTCAGTAAAAGTGATGAGATTTTAGTTAAAAAAATTAATAACAAA
>MDTC01189189.1_pt1 | contig 26169 bp, 41 predicted proteins | sample 811181 | NCBI WGS metagenome assembly MDTC01 (sample SAMN05326644, study PRJNA326480) | marine metagenome | isolation source: seawater | place: Pacific Ocean: North | collected 2011
CCCTCATTTTTAGGGGTGCTGAAAATAGTTAAATAATTGTCGCACCAATTCGGCATTATTACCCTCCTTTCGGTAATTGTTTACTTCATACATAAGAAATTCTTGAATATCATCAAAGCTCATTACCAAGTGTTTGCGGTAAGAGTCTGCGACATCAGAACTTTCAGCGTCAGTAAAATTATGTGCGAGTATCGCACCCAACGCATCGGATAATGTCATTGCATTAACCTTTTCTAATATCCCATCTGCCATTAGAAATCATTCATCCTTTCAAATACATCAATAAGTCTCTCAAGCTCATCTTCGCTCAAGTCAACATGCGGTTCATGGTAAGTAGCCCCACCATCACCGTCATTCCAAATAGAACCGATATCAGTCTTAGCTTCATAGCCAACACCTCTAGCGGTCTTGAAATACCGTATGCCTATAATTTCATTTATCATGTGCTTACTACCCTTTCGTAATAATGGCGGAACATAAAATCTTCTGCTTCGATTAGGACAGCTATATGCTTTTTCCAGTCATCTCCATATTCCTGATTTTCTTCTAGGAAATGAATGACCTCAGATATAGTGCCATCCGTAGCATCCTCAAATATCTTCTCTTTATCTAAATTTATTATTTTTACCATATAGAGACTCTATAAAGTAAATTACCAATTTACTCAAAATGTGACAACTGTCACTTTCGGCGCTTCCGGTTAAGGGTTGAGGCAATGCGGTTCGATGCGGTGGCATGCGGTGGCATGCGGTTCAACGGCATGCGGTGTTTTGGGTACTGCATTTGTGGGACTGCATTGGCGTGTGAATTTGGGCGTGTGAATTCCGTCACATAAGTTGGTAGTTGACCAATTCTTATGTATAGTTAATATATACAAATAAAGAAAGGGCAGAAATGCTAACAAGAAAACACATGAACGCATTAGCGGAGGTAGTAAAAGACTTCCCTAGTGACGCTCGTTTACCAGTCAAAAACAAAGACGGTGAACTTGCATGGGTTGACCTCTCAAATGACAAAGCGTCTTTAGCTGGGAAACTCGCAAATATATGCGCCAACTCTAACGGTGCTTTTGACTACAGCAGATTTTTTGAAGCCTGCGAAGTTGACTCTGATAGAGCTTGGTCATACACATGAAGATAGAAACTTTGAAATACGTCATCGAAGTCCTAAAAGATTATCGAAGCAGTACCGACCATTATCGCCAAGAGGGTGAGGATTACACCGCCCTAGATGAGACGATAGATGAACTAATAGAAGAGTATGATGAGAAATGGAGGGAATGGAATGAGTGCAATGAAATCCGTATCAGTGACTGTTCGTTGGACTAAGGAAGATACAAGGGTGATAGAGGTTCCCGCTGATATGAGTCTGGATGAGGTTGCTAGTAGCCTGCCGATAGACGATGAGTCATGGAACCCTGTAGATATCGGATGGGGTGCTTGGTATATCCAAGATCAAACCACTGAAGAAGATTGGCATGTTATGGACTGAACTTCTTGGAGGGGGGACTTCGGTTCCCCTTCCAAAGCCATGCGGTGCCATGCGGTTAACCGATGCGGTCGATGCGGTCTTTTTTTGACGGTCGATGCGGTTCCTGCATTTTGGTTTCCGACTCGGCGTGTGAATCCGGTTGCATTTGTTGTTGCAAGTTGGCGTGTGAATCTACGTGTGAATCTTGGGTTGCACTCAGCGGACAGACCCATCGTGTGAATCTGCCCGCTGGTGCGTCTGGATGACAGGGGGGGTCAGTCAGCCAGAGAAGCGGTACCTTTGGTACCTAGTTTTGTTGCAAGAGCGCCTTTCAATACTGAGACTGCTGCGGCGACACCTGCGCCTGCCATCATCTTCCATTGATCTACACCCAAGTCGAACATGCTATTGGATGACATTGCACCGATAGCAGCTTGAATGAATGTAGCAGCGACTCTTTCAAATAAATCGCGAGTAAACATACTCACCTCCATTGTTAGTTGACCAAAAAAATCCAAGGCAAGCCAGCAGGCAAGCGAATGGGCTTTTTTGTGTTTGTATATGTTCCTTTTGTGTGTGTATAGGGGTTGTTTTCGTATAGGGGTTCTGTTTGTGGTGTTTGTGTTTGTCCTGCACTATGCGTCTACTTGTAGTTTAATTTGCTATGCCTAGAGCCAACGAAACGATAGCCGTAATAATCGACGCAGGAACAGCATACATCCACCGTTCAACCGTCCTAATACGCTCCTCCAAATCGTCAGTCTTCCTACCCTGAGTGACCATAATCGCATCGATCTTCTCATCAATAGTCTCCAACCGTTCACCCAAAACCGCCAAAGTAATCGCAGTACGAGCATCCCCCCACGGGTTACCCTCTTCAGGCATCTTCATCACAAGAACACTCTAAATCACCACAAACAGAACACTCACCACTTAGAGACTCTTCTCCCCCTAGTGGTTGATCTTCTTCACTTGCAGTGGGCTCTGCTTCTTCAACGACAGGTGGTACCACAGGTGTAGGAGAATTGCTCCTGTCCCTAGGGCCATTCCCTGTGGGTTGCCATGCAGTCATAGTTGCTGGATCTACACGAACCCTACCGCCAGTAGTAACAGGTGGTTCTGATTTTTTCACCGTTTTTGGCTCTTCAGAACCCTCATCTTTTTTAGCCATTCCGTTTACTCCTTAAACTTGTGGACTATACAAGATGCTAGTCGAAACGTCTCCTAAGTAGCGGAGCCTTCTCGATATAAGCACTAAGTAAGGTTTCTAACCGTTCCACAGCTTTCTCTATTTGTGGTTCATTTTTTACGTTGTTTTCTTTTAAAACTGGGGTTTGATTGGTCATAACACTCACTTATTTTCTATTCGGCTTAACAGTATGGCACATGAAATCGGATAGAAAGACTGCCCATCGCTTGTAAAACAAGGTTTTTGGTATAAAATAAAGTAACAGGCTACCTATACGGAGGTTGTCAATGAAATACACGATAGACGGGCCAGAGATGGCTTTTGAAGCGTACATTGGCGGGGCTAGAGAACACATAGCTGTTCTAGTTCATCTCCCCGCCGCTAGTAACAAGACAGCTGCAATGTTCGGACGTTACGCCGCTAAAACGTGGTTAGACCAACCTGAATATGCGTGTTTTGAAGAGAAGGAAGGGAGCAGGGTTATCCGCTGGGATAACTCTACTATCAACATTAAAAGCAACAAACAGTTAGAAGCGTTAACAGTAGGACACCTTAAAATGAGGCGCATCACTGGAGAAATAAGTTCTTACGGTAAAGTGTGGGTCGTAGACAATGTTAAGGTAACCGAACATTATGAAAAGTAACCCCATGAACCCTTCTGATGGTAATTATGAAGGTTCGCAGATACCCGATTTCTCAACGATTAGGGACAATAGAAAAATGAGCAATCCCTTCTCCCAGTTCACTGCGTACACTCCTCCCTCATCCGATTTTGTTCCCTACTCAGATGAAGAAACAGTTGTAGTACCGAAAGAAACTATCACTGCGCTTAAAACTCTTTTAGACACCATCGCTGAAACTTTTAGAGAACATGGTATGGTCGATCTTGCTGTTGAAGCAGACGAAGTAGCCGCCCTTCTCTAAGGAGTAAACTTGACAATCAAATGTACGGAAAGTGAGTCTTCCTACATGGCAGGTTGTCGTTGCGCTGATTGCCGTAATGCACACACGGTTAAAGAACGTGAACGACGCGCCATTAAACGAGGATCGCCCTCAAAACCACGCTCGAAAGAAGACTTACCTCATAGTATAAAAAAAGACTATTCTAATAACATGGATACGTTGACGAGAGGGGAATTATGTCGAGCCCGTGGTTGGGAGGAGTAAAGACTCAAAACGAAGAGTTTTTTACTAACACCACACCTGAAATTGGTTTAAAAGAAGTCGAAGAACTGCTTTCTTACGAACAAGAACATTACACAGGTGGCATATCTGTGTTCCGAAATGTTTTAGATATGAGCCTCTGGGATGAGATATACCCGTGGCTTATGGAACAAGTCGATATTGCTCACGCTAACAGGTGGGAATACCGGACTGATGAGAACGGGGAAACGTATGCTCTTAATGAGGATGACAACAAATTCACTCTTGAGCAGTTAGAAACGTCTCCTATCCGTGTCCTTTACGCTATTAATGAGGAAACCCCGTCAGAGTTTGTTGATGTTTTCAGAGACTGGGAAGACACAGTGTACAAATGTGTTCTCGGATATACAGATGTATACCCATACTTACAAAACTGTCTCTGGTGGCGTACACGCGGACACTTTATGGCATACCGTAAAAACTCATGGTTAGGCCCTCACGCAGACGCTGATACTAACTACCGTTCCATAGACGGAGTTCGCTACCACCCTCAGACAGAGTTCCCATCAAGACAAAGCATTTCGATCACAGCATGCTTAAATAACGGCTCAGGAGTCGATTATGAAGGAGGTGAACTCTACTTCCCTTACTTTGACACGACCTTAACCACAAACGCAGGTGACATTGTTATATTCCCGTGTAATTACATGGGTCTCCACGAACTTAAACACGTAACAGAAGGCTTACGATTAGCTTACTTAATTGCTTATGGGCAAGGTACAGACAACCGTCAAGCAGGAACTCCTTTAACAGAAACGAGTGGAGATATAGATGTAAAAGATATACTAAATATGTGGACACCACCCGCTTGGGTTGACAATGTGCATAAAGATTACGCAGAAGTGTGGAGACAGTCTCCAAGATGGTCTGCTAATGATATGTACAACCCGATGGCTCAGAACCGACCGTTAGAAGGTCAAGGTTTGGACAAAGCAGGTGGAGGACACTTTACAGACACCGAGATGGACGACATACGCCGACAAAAGAATGATAGCTCACCAAAAGACCGTTAGAGATAAAATGCAAACCGAGGATTCCCAGAATCTTTTCGGCGAGTGGTGGGAAGACATAGATGTAGACATCAAAAAAGCTGTTGTTAAACAGATTGATTACAAGACAGCTGCGAGCATAATTATCAAATATGAGTGGCTTGGGTGTATGCCAGCAATGGTCAAATATTGTTTCGGCATCTACTTCGACGACAACCTAGCTGGAGCTGTTGTTTACAGTACTGAATACATCGAAAACTTAGGTAAATGGGATAAGTATGATTACACAGGGAAAATCATTCTGTTGTCCAGAGGCGCTTGTGTTCACTGGGCTCACCCTCATAGCGCCAGCAAACTGATAACAAGCTCTATGAAGATGCTCCCTGAGAAATACAAAGTTGTCACTGCGACAGTTGATGACCATGCTGGTGAAATAGGAACTATCTATCAGGCGTGTAACTTTGTTTACATAGGTTCTATGCGAGATAACAACCCGAATGTTAAAAGCAGGAAAGATGACAGGTTCGGAGTTGAGATCGACGGCAAACTATACACCGCACGTTCAATGCGACAGAAAGTAGGGTCGCAGAAGAAAGCAGACATTTTGAAGGTTTACCCTGATGCTGTGTTCGTCCCTCAAGCCAGTAAGAAAAGATACTTCTACTTTCTCGGAGACAAAAAGGAAAGAAAGTACCTTCGGAGTAAAATAGAAAATCAGATCCAACCATACCCAAAGCGTGACAGTAATGATTGAACAAGAAACACTGTTTGCAGTCAAAAAGCCAATGAATGTTCACGATAGGTTCGTTGACTACTCAGAAGATCATTGTTGGCAATACCAAATAAGGTTAGAGAACTTAGAAGACGATTTACGTTCAGCGAAACTAACTGAAGAAGAAATGAAACAACTAAGGACTACAGATTTTTCTTTCGAGTATGTCCATAAAGACGACAGCCGTCAATGTGGAGAGATTAAAAACTTTATAGAGAAACACGAATGGTTAGGTAAGTTGCCTATCTGGGCGACTCACAGGTTCACTGCACGACTCAAAAAAACAGGTGCTTTAGCTGGAGTTATTGTTATGGCTACCCCTAATTCTTTTTCTAATCTTTTAGGTGAGGAAAACAAAAACAAAGAAAAGTTAATTGCGCGTGGGGCTTGCATATCTTATGCCCCTAAGAACTTGGGTTCATGGTTAATAATGCAGTCAATAAACTGGATGGTGCAAAACACGGAGTTCAGATTCTTTACAGCTTATTCCGACCCTGAAGCGAAAGAGTTAGGGACTATTTACCAAGCGTGTAATTTTATTTATCTAGGGCAAAAATTCGGCTCATCAGACCAGTACCTCGATCCTGATAACCCTAAACGTGGGTGGTTTGGTTCAAGTGGCTTTAGTGATCGAAGCCAAATTGTGAGATATGCAAAGAGTTTAGGGATTGAATGGCAAAAAGACTGGTACAAGAAAAGCGGTTCAAAAAAGAATTACCGGAAAGTCGATTGGAGTAAGATCCCCGAAGATATCGCTATTAGATTAAAAGAAGAGAGACAGAAACATAAAGACCGCTGTTTGTCGCGTCCATCACCTGCGAAACATAAGTACTGTTATATTTTAGGAGAAACAAAAACAGAGACAAAAAGCTTGGTAAAAAAATTTGCTGAGAACAGTCCTGATAAACAAAACCTACCATACCCTAAAGAGAGGGGGAACTAATGAGTCCAGTTTGGGGTGGTGTCCCATCAATTTTTGTGGACAGATTAAATAAATTGCCTGCATGTAAATGTGGTTGTGGGTCTGATTGTGAATGCACGGCAGAAGTTAACTGTGGTTGCTACTGTTGGCTTAACGGTAAGGTTCCCCAAGAAACCACGCTACGAGAGACCACCTGACACCCTCAGCTAATGGTTTAACACCATGCAAAGTCCAAGCGGGGAAGATGGTAGCCCACCCTTTGTCCTTCTTGACCATATGAGCCAGTTCAGGGCCATCACTCAATAACACCTCACACCCTACATAATCGTGTTCGTTGGAGAGTTGCACAGTCATGGAGAACTTACGATTGATATGACTCCCTCCCCAATCTGTGTGCTGTTTGTAATACCCGCCTATTTCATATTTCAAGACTTGGATAATAGGCAACGCTTCCCGACCTTTATGCGTTTCAAAACCCCAAACATTTTCTTTCAAACCTTGTTTTCTGACCTTCTCGATGATCTCGAAATCGTTTTCATAATCTAAATAATGTGTGGTCGTGATCCTTACATCAGGCATATCAGCATTTACTAGCCCTTTGTGTTGCACAAGAGCTTGGTGTGGTTCATGTTTTTCAGCAGCTTCAATAACCTTGTTGCATTCTTCAGGGGTGAATAATTGGAACTCCCTGAAAGTGGAAGATTTTAATTGTTCATGGATTCCCAACGATGATCCTCCCTGTCCTCCAAAAACTTTTTCCCAAGATCAAATGTGTCTGTAGTAGCATCAGACATTCTTTCTATCTTCCGCTTCTCACCTTTAGTTAGCTGTTCTGCTTCACTGCTGTCAAGGTTTTCCTGAGCCAGAGTGTTAGCTATCTGAACTGCCATAGAGCCTAATGATTGAATAAACCGAGGGTCATCCAAGCCACCTTCCCCGTTATATTCGCGCCTGTTCTTTAAAAGAGAGACTGCCATTTGCCAAGTTTCTTTAGATGGTTGCTTAATTTCACATGCTTTAGCCCAAGATTTCATATTCTTTTCTTTAGCTAACTCGTCTGGAGAGAAGCCTAAACGGTCAGCCATGTCAGCTATTTTGACGGCTTTAACCATCCGATGTTGCATTTCATAAGGGTTCATAAGATCAGTCTAACCTTAGCTTTACGTTTTGAAAGGTTGTTGATGGCTCCTGCAACGGCATCTACTTGGTCGTCATGGCTACCTTTCGGGAACTGAACACACTCATCGGTTAGAGCCTTGTTCCATCGCCCTCTTATCAGCTTCAGGTTGCCCATCTCGCAAGCTGAAGAAAATACTCTCGCTCTTTCTTCCTTACTACCCGTAGACCGGACTCCCTTAAACGGGTGACCGACTAAAACCTGTCGTGCATAATAGTCAATAGTGTTCACCCCACTAGCACCTGGTTCTTGTTCCATACATATCTGGACATCTGACGGGTCATTATCAGCTGTTTTCCTTACTATCTTTTCCACCTCAGCGGGGGTGCCTCTCATCCTCTGAATGTCTAAGACATAATACCTTCCTTCATGTATCCCCACTAAAGCCCCAACTGTGTAATCGGGGTCTTTACCTTTAGCTTCTGCTGTAGCTGCCAAATCCCAGAACCTAACCTTTTTCATTTTCTCTGGTTGTATGTCAATAGTCTCAAACCAGTCATGTTCAAACATCCCACCTTTTTCAGTGACTTCCCAATTACCTTCCAGAAGTCTCGCCCTTTCAACCGCATCCAATTCCTGAAGACTCTCTACATAAGCATCCCTGTCCAAAGATGGGTTATCTGTAATCCGCGCTGGCATGAATTTACGATTAGGTGCCTTGTTTAAAACAAACCTTTCATAAACCCAATCGTTACCTCGACCACCTGGGTTGGTAGCAGCTCTAGTCCTCAACGGAACATCTGCAACTGTCATCCCGCAATCAGGGCAAGCTTTCAGAGAAGGATCAGGAGTGGGTTTACGGACACGCGAAAAACCGACATAGAGATAAACCCTGTCTGTCCCCCACTGCGTTAATTCGTCTGCGCCTACAAACTGGTATGCGAATGACTGAAAATTGTACCTGTCTTCGTCACGTTCACAATGACCTAAAGTGATTGTCGCCCCAGAAGGAAACGACCACCTTTTGCTAGTCACGTTGTAAGAAGCCCCAGTTTCATTCAACCACTCTGTTGTACGGTCAATGAAACCATCAGCACCGGACAGCTGAGGGAACGTCTGCCTTAAAAGTAAAGCGCTGTAATTAGGAACACACACATATTGGAGTGCTGCCATTAACAGGGTGTCAGATTTTCCTCCGCCAGCAGCTCCACCGAATAAGGCTTCTCTAGTCGAGTTCCATGTCAGGAACGCTTGTTGCTTCGGATGAGGGTTGTGAGGAATTATCAGATTGCACGGTTTCCTCCACGACATCAGCGTCGATAATTTGTCCCTCGTCTCGTTGTTCTCCATCCCATGCCTCCAAAACATTTTCTGGCAAGTCACCAGATTCGACTAAAGCCTCTAATACCTTACGTTGTTTATCTTCGTCAGGTTCAGCTAAAACGTGCATATGAGCAGAAAGTTGAGCTACTGGCCCTCCTTGGGCTCCTGTAATTTCCAAACGAGTTGCAGGATCTGACCATCTTTCAGGGAATGCCTTAGCCAAGAACCTTTCAGCTGCCCGCCAATCACCATCTGCTGCTTCTGTATACCATCTTGCGACAAGCGTTGCTTCAGCTTTAGCTCTTGCATCTTCTAGTTCATTTACAAACCATAAAAGTTCTTCTTGGGTTTCTGTTAAGGTCACCCCATTTTCTTGATCTTCCCGTGCTTGTTCGCCTTTTTTACGCCATTCGTTGAAAGTCCACTCTGAAATACCCGCCGCTCGACACGCTGTGCGTTGATAATTGCCAGCGGCTATCAGCTTTAAGACGTTTTCACGTTTTTCTTTAGGGATTAAAAGACGGTCACTCATGCAGGAGTATCCCATGTTTTAACAGCGATCCAACCCGCAAAATTCATCCACCTCCAAAAACAATCAGCGTGAAAATACCCGCTTCCTTCTAAGAGTAGCTCATTTTGTTGCGCTGTTAAAGGCTCTAAAACTCCTTCGAGGCTAAGTCTCTTACGTTCAATCTGTTCTTCTGTGTAACCCATAGTGCGTTTATGATCGAAATAAGCCGCTACCATGTCATCATCAAGCTCAGGAGTGAAGGCTTTTATTTTCTCAACCAGTATTAGCCTTCCTCCCCACCTTAGAACTCTGGTCAACTCGTCTAAAATCCTTTGACGGTGAACTACAGGGGTGAATTGGAGAGTCAAAACGCAAAGAACAACATCAAACTGGTTATCTTCGTAAGGTAGATGCTCTCTTAAATCTTGTATCCTTAAATCCCAGCGTGAATCACTACGCTCCACTGCTTTCTTCAACATCGCACTAGAAACATCAAGACCATGCAACTCGCCGATCGTATGATCTCTACCAGCTGCGTAACCGTCAAGAGAACTCAAAGCTAAACCATCAGAACACCCAACATCTAAAACTTTTGTTTCCCTTTGACCATTAAATACTGATCCTGACTTTACTGTTAGAGACTTGAAAGCTAAAGCGTTTACCGCTTGCCTCATTATGTGATAATCAGGGATGCTTCGTTGCAACATGTTTTCAAAGACTGCTGCAACCTCGTCATTGAATTCCCATTCCCCCTCTGGCATCACTGTGTCGCTACCAGGAGCGATAGCTATTTCGTGATCCCACCAACCCTTTTTTGCTTTAAGTCTGTCTAAGTAATCCATAGACGAAGCTTACCGAGCAAAATTACAAAAGTGTTATTTAAGGTAACAAAGTCTTCCACGGTTGGGAATCATCTCGATTAGCGTCACGACATTCGATGTCATTTGCTTTATACATTGACCGAGAGTATTTGTTCGACTCAATAGCAAAATACAAAGAAGGATCATCCCCATATTTAGGGAAAATAAACTCTTTTAAATACCGTGCTTTAGCCGTGTGAGCCCTCAAAGCCGACTTTCCTTCTTCCCACGGGTTGAAGAACCAATCGTCAGGTTGCCATCCCGTTTCGCTCTTTATTCTTTGCAAAGTCATCTCTTCGTACAAGAATGAACGAGCTGTGCAGAGAATAACGAATTCGTGTTTCAATAGATTCACCAACCAAGGGCGATATTCCTCCACGTTCTGAACAAAGTTCGACATCGGGCGATTCTGTTGCATGTCTTTAAAGTTACTACTCAAAGCCACATTCAAATCCTGCAAAATGATGCGACCTGAAGGCCCAAAAGGTATGTCTCTTTTGTAACCTGCGCCCCCTTCATTGGCGTTTAAAGCTGCCAGCTGTTTCTGAGCTTTATCTTTTGTTTTATGGCAACCCATTAGCTTCCCGCCACTTTTTTTAACAACGGCGTAACCGGAACATTTTGGGTGTGATTCTGTGATTCTGTAAGGCATGCTCTTATCTTAGAGGTCGATTGATAGTCGGCGGGAGAAGGCTTCTAAAGCCTGTTCTGAACGGTCTAAAGAGCCTTCTGGGTAAGGCAAGTTGAATTCAAACTTGATTGCTTCAGATAGCGCAGTTGGGTCTACTGGTCGAGGATCTCTACAAACACAATGAGCCAGCTTATTAGGCTTAAATAAGTAAGAATGTACGTCAGAAAACCCTTGAGCCCACAATTCTCGCCATTCATCCACACTAAAATACTTTTGAACTTTAGGGTGTTTAATCAAATCAGAAACAACCACACCTTCTTCATACCCAGCAGAAAACGAAGAAGCGAACTGAGTTTCATGGTTTGAAATGTTCTCTTTCATCCCAATCGAAGCCAGATACCTTTCAGCCAATGTGGATATAGAATTAGCGTAAACAACAGTCCCAGCAGTGCTTAAAGCAGAAACTATCCGAACGATATACTCTCTGTCTTTGGCGAAGGGAACAGAATTCAAAACAGAAGCCAGAAATATTGAATCGAACTCTGTGCCATCAGCTACCCTCTCTAAAAAAACATCAGTTATATAACGGGCAGCTTCAACATCAAACCCGACATCTTTCCCTCCCGTGTAATAAGGCTCGAAAGCCACACAATCAACGTCCATCTCATCACGCATGATTAAAGACTTATCCAAAAGACCAGCACCAAAATCCAAAACGGTTGTCCCATACCAACGTCGCCAAGCCTTCACATGCTTCTCATCACTAGGGTTAAACACAGAAGCGGGTCTATGGGTTGTACCAGTCCTAGACATTGCTGTAATCATGTCTGAACACATGGCAGACATCAAGTGTCCCTGCCTATTACTAGCCCGCCTAAAAGAGTTATACCTGAGAACGTCAGCATATTTATCCTCTAAATCAAAGTCCATAGATAAATGATTCAAGAAAATGCCAGCTAATTCTGCCACAGAAGAACTAATAGTTATCACTTGGACGCTAGGGATGCCTGTCTCGGAAGCATGCTGGAGTCGTCCTATACCATTAACCACCTCATCATCTGGGGTGATAATGATAGGAATAGAAGTTTTAGCCCAATGGAAAAGACTCTCTGCTTGTCTAATAGCGTGTGAAAGAAACGGAGTTAAGTTCTTCATCATCAACTCCCGTGTGTCCTGACCTTTAGTGTTCATGCACGGATACCAAGCATCAGTATCCACAGGTATATCTGGTATCCCTTTAATTGCTTCTTCTATCACAGACATTGGGATTCTTTCAGAGAGGCTTTCTCCTGAGTCGTGTTTGTGCATGTCATTTGTAGCACGGTTGAAGACAATGTTAACCCCACGCGCACGTTCAGGATTTAAGTCTTTTAACACAACAACAGGGACTTTTGTCGCCCCTAAGTCTTTAGCGGCATCCAACCTTTGATGCCCTGATAAAACTACACCCTCCGCAGTAACATACATGGGTAGGAGCCACCCAAGTTTCTTTAGTGAGGTCTTGACAAGTTCGTAACGGTGAGGATCTGTTCGTCTTGGGTTATAACCGGCTTTAGCGAGAGTATCAATATCTACTAGCTGTATATTGACAAATTTTGGCTTTCGTTTAGCCATTAGTTCCCTCTGAACTTATTGTTCCCTGTCGTCGGATCAGCGACAGAAGCCCAAACCTCAAACTGTGATTGTTTAAGTTTGAGCAACTGCCCGATCCGCATTCCCCGTTCTTCTTTAGTCATGTACCCATCAGCGATCATTTGGTGTTCCCATTCAGAGTATTGTTTGCCACAAACCTGCACACTAATCATGTTTATTTTCAAGGTGGCTACACGCCGAACATCCGCTGGGGCATCTATCGCAGCTGCCGGATCACGTTCTTGGGGTAAATCTCTAAGCACATCATCAATATCTGTTGGTGTGAATCCCGTACCGTCCAAGCTGTCAAGATCCATCAAGACTTCAGCTAAAGCAGCATTGTAATAACCTGCTTTATCTGCGAGACGATTGTCAGCTAAAAGAATTCTTCTAGCCTCATCATCATCAACATCTAACATCACGACCGGAACCATCTCCCAACCTAAAGACTTAACCGCTTGCCAAGTGTTGTTGCCTTTAAGAATTAAACTAGAAGATTCCTGAACAACCAACGGTCTGTAAATACCATTGACTCTTAAAGATTCTGCTATCGCCCCTATGTCGCCCTGCCGAGCATTCTCTGGATGGGCTTCAAGGCTCTCAACCGGAATCCAAACACAAGCGTCTAGCCCAGAATGTTGCGGAGTTTCTCCAGAAATGTGTCCCCACGTTTTCCCCTTCTTGGTTGGTTTAGGTTCTGGGTCATCCGTCAAACCAAGTCTTTCCCTGATCTTATTGATGGCTTCTTTTTGTTCCCCCATCTCTTCAAACCATTCGTCAAAATAGTCTGTTTCAACAAGTAACAAATTTTTACCTATGTGCATTTTTTTAGTCGTTTCACCCAGTGTCGAACCCTTGCCTTCAAGCCCACCGAAAAGGTCTTCCTCCACCTCCTCCAACTGGTGTAAACGCTCTAAAGAACCACGATCCCAACCTGAACCTTCAAAGTCGGGTGTAAGCGACTCAATCAAATGAATAAGATTTGGTCTGTCATAAGTGGCTAAATCGGATGTCCGATTATCAGCCAGCAGAATCCTTTTCGCTTGTTGGTCATCGACATCGACACGAAGGACGGCTATTTCGTCCCACCCTAAAGACTTAGCCGCCCTCCATGTGTGATTACCCGCCAAGATAAAGCTATTGCGATCATCAACTATGACAGGTGAATACTGCCCATTGACACGCAAGCTTTCCGCTATCCCCTGTATATCTCCTTTTCGGGGATTACGTGGATGCGATTGAATCGAATCAATCGGAACCACAGTCTCTTGGAGATCAGTCGCTATCTTTGTCATTTGCTCCTTAGCCGACTTCTTTGTAAACCTTGTTGTGGTCTCTCCCAAAAGTCGTCCATTTGTGAATCCATTGCTTAGAACACTCTAGTGCATCAGCAAGATTTTCTAGGGTTTCTCCCTGTTGTCTAGCGTCCCGCAATGTTTGTAAATGAGTCTCCTGAGCTGTCATGTAATTAGCTTTCGCTAAAATCACAGCTTCGTTAGTCTCTTTTACTTTATTAATAATAGCAACATCTGCTGTTGCTCTTTTCTTTGGCATTTATCTATCTCCCTCTATTTTGTTGTATGCCTGCATATGAAGAGTCGTATAAACGCCTCTTTGTTTATCCCATCCACCTCTTACGGTTCGACAGGCTAAATTTCTATCCTTAGCTACTTTGTGGGAATACCGAGCAAGCTCTTTAAATTCCATCCCCGCTAAGTCTTCTTCTGTGAGTTCCCAAACTTCTCCATTGAGCCATTCGTCCCACGGATAAATTTCGTTACCTCGTAGTCCCCTGTATGGGAACTCTTTAACTGTTCTTGCCACGCTTTTCCTTCCTCTTTCGATTTAATAAATAAAGCAATATCTTAAATTGTTGCCAACGGCTGTTAGGCATGAGTGGCTCAGGCTCAAAAACTAAATCACATTTCTCGCACCTTCCGACTGGTCTGCCGTCAGCAGTCTGCATGGCGACCACCTTGGTGTGCATTTCCTTTAGGAGTAGCCCCTCTCTCCCACAATCTAAACAAACCCAATCAGTCGTTTGCACGTTTCACCAACTTCCCTATTAGTTCGTTCATCACACTTTCCGTCACCTCGGCTTCACCATCAGTTACTGCATCAACAACCAATCTTTTCTTGGCGATTAGTTCATAAATATCATCGTCAATGGTTTGTTCTGCTAGTAAGTAAAAAGCACTAACACTTTCAGCATCTTGTCCGATTCTGTGACACCTGTCTTCTGCCTGATCGTGTTCAGCAGGTGTCCAACCCTGCTCAACAAACAACACATCAGAAGCCGCCGTCAAGGTGATACCCACCCCACCGGCTTTAGTGTTCAGGACAATAACTCTTGAATTAGGATCATTCTGAAAAAGGTCAATGGATGCTTGGCGAGCCTTCATAGTGTCACTACCTGAGACACGAAGACCACCGTATTTTTCTGCTAACGCATTAACAACTGATCTATGGTGAGCAAACACCACCAGCTTTCTATCTGTGCTATCTAGGAATGTGTCTATCCACTCACAAGCGGCTTCCACCTTTCCTTCTCCTGCGATCCTCTTCAACACCATTAGTTTTGCTAAGGCATCTGCCATCGAACTGTGCCGACCTTCTTCTGCTAACCAAACTATTGTGTCATTTTCAACAGCTTTGTATTCCTTGGCAGACACTCTCGATAATTGTGTTTCTATCGTGTACCGAGCTTTTGTAGGTAGCTCTTTGAGAACATCTTCTTTTTGTCTTCTGACATAACAAGTTTGCCTAAGCATGTTGTTCAATTCTGATGTATTAGAAGCCCCACCAAAATTCCATCCAAACCCATCATGTTTAGCATCACAATAACGCTTACGGAAATTCCACGAACCTCCAAAATCTTCTATACGTCCAAGAATCTCCAACTGGGAGACAAGCTCAACAGGACGGTTCAAGACAGGTGTTCCTGTCAAAGCTAAAACCATGCCGTTCTCTGGTATCGCTTTAGCTATCTTTTTTAAAGCTTTCGTTCTTTTAGCTGTGCTGTTTTTTGCATAATGACTCTCATCAAAGACAAGCGCTTGGAAACCAACTTTCATCAACTCTTCTTGTTGCTTATCAAGAATGTCATAGTTGATAATTACAACATCAGAATTTTTAACCCCAACTTTGTTGTCAACAACATGGACTGTTTTCTCAGGAAGCCACATGCGAACCTCACGTTCCCAATTCGACTTCAAAGTAGCTGGGCAGACGACTAGCAAAGGAAAAGCTTTTTCCATATGAACCGCCGCCAAGCTTTGAACAGTCTTACCAAGACCCATTTCATCAGCTATAAAACACTTTTTGACATCAATAGCGTAAGCCACCCCAGCGACTTGGAAAGGTCGTAACTCTAACTTTTCCCCAGTCTTCGGGTGAATCGCCCCTAAACCTTCAATCTTGAGTTTTGATGTTTCTGCTGAGGAAGCTTCTTCCCTCATTCGTGCTTCATCAGACATTCTTAAAGCTTCCGAGAACACGTTTTCATCATGCTCAAAGCCCCAAGTTGTTGCCAACATCATTACTTGGTCACAAGCGACCTTTGGGACAACCCAAACTTTCTCTTTGCTATCCCACTTTCTACCTGTCAGCGTCTTGACTGCGTAAACGAGATCAGCGTCATAGTCAAAATCCAAAATGAAAGATTCGTCTCTGAGGCTTAAACTTCTTAAACCTTCGGGTCTTTCTTCTACCTCAACGTCTTTAAAGCGATCTAATGCTTCTTGTGCTTCTTCTGTAACAACAAAACCGTAGTCGAAAGCCAAGTTTCTTAACTCTCCCCCAACGTCTTCATGTATGGGGAATGTCCATGTTTTAGAATTTTGTTTCCATTGACCTTTTAATTTTTTTACTCTTCTTATAAGCCCTGCTTCGTATTTGAATTTGAGGACAAACTCGTCGTCCACGACCTTAAGAGTTTTTCTTTCATATGATGCTTGTCGTGCATCATCGCGACCATCACCCCCAACCCGTTCAGGGACTGGAAGATCCGAATAATTTAGCCCGTCTTTTGCGAGTTGGGTGCCGTATTTGGCAAGCATCTGATACGCCTCCCAGCACATAGCATCTGACCATTCTTCGGGTTCCATCTCTGCTGCGCGATTCCCAAACTTGGTATCACTGCCATTGAACCCAACCCCATCTTGGGATTCTGCTCCATCACAGTTGTCAGCTATAAACATTACTGCATTGTGGATTTCTTCTTTTATTTGTTGTTTTGTCATAATTATATCTGTGTCTGTCATACAGCTAGTCTACAGATAGTGGACTTAAACAACAACCTACTTTCAGATAGAACCGTTGCTTCGTATCCGAAGCGTATGGATCTCTCTCGCTAACGAAACCATCTGCTGAACCAACGGCTTAGAAACAGCAAGTGACTTAGCCACCTGCGAATACGTCAAACCATCCCCACCGTTACCAAAATCGCATGCTTCCTTAACAGACAAAGCCCTCTGAGCAATTATGTCCTGCCTCAACTCTGTCACTGCTGGAAGAACATGGTCATTCAAATACTGAGCCCTCGCTAAAGGATCATCCAGTTTTAATGCCTCTCCAAGTAACCCTTCTATATTCATTGTTTACACTCCGTTATATAAAGCATCGCTCTATCTTCACCCCCATCTACATATGGTGCCTTAAAGGTTAAGGACTTCAAAAATTCTGGGCCATCATCAGGAATTACCCCTGCGTCTACAAGACCATCTATGCAGGCTTTAGCCACAGGTATATGACCGCCTGTATCTGCCATGTTCCGCCGATTGGTTCGACAAGGCACGAAAGTTACATCTATACACTTCATCTTCGGGATCTTTGCTTTCTTAGTTGCTTCACAGGATGCTTCCCGCCAAGTCTTAATAAGCCTCGCTCGTTTATGAAAGTGCATTGTCCGTTCACTATTAAGCGTGAATAAGTGTCCCTCAACAACCACTGTCCATTGTTTCTTTCTAGGCACATACTCATCCTATACCACCCCTATTCTTCGCAAGGGTCTCTCTTATTCTTTTTAAATGATGTTCTGATTCTTCTTGACTGCAAACTGGTTTCTCTTCAGGTTTTTCTAAAACATTCACCGGATTCTCTCTCTTAATTAAATCAATGAATTCTTTATACTCAGCCCACGATGGAAAGAACTTACAATGGTCAGCGATCTTTTCCAAAGCGTCCATGCCATGCTCAAATTCGTATGGTTGTAATTTAGAAACCCAAAAATTGACCTCTTCAACAGTAAGAGGTTTGCCTGCCCAAACTACACACATTCTCGCTAGAACATAATCTGCTTGATCGTCAGTCATTTTCCAAAACTGTCATAGTAATACGGACTGACTTCTCTCCGTTAGCTTTAGGAGAATGGTAATCAACGTGATTTATGTTGACCGCTTCAACCGGATAACCGACTATCTCAGCTATCTGTTCATTCGATATAAGCACACGAATGTCTCGGCGTGAAGCCCCAACTTTAATGTCGTAATTTGAACTACTTGTTTCACTCATCTTTTTTCCTTTGGTCTCTTGCAGTTTGAATAGCGTCCCAACCTTTAGGCGCTGTAACTACATCAACGATATGAACTGTGCTTGGGTCTAACTCAGACCAATGGTTAGCTATAGCGTTTGGTGTCAGAGCAGCCCCCTTAAATTTCTTTCTGTAAACTTGAACTCGTTCATAAATGTCATTAGCTGTCGCTCCTGACTCTTTCAAAACTTTCACAACCTTGTTGTATCTGCCTCGCTCATTGGAATTAATCGTTTGTGCATTAACACCACAAGCGTCCATGATTGCGTCCCAAACTTCATCTCTTTTTTTCTTAGGTTCTATTTCGGTTGTATTACGGTTATATAACGGTTCCTTAGTCAAAGCTTGACTAGGCTGCTCAGTCACAGTGACTAGGCTGCTAGGTGATGGTGCATCCTCAGCATGGTCACCATGACTAGGGTCATCATCCACTAATTTAAGCTCTAAAACAGGGGCATAATCAAGATGAACCGTGTAAGTATTCGATCTTCTACCCCCTCCTGAGTCTTTAGAAAGTAACCCTTTTTTCTCCAAAGATTTGATAGACCGCTGAACAGTCGATTCGGACAAAAGGGTGTAACCGGATAAAGTTTTCAAAGAAGGAAATGCTCCACTCCCATCGGGTCTAGCGTGATTTGCTATCCCCAACAAAACAAACTTTTCGCTTGTAGTTAAGTCCCCTTCTTGCTCCAAAACCCAAACCATTACTTCAATAGCCATTAATCACTCCACTCAATCCATGCTCGCGCCCCACAAGAAAGGGGCTTATCTGACTGGATGACTCTAGCACCTTTAGGTATCTCAAACTCCGTGTGATATTCACTGCCTTTATAAGTACGATGAATAACAGCAGGTAAGCCTTTCCTGAGACGTTGCTGGTGTATGTGTACTTGGTGTTTCATTTAACCCTTTTTCACGGAAATAACAGCTTTTGTTGACCTTTTAGTATCGCAAAAGTTATCAGGATCAAGACCAGGAACTCTCGCTCGTAAAGCTGTGACTCTCCAATCACGGAAAGCTGCACATTCCAACAACCTGTCAACCGCCGCCTCCATCCAAGGAGCAACAATTGATCTTTCATTCACCAACTCACCGGATTCTTGGTCAACATAATTACGATCTTGTAATTCGTCTAACGCTGTTGTGATAACAGCACGGACAAGAACTTGGTTCTGCCAGTTTGACCTGTAGTTAGAAACTCTTCTTTCAATTTCTAAAGAACCGCGTGTGAATTTTTTGACACCCAAAGAGTCCATGACGGTTACTAAAGAAGGATTAGCTTCATTATCTACTTCACGGATATTCGCTTTGTGTGCTTTTAAAGTCTCCAAAAGATCAACCATCTCCTCAGCGACTACTTGACGTTGACCGTCATGCTCCGCTGATTGTGCTGATTCTTGTGCGTCTCTTAACAAAGAACGCATGTCACGTTCAAGGTCACGCGCTCTTTCATCTAAGTCAATTATTCTGTCATTTAAGCTCATTGTCATATACCTTTAGTCGTAACCCTGGTTGTTCTGTGTTCTCAGGGGAGACAATTATCTTTTTAACAATTGCCATCCACCGTTTAGCGCCCTCATCTAACTCAGGAGCCAAATGTTTCGCCTCCCACGCAGGGACATACCCAACGTGTTCATTATTGATTAGGACTTTAATAGCATTTTCATCCATCTCATTCTCAGGTTCTCTTTGTAGTACAGCTAGTACCGGAACAGGAGAGTGAACTTGGAGTTTCGCTATCTTGAATATGTTCTGAGGATAGTCAGGGCGGAAAGTAACTCCCGCCACCGCCATCTCAAAAGGAGAAGCTAACATCAGTCGCTGGCTTCTTCTAGTAGCAACATTTCTTCTTCTGCTTCTGTGTGCAAAGCCTCAACGATATTAAGCACAGCATTAAACTGGCTCACCGAAACGATTGGCCACTGTCTACCATTAAGTTTTTGGTGTGCTTCGCGGGCTCTGTCTGCATAACCCTCTGGGAGAGCATTAACTCTTGTTTTAAGGTCAGTGTGGCTTGCGTTCATAGCTTCATCACTTTCCCATTCATCAGAAGGTTCATCTACAACAACTGCTGGTTCAGCGACTGGTTCAGCCACTGGTTCAAAATTGTCAGCAATTACTTGTGATGATTCAGAGGGTGCCGTTCGTCTCTGAGAAGTATCATTCTGAGCCAAGGTTGGGCTTTCCTCTAAATCATCGCTTATGTCACTTGTAGTACGAATAGCATCATGCTCGGCAAGACGCTGTTTGTAAGTTACAACAAGTTTCATTTCACTAGCAGTGTCGGCATAACCGGCTCTTTTAAGAGCGCGCCCTAATGCTTTAGTGCATAGGGTGTTCCAAGCATCACTAGCGTGATCGTTTTTGTTTTGTTTAGCATCGGAAAATGGTTTATACCCGATGATTGGCATTTCATCTGTGGGACGTAGAAGAATTTGTGCTACGCAGTATTCTTCTGCTCCCCCGAATTTTTCAGGGATGCCTATTTCGGCTCCTGTGCAAGATGAGAATTCTGCGATCGCTTCAGGGTAATCTTGTTTAAGAACCCCCCATCTAACAGATGGCGAAACGTAGTCTTCAGCAATTTGTACCATTAGTCTTAACTCCTTTGTTTAAGTGTTAAGACTAACTATACGGTCAGTTTATAGTAAACACAACCTTTTTTTTAAAGTTCTCTACCGCCAACATCAGCAACAGAATTAGTAAACAACTTATTCACCATCAAATACTGAACCATTCCACCATCAAGATTAAACAAAGCAATCAAATCCCAATACTCATCATCATTAGATTCTTTAATGTGGATGAAAGCCTCGTCATCAAAAACTCGCAACGCCTTAGCGAGCTGTTGAGCAGAATCAAACTGGGGAACAGCGCACCCTAATTTGTATTGGTAAGTAGCCACCTACCCATTATGCTTCGTCTTCGACCTCATTATCAACAAGAGTGACTTCTGCTGGTTCTTCCCCCTGTAAAGAAGCGATCACAGCGTTCTTAACAGCGACCTCAGCGGTGAGCTGGGCTATCTGATTAGTTAACTGGTTAATAACTACCTGAATATCAATTTGGTTTTCCATAATCAGAGTCTACACAGTTGGATCAGAAACTGACGCTTTTGCCTTATTATGAGCTGATGTCCAAAGACCTTGATTAACCCATTCTTGAATCCATTCTTTAACAGCTGTCTTCTTCTTCTCTTCTGTGTCATTCCCACCAGCAGGGTTGATGTAACTCTCAAAATCATCTAATTGTGCATCAGGAATACTGACTGTAAATTCTATTGCCATGACTAAATGTTATCTCCTAACTTTCCAAAGCTGCAATTCTGCTTTCCATTTGTTGTAAGGCTGCTACTACGTCAGCCAATATAGCGTGTTGTTGATACATGATGGGGACAGTATCGTCGAGTGTTTTACCGGCTTTCTCTGGATCTTCCAAGGGGGTTACCCCATCGTCCCCAACCCACCCATAAGAAGCAAGTTGAGGGTCTACCGCTGCTACTTCTTCTGCGACAAAACCTCTTTGTTTTTGTAGTCTTGCCATTTCGTTTTCTGGCTCAATTTTATCGTTGAAATAAAAGTTAACAGGGCGCAATGCTTTTATACGCCCCAAAGCATCTGCCCCTGCGACAGTAGTGACATGTTGTTTAGTGATTTCTTTAGAGGTATACCATCTTAAAGCTTGACTTATATAAGTCGTGTAATAAGCCCAAGACGCTGTGGAACCCATATTCAGACCGGATGCTAACCCTGCGCCAACAACATTCGATACTGAAGTTTTATTAGGGAGACCCAACCCACCTTCAAAAATCATATTTGTAGAACTGGTAATAGCAGTACCAGCATAAATATTAGAAAACTGCATTCCGATTGAGATAGCACCAGTAGAGCCAGTGACATACAAACCCCAGTTAGCCGGAACAGACAAAGATGTGACCCCTGAACTACCACCACCCGATGCTTCTACCAATGAATAATTCGTTACATGACCATGAGCGTCAATTGTAAGATCCTGAATAAAAAAGTTACCAGAACCATTGGCGCTGGAAGAGTAACTACCAGGGTGAGCGACAGCAGCGACACTACTTGTAACGGTGTAGTTGGCGAGTAGGTTAGAAACATAAGTAGGGGTTGCTAAATAATTTTTGTTTGTGTTGTAAGTAGTGCTATTGACAACACCGTCAGTACCCAAGTAAGCGGCGAGAGCCTCACCTGATGTTCTGTAGTCATAATCAGTTCCGTTGTATGTGAATCCCCAATGAATATAAGGAATAGCAATAGTGTGATAAATGTTGGTACCTGTGTGATCCATAATAGAATCAGAACCCCCACCACCAACCGCTGTAGCCCCCCACTTAAGAGTCCCACCGTCATTCCACAATTTTGTCCTAGACACACCAGTAGCTGTTGAACCAGTAGCAGGAGTGCCAGAATCCAACGTCAAACCACCAGGTGTTACGCCAGTGCCAGCATGAGCTGTCACTCGGAAACCACCTGGTGAAGTTACAACACCTGTGATTTCTGCGTAATCCGTACCTGTTCCTTCAGGGCGTGGCCCTCTGACCAGCCCCATGTAATCCATATCACCAGGGTGAACAAGGATTGCCTCCCCGTTAGTCCCCCCAACAGTGCCTGTGTGAGAGGAAGGGTCTTTGAGTCTCAACCCAGCGTATTTCCATTGGTCTGTACCAACCCCAGCATGAAAACGAGGTGCCACGAAATAAGCTGCACCGTAGCTTCCTTCTGTTTTGAAAATAGCATGCCCAGGTAATGCTTCAGAGGCGTTGCCTGTGAAACCCATCAGGTATGTAGAACCACCTGAACTACCACCAGCACCAGGGTTGATGCTTCCATCGCCGATGACTATTCGTTCTGAACCAGCGTTACCCGAAGCGAATTGGCTAGTCGCTGAACCCGCACCTGTTGATATTGTCCCTATGAACTGTGCGTTGCCGTCTTTGTCAATCCAAGAAGTCTGACCGTTAGTGCCACTAACCACTGTGCCAGCTTTAGCATTCGCTATAGTGTCGTAATTCCCCCACCACATGTCCCCCGTGTGGTCGAGGTTGAATGTCATTTCATCCCCTATGGCACCACTAGCTAAAACAGCTGAGGATTGAGGATTCGCAGGTGTCGGCATCTTAATAGCGTTAGTCCACGTTTGGTTAGCCGACAGTTCACTGGTTGTTAATGATCCTGTTTGAACTTCAGTACCAGTTATCGTTCCAGCAGCTATATGGTCTGCGTAAATAGAATCCTCACCTATTATCACCCCAAGCTGGGATGTATTAGCAAGGTCAAGATCAACATACTCTGATCCCGCCCCCGAACCAACTGACCACCTGTCGCTCCCATCTCCATTTTGAGCAGGGACATTCGACCAGTTAACTGCCCTGATCCTAACAAAATGCCTTCTACCACTACCCCCATAAGAATTAGTTCCAGTACCAGATTTCAACCCAGAGCAAATAAAACCCTTACCGCTAGGGACAACGAATGACTGAGCGTCATCTGCATCCCAACCGGATGTTTGAGACTGGATAACCTGCGTCCATGAGTTGTTAGCAGTAGCGTTAAATCCGCCTGACGGGGCGTTAGAAATCTGAATTTCGTAAAAGCCCCTATTGCCTGCCATAGCGTCATCAGAAGTGTCATTTAAATCATCAAATTTGACGAGGATAGCGTTAAGCATCCCATACAACTGAATGTTTGAAACATCAGCAGGTGCTGTTGAACCATCAATAATGTCATCAGAATCAGCAGCTGTGATAGTTATATTGTCACCAGTGTGCCATTCACTTTTAAACCCAAGTTTAGAAACAGACCTTGCCCTAACAACATGCTCCCCACCTGAAGTACCGACACCCTGAATTTTTATAGTTTGATCGGTTTGCCCACGTTCAGGCTCACGCGACATTCGGAACTTCCTAGAAGTCGCTAGTGTCGGGTAAACCTCAGCCTCATAGGTCTTAATTTCATTCTCCCAACCTTTAGGCTGATCGAATGTCACATCCACAAACCTGCTCAAACCATCACCACCAGGGGTGCCAACAATGTTTATAGGTGGCCCAGGTTTAGCGCTACTTTGAACATTCCCTTGCGTGATTTGCCATGTGTATTGCTCGGTGTCTTCTTCTTGTTTTAATTGAGCTATCAGATTGTCAACCAGATCACCAATTGTTATTTCAACCTCAAAACTGTCAGGCGAGATACGTGCTGTGATACCGACCACTTGACGGTCTTGATAAACCCCAGCTTCATATTCAAGACGAACCATGTCGGAAAGCCCGAAATCAAGCCATGCTTGAGTAGTATCTGTTTCTATATACCTGAAAGAAAACTCGTCTAACGGATTTTTGACTTCGTTTAATGCTGTTCTAGCAGCAGATTCTTTCGATTCGCCGTGTACACCGTCATATTGGACAAACGCCTCTCGACGACCATAAGTGCTTTCGCTGGTAGCGTCTGAAACCTTTTCAAAAGCATAGCCATTAGAAATAAACATTGATGTGCGTAAATCTGTCCTACGGAAGCTATTAGCCGATCGCACGGCATTAGGCACTGTCAGCATCATTGTCGCTGACCTGTCTGTCCCAAGAACTTTAGCTATATAAATTTTCCCATCAGGAGCAACCCACCATTGAGAATTAGCTGTCTTAAGAGCGCAGTCCTCAATAGTTTTAAGCATGTCTTGACCAGAAGGGATCTCAAACAGCCAATCCAAATCCAAAGCAGGATAAGTAGCAACAGTGTCCCAGTTAACATTATTGGAATCTTTCTGCTCCGAAAGGTTAGTAGCAAGACTCAAAGGCCAATCAACAGGGTCACCATTACGACTAGCCCCTCCACCCCCACCAGGAAGAGTGCTTAAAGTTACATCAGTCCACGCTGGTGTTCCATTGCCATCCGAATTACTCCATAACCAACGAGCTGTTGTGGCAGCATTACCAGTATCAGCTTCATTAAACAAGTGAACAAAAGCACCACCGCCATAAGCCTTATATTTTGGCCCATACGATGATTCAGGCATTCCTATAGCGCCATGATCGGGTTGTGATTGACCTGCTTGAGCTTCTAAATCGGCTTGGACAGTATGAGTAGAGCCAAAAGCTCTGTTCATAAATCCTACAGTGCCATCAGGATCAGAATTCCCATTTGAGTCAACCGCAGCTTCATCATATTTTTCAGGAATGACAACTGCCCACTCTAAACAGGCTGCGATTCCTCGACCGCCTATAGTCGCACGACGACGAGCCCCTGCGTACTCGATTTCAGATTCTTCAACTAAAAAAGTGAAAACAAGAGTTCCAGAGCGGTGAACCTGAACAGCGTAATTACCCTCCCACGGGTAATCCCCATTAGCTGTTTTAAAAGACGCTACCCATGGCTCATCATAATCAAATTCGATTCTACCTTGACCTGTTTCCCCTACTAGATCCTCAATGTCAAGGCTTGTCCAATTAGGGATATAAGCGATGACAGCAAGGTTTGTCGCATTGACAACCCGCACATCCCAAGCTGTGACCGTAGTCATTAGATAAATGCCTTGGTGTACGCAATCGAGAAGGTTGTGTTGGAAGCAAGCGTGTTTGAAATATTAGGTTGAAGACGGAACCAATCAGTAGTTGTTGAACCTGTACGATCTAAACTCCCAATAGCGTTAGTGCCATTGTCAGTCAGAGTGTAGTTTGATGTGTTGATAACAACAGCTCCATTAGGGTTACCTGAAAACTTTAGTTTGCTTCCTGTCGTTTGGTTCTCTATATAAGGATCGTTCACAGACCCATCCCCTAAAGTTATAGTCATATCTGTCATCAACGCTGTCCCACCAGGATCGTCGGTTAAAACAGCTTGAGTCAACGTCGAAGTGGTTTTAGCCCCTGCTGAATTGCATTCATACCAACGAGGGTCAGGATAAAAAACATTCACAGAGAACTTAGCGTATACAAACGCACGATAATCCCTGACAGATATTTGCCCATTCACTTCACCATAATTGATTCTGTATTTATCCGCAGGGC
>MDTC01062006.1_pt1 | contig 26150 bp, 21 predicted proteins | sample 811181 | NCBI WGS metagenome assembly MDTC01 (sample SAMN05326644, study PRJNA326480) | marine metagenome | isolation source: seawater | place: Pacific Ocean: North | collected 2011
GAGATGGAATTACTCGAATACTGCCTCCGCGACGACCTGAATAAAAAAGCGCGGCGCAGACTGGGAGTTTTAAATCCGCTGAAGGTAACGATTGAAAATTACCCCAAGGAGCAGGCAGAAAAAGTGGAGGCAGTCAATAACCCAGAAGATGAATGTGCAGGAACCCGGGAAATTTCATTTTCCCGCGAGATTTTCATTGACCGAAATGATTTCATGGAAGATCCACCCAAAAAATATTTCCGATTGTCTCCCGGCAGGGAGGTTAGGTTAAAATATGCTTACTACATCACCTGTCAGGAAGTGATCAAAAATAGTGATGGCCAGATTTCTGAATTAATTTGTAGTTATGATCCAGAAAGCCGGGGGGGAGAAAGTCCGGATGGGAGAAAAGTAAAAGGAACCATCCAATGGGTGGAGGCTCAATCGGCCATTCCCTGCAAAGTAAATCTATACGACCGCCTATTTTCAAACCCCAACCCGGAAGATGTAGAAGAGGGCAAAGATTTCGTTGATTGTTTGAATCCCGATTCCTTGGAGGTTCTCGAAAATGTACTTGTAGAACCTAGTATTCTGGATTTTGAGGTCGGAGAACCCATGCAATTAGAAAGAGTGGGTTATTTTTGCATTGATCCTGACACCGAGAAAGAGGGAGGCTTGGTTCTCAACCGAAGCGTTGCGATGCGGGACGGATGGGCAAAGAAAATGAAAACTCATTCCGCTTAATCAATAATTCCACTGCTTGATTCAGGCTTGCCAAAATACAATCAATTAAAAATGATGTATTTTACTATCCATTCCATTTTCTTAGTAACCAGCCCATTAAATTATGAGTAATCAAGATTCCGAACCAGATATGAAACTATTTTGGGGGTGTTTCATTGCCCTCATCACTACTGCATTTGCATTTATCACGAGAGCATTTCTTGTTAATGCTGCACCTTTTTGGCCCAGCACCTTTGGATTGGATCAAGTACAAGGGCAGGAGCTTTTTGGAGCAGGTATTTGGCCTTTTGCAATCAGTATCATCGTATTCAGTTTGATCATTGATAAGATTGGGTACCGAGCAGCAATGATCTTTAGCTTTGTTTGCTACGCCGCCTATGCCATTCTCGCCTTTCAAGCCTATGGGGTGGTCATGGCAGAAGGCTTAGCGGGGGAGGAATTGAAAGCGGCCCAGGAAAAAGCATATGGTCTTCTATACCTAGGCTCGGTCATTCTTGGACTCGGAAATGGAACTGTGGAAGCATTTATCAATCCGGTTGTTGCAACAATGTTCAAGAAGGACAAAACAAAATGGCTGAATATTCTCCATGCCGGATGGCCCGGTGGCTTGGTAATTGGTGGAATTCTGACTATTTTATTGGGTGCACAAGCAGCCGATGATTGGAGAATTCTCATTTATCTTATAGCGATTCCTGCGATCGTATATCTTGTCATGTTATTAAAGGCGGAATTCCCCGTCAATGAGCGCGTGGAGTCCGGAACATCCTACAAGGAAATGCTCGCTGAGTTTGGTGCAGTCGGAGCTCTCATTTCCGGGTATTTAATTTTCAGGCAGCTTGGCATGGTCTTCGAATGGTCAGAGGTTGTGGTTTATGGACTGACGGTGGCTGCGACGGCTGGGTACTGGTTTTATTGCAAATCTCTCGGACGTCCGATTTTGATTCTCCTTTGTATAGTAATGATTCCACTCGCCACTACCGAATTAGGAACCGATGGAGCGATCACAGGATTAATGGAGGAACCCATGAAAGCCGCTGGTTACAACGGCCTTTGGGTATTGATTTACACTTCGGCAATTATGATGGTTCTTCGTTTTTGGTTTGCCGGGCCAATTGTATCCGCGCTTGGACCTTTGGGTCTCTTGGCGACATCCGCAGTCTTGGCAATTGCAGGTCTATTTTTGCTTAGCACCGCTTCCGGACTGGCGATGATATTTATATTTGCCACACTATACGGATTTGGAAAAACTTTCTTTTGGCCAACCACGCTTGGAGTTGTATCCGAGCAATGCCCAAAAGGAGGAGCCCTTACCCTGAATGCGATTGCAGGTATCGGAATGTTGGCAGTTGGAATTCTTGGCGGTCCGGTAATCGGTAAAATGACCGAGGATTCAATCAAAGCTTCGGTTGAAGAAGCGACTTCCACTGAAACCTATGATTCCATTTCCAATGAAAGCACTTATTTTCTTGGAGATTACACCGCAGTCGATGCTGAAAAAGTCGCTGCATTGGCCGACGATGAAAAAACAACCGTCTCAGAGAGCATTCAAGAGGGTAAGCAAGGGTCCCTTGCAAGCGTGGCTGTGTTTCCAGTATTTATGCTGATCTGCTACCTTGGATTGATCATGTATTTCAAGAATCGTGGTGGCTACAAGCCGGTCGAAATTTAAGGTTTTTTTCTTAATTTCTTTTACAAAAAAGGTCATAACCTCAGGGCAATGGCCTTTTTTATGATTTTTTATCCCTTCAGAACAATTCAAACCTGTAACTCTAAACCTAAGATTAAAAATTATGGCTAAGAAAAAACCCTTGCGCATTGGATTAATTGGATATGGCTTCATGGGCCGTACGCATTCGAATGCTTTTCGAAAAGTTCCTAACTTCTTTCCCGAATTGAAGTACGAACCACAACTTGCCGCAGTCTGTGCCCGGAATAAGGACCGTGCTGAAGACTTCGCTGATCAGTGGGGCTATGAATCAGTTGAAACAGACTGGAGAAAACTGATTGATCGCGATGATATAGATGTCATCGATATCGCCGCCCCAAACAATGTTCACCATGACATTGCAATCGCCGCTGCCCAAGCTGGAAAAGCGATTCTATGCGAAAAACCATTGGCACTGGATTGCAAAGAAGGCGAAGCCATGGTCAAGGCGGTCGAAAAGTCCGGTGTGACCAATATGGTTTGGTATAACTATCGTAGAATTCCTGCGGTTACTCTGGCCAAAGAAATGATCGATGAGGGACGCCTCGGAAAAATCTATCACTACCGAGCAAACTTTCTTCAAGACTGGACCATTAATGCCGACTTACCACAAGGTGGAGAAGGCTTATGGAGACTAGACGCCAAGGTGGCAGGTAGTGGTGTAACCGGTGATTTACTCGCCCATTGTATAGATACTGCAATCTGGCTGAATGGACCAATCGTAGAGGTTAGTGCAATGACCGAAACTTTTGTTAAGGAACGAGTGCATGCCAAGACCGGAAAGAAGCAAAAAGTGACTATCGACGATGCCTGTGCGTTCCTTGCCAGGTTTGCCAATGGTTCCTTGGCTATTTTTGAGTCCACTCGCTATGCACGTGGGCACAAGGCACTGTACACTTTTGAAATCAATGGAGCGGACGGTTCTTTCTTCTGGGACTTACACGACCTGCATCGTCTCGAGTATTTCGAATACGACAAGAAAGATCCTAAGACTCGAGGATGGCGCTCGATCCATGTGTCTGACAACGGTGGTGAACATCCCTACATGGACAAATGGTGGGTGCCTGGATTGAATATTGGATACGAGCATAGTTTCATCAATCAATTCGCCGACTTCGTTGAGGGCTATGGTTCACGCAAAAAGCGTCCCTTGCGTCCTGACTTTAGAGATGCATTGGAAACCCAGTATATTTGTGAAGCGGTTCTTAACTCCGGGAAAACCGGTCGTTGGAAAAAGGTCGGGAAAATAAAAGCCTGAAACTAATTTCATTCAAATTTTCAAATGAAGGAGTTGCTTCGGCAACTCCTTCTTGGTTAAGAAAACTCATCATCCCCAATGCTTTCTCCTTGCTCTTTTAGAAATTTGGAAAAAAAATTATTAATGAAATTACTCCTTTTCCTATGGGTTATAATCACTGCAATTCCAATTCTTTGCCAGGCTGAGGATTGGCCCAATTGGCGTGGGTCCGACCGGACGGGAAGATCCCTTGAAACCGGACTGCTTCAATCCTGGCCGTCAGGCGGGCCCATCAAAGCATGGACCTCCATGGAAGCAGGTATGGGGTACTCGGGATTTTCAGTTGTCCAAGGCGGGCTTTACACAATGGGGGCTTTTGGCAAAGAGGAAAAACTTCTCGCATTCAATGCCACAACTGGAAAAAAAATTTGGTCTCTGCCTGTAGGTGAATTGTTGACCAACGGCTGGGGAGATGGGCCAAGAATGACTCCCTCGGTGACTGATGGAAAAGTTTACGCATTAGGAGGAAGAGGAAATCTTGTGTGTGCTGACGCCCGATCCGGTAAAAAAATTTGGCAAGTGAGTCTGGTCGATGATCTTGGTGGAAAAGTTCCGAACTGGGGCTACACGGAGTCCATTCTGGTTGACCAAGGGCGAGTGATTTGCACACCGGGAGGAAGCAAGGGAGCAATCGCCGCTCTCGATGCGGAGACTGGAAAACTAATCTGGCAAAGCAAGCAATTCACCGATGCTGCACAATATTCCTCCCCCATTATGATCTCTAATCGTGGAAAAAGAGAGTATGTTCAGTTAGTTATGCAAAACCTTGTGGGAATTTCGGCGAATACTGGAAATCTTTCCTGGAAATCATCCTGGACGGGAAGAACGGCAGTTATTCCAACACCAGTATTTGACGATGGATGCGTGTTTATATCCTCGGGCTATGGAGTGGGATGTAAATTAGTTAAACTTTCCTCTTCCGGAGCAAGAGATGTTTATGACAACAAATCGATGAAGAATCATCATGGAGGAGTCATAAAGGTAAAAGATCATCTCTATGGTTATTCAGATCAAGTGGGTTGGGCATGTATTGAGTTCAACTCCGGAGATTTAATTTGGAATGATAAAAAATCCTTGGGCAAAGGAGCAATTGCCTACGCTGATAACCGCTTTTACTGCCAGGGAGAATCCGATGGGCGAATCATTCTCATTGAGGCTACTCCGCAAGGATGGAAACCTCAGGGAGAGTTTACACTTAGCCCACAATCCAAAAACCGAAATCCAAGGGGTAAAATTTGGACGCATCCAGTGATTTCAAATGGTAAAATGTATCTTCGTGATCAGGAAATAATTATTTGCCACGATATTAAAATCTAATTCCTTTTACTTACTCGAGACCCAAAATCTTTTTCCCTTCCTTAGAGATCATCTTTGGATTCCAGGGTGGGTCCCAGACTATATCCACTCTAGCTTCTTCCACTCCAGAAAGTTTTTCGATTCTAGTTTTGGCATCATCGGCAATTACCGGACCCATTCCACATCCTTGTGCGGTCAGAGTCATTTTCACTTCGACCAGTTTTCCCTCATTGCCACTAATCTTGAGGTCATAAACGAGTCCAAGGTCAACAATATTGACGGGGATTTCAGGGTCATAACAGCCACGCATTGCCTCCCAAAGCATTTCCTCTTTAAGTGGACCTTCGGTTTTCTCTGGTACAGCCTCTTGCTCCATTTCCTTGATAAATTCCTCGCCCAGAGCATCCAATTCAGATTCACCGATCCGATACATTCCATTAGCATCACGTAATGTAACCGATCCACCAAGGGATTGGGCAATTTGAAAAGTTGCGCCCTGCCCCAATGTGACTTCATCGCCTGCAGGGATTATTGTTCCGATGCAATTTCTTTGTAGTGTAATTTCTTGTGTCATAATTTTTTCCAGTGGATTGATTCAATCGCCAAACCCAAAACATCGCCGATACCAAGGAAGAATTCCATAGGCTTGACGCGGATCATTCAAAGTCTCAATACGAGAAAGAAGCCCGTCGATTTCCTTTGTCAGAAGTGTCAGACCAGTGGGTGGTTTCTTAAGGGATTTATCATCTAAGCTGGCGGAAACTTCCAAAAGTTCTTCTATTGCCTGCATCGGAGATTTCAATGCAGGAATCTCCTGAATGTCATAGTTGTCTCCCAGCTTTGCAATTTCAGCCGCTTTTTGAATTGCATCTTCAAGTCCACCAAAATCATCAATCAATCCAATTTCCCTCGCATCAGCACCGACCCAAACTCGTCCCCCGGCAATCTTTTCCACTCTTTTACGGGGGAGTTTTCTTGCGGAGGCAACCAATTCAATAAACTGTTCATACAAAGTTTCTACATAATTTTGAATCACTTGAATTTCCTCTTCAGACTTTGGTCTCGATACCGACATTAAATTGGAATGAGGATGGGTTTGTACAGAATCCCAATGTATTCCAAAGCGAGTGGCTAAGTCCTTCAGGTTTGGAAGAAGTCCAAATACTCCGATTGAACCAGTGATAGTTTGTTCTCCAGCTACTAAGTAATCACACTCCGTGGCAATCCAATATCCACCGGATGCCGCCACCGAGCCCATTGAAACAACGACCGGAATTCCCTCCTTCCTGACTCTTCGTAATTCACGCAAGATCGCATCGGACCCCGCAACGCTTCCTCCCGGGCTGTTAATTCGAAGTACGATGGCTTCGCAGTCCCCATCAAACCGGGCTTCTCTCAAACGAGAAGCAATTTCGCCTCCTCCAACGGAAAGCCCATCATCTCCCAAACCATCAACAATCGTTCCCTCCACATAAATGACCTTGATTTTTGAAGTACCATCCGTGAATAAATCTTTGTCGAGAGATTGTGAATCTGACCGATCTAAATAATCGACCAACTTGATCTTTCTAAAGCCATCCTTTCCTTCCTTGGCCGGAGCTCCTATGCTCGCTAAATAATCAATGAACTCGTTGAATGGCATGGATTCGTCAACAAAACCGAGTTCCTTGGCTTGATCTGGGCGGAATAGAAATTGTTTTTGAAGAGATTGATTCAAGTCAAGCAATTCAATGGAACGGCCAGATGCGAGGGTCGAGAGATAATTAGCCCACCTCGACTTTAAAAGTTTTCCAATCTGCATTCGATTCTCCTGGCTGTATTTGGTAGAAGTGTAGGGCTCAACAGCACCTTTAAAATCACCCACTTTCACCACCTGCATTCCAACTCCATACTTTTCAAAACTCTCGGCAAAAAAGATTTGCTCACTGGCCAATCCATTAATGAGTAAAGTGCCGCTTGGGTCCATATACAACTCGTCACAATTCGAGTAGACCAGGTAGTCGAGTTGAGTCGGACTGTGCATAAAACCAATCACTGGTTTTTTAGATTTTTTAAAGTCTTCCATTCCATCAAGTAGTTCTTTGATTGCCTGGTATCCACATCCGTAGCCAGCTGGCATGAAACTTCCAGTGACAAATATACCGGCAATCTTTGGGTCTTTTCTAGCTTTTGACAGAGCATTTAGGACTTCGAGTAGATGAAGTTGAGGGGGAGGTAATTCATCAATGAGAGCTTGCCTGGTCAAATCCTGCAGACCAAGTCCCGCCGGTCTGTCAGTCAGATTCATAGTTAAATCTAATACAAGAAAAGATTCTGCAGAGTGTTCCTTTTTTGGGTCTTCCACTAGTGAGGCAAGCAGGGCTCCAAGAAGAAATACAGAAAGGATGGCGAAAAGAATAGCAGAAACCATGGTAACTGCCATTTTTTTGAATACCTCTTTTAAAAATGATTTCATAAAGAATCAAAAAACATCTCTTTTTGCAATTGGTCGAAGAAAAACTTTGCTTGTACGTTAAAAGAATACAAGTTAACGGGTAATGAGCGATGAACAATTAACTGTCGAAAGAAAAGCACTTCGGATCAATCTTGATTCCAGTAAATACGGAACTTTTGCTGAAATTGGTGCGGGTCAGGAAGTTGCGCGAAACTTTTTTCAAGCAGGAGGAGCGGCAGGGACTGTTGCCAAGACGATGTCCGCTTACGACATGAAATTTAGCGACGCAATCTATGGAGAAGCGGGCCGGTATGTCTCGCGGAAAAGACTGGTTCAGATGATGGGACACGAATACTCATTATTGGAAGAGAGACTATCGGGATTACGCGGAAAAGATTCTAATTTTTTTGCTTTCGCAAACACTGTGTCCGCCCTCAACTACCACAAGACAAATGAATGTCATGGATGGATGGGGATTCGTTTTCAACTCGAGCCAATGGGTTCTTTCCACGATGTAATTCTACATGTCCGCATGCTCGATCGGGAGAATCGTCTACAACAGGAAGCCGTTGGAATGCTCGGGGTAAATTTGGTATACGGAGCCTTTCACCTGAACACTGAGCCCGACCTATTTATAGCTTCCTTGATCGATGGCATCGGAGAGCATCGTATCGAAGTCGACATGATTGAATTCAATGGTCCAGAATTCAAAAAATTTGACAATCGAATTCTATGTTTGAAATTGACCGAAAAAGGACTCACACAAGCGATCATGTTTGATCAGGATGGCCATGTCGTGCAAGCGGCAGAAAATCTTTACAAAAAAGCCTGCTTGATCGAACGCGGAAGCTTTCGACCAGTTACGCAAGTCAATTTGGATATGCTTGAAAAAGCAAAAATTCAATTTTGCAAGAGGGAAGATGTTGAAGAAGATAATGTCGAGGTTTTCATGGAATTAACATTGGGGAATTTACTCCACGAAGGAGATATAGACCACGATGACTTCCTTGCTCGAATAGAAGTAATTAATGCTTGTGGCTATGGGGTGTTAGTTTCGAATTACTTCGAATATTTTAAACTTTCTTCTTTCTTGCGCAGGTATATCCGGAAACCAATTGGCATGGTGATGGGATTAAATAACCTAGCGGATATTTTTAAGGAAAATTATTACGAACAGTTGGAAGGCGGAATACTTGAGGCTTTTGGAATACTCTTTAAAGACAATGTCAAAATTTACGTCTACCCGATTGAACATGAAAATTTTGAGCGTTATCGCAAACAAGTTGGTCGGGGAGATAATGTAGAAGCAAAAGTTGACAAAAATGGATTGGTAACGATTGAGAATCTAATGGTCGCCCAAAATCTCAGAAATCTCTACAAATACATTCGTGAAAACGGGTTTTTGGAAACGATTGAAAATTGTGAACGATCAAATATGCGCCTTTTTTCAAGAGATATTTTTGAGCTTATTCAAACAAGATCGGACGGATGGCAAAATAGTCTCCCTGTATCCGTTGCTGAGATGATTAAGGAAAAGAATCTTTGGAAAAGTTGAAAATTACAGTCCGTTAAAAATCGACCTTGATGTATCTTTCAAACTTCCAAAGAACAAAAAATCTTCTTTCCTATTTTTCATGTCACCCTTTTCAAATCTTTCGTTATTTTTCTAAAAGCGCGTTTTCCCACAGTCCTTTGGCCCTTGGTCTGCCTTGGTGGTCCTTTAGTTCGATTGATTGGATGGCCAAGCAAGTAACCAAGCAAACAAAAGTTTTTGAGTGGGGATCGGGTGGATCAACGGTTTTCCTTTCCTCCTTATGTAAAAGCATTAAATCGGTAGAACATGAAATAAAGTGGTTGGAAAATGTTAAAAAAGAGTTGATAAGAAATAATTTGATCAATTGCTCATTAGTTCTTGAAAAAATTAATCTAGAAAAGCCAAGCGGATTTGAAAATTCTGATTACCTGAACGCTTTGGATGAAAATTTTGACCTCATCATAATCGATGGAGAGGATAATTTTGGCCCGAATATGAACTGGTCCGCCAGAGAAATATGTTTTTCAAGGGCAGAGAGATTTATTAATCCGGGAGGCTACATTCTAGTGGATGATTCATGGAGGTATCCGAAAATAAAAGAAATCTCTAGGGCTAAAGATTTAAAGAGACACCAAGGGATAGGTCCTTGCAGAAAGGGAATCACCAGCACCGATATTCACTTTTATTGAATATCAAAATTCAAAATCCGCATAGACCATGCGATGATCAGATGCCCACAGGGCATGGTGTCCGTCGTAAATTCTAGCAGAATCTTTGAGATAACTGCTCTGCATAGATGGAGAAATTAAAAGGTAATCCAATCGGGAATAACTATCCTCTTTGGCATAATAGTGAGTCCAAAAGTGCCCATTCGAATCAATACAGGGAACAAGTTGTGAAAGGACTTGGTCATTGACCTGGAGAAATCTACGCAGTGCCGGCGAATTTTTATGATCGTTGAAATCACCCCCAATTATATATTTGTGTTTGGAGTTTGAAGGGTATCGGCTTCGTACGAAATCACGAATTGTGCGAGCTTCCTTTTCTCTTCTATTATTTGCCTCGGGATCGTCTTTTCTTTCAGTCCACTTACTTTTCAGGTGTAAATTGAAAAGGCTCCAGTTAGTATTATTGATTGAAAAGTGAGTTTCCATTAATCCCCTGCTTGGTTTCGTTTCTTCGTTAAAATAATTAAAAGTCAAATTTCGATGATGTTCAGTGGATGTGAAAGGAATCTTGGAAAAAAGTGCCAGGTGTCTTTCTTCCTCTTCATAGGATCCTTCCATCCAATCAGCATACTTGTATTGAGGTCCCTGAGTGACATTAATATCCATCCATAATTCATTGAGAAATGGAAGATCCCCCATTTCCTGAAGGAGAAGAATATCTGGATTCACTTGACGAATGATTGAGCGAAGTGCTCGCTTTTCTTTTTCGGGCTTGGGATAATTCGGTCGCCACTTCCCATTAATACTACGGTCTAAAATCAGGTAATTCTCAACATTCAAAGATGCAATTCGAATGGTTTCCGAAAAGGACAAATGTGAAAATAGCGCCCAGAGGACGCTGAGAAAGAAAAAATTCTTAGCCTCGACCACGAATTATATTCACCAATAATCTCTTGGTCTTGGGGATTTCCAAACGGTCCTTAAAATCTCCAGGGTCCGGCGATCTTCTAGCATTGTAGGCGTCTTCAGTACGATGGGAAAGATGAATGCCCTGGAAAGGAAAAACTCCGCTGTATCCCTTGGACCATGTGAAATACATTCCCCGGGTACTCGCAGGCGTAACTTTTATTTGGTGAGACCCAAATGGTTTCCCCATTAACTCCGCTGATTTAATGGGATTCCATTCAGCACCTTTAAATTTCGACATCACATCGGCCCATTTATTCATCATAGGAATTTTCTGTCTCTTCGCCTCCATTGGATCGATGTACAAACTGCCGTCTCCCACGATGGGCTCGATTTCCTTCAACGACATATTGACAACATCAGGAATAAAATTGGGAGAATAAAACGCAATGCTTAGTGAAGTGGGAAACTTTTCTCCACTTGGTTCATCGACCTCTCCCCAAAAACTCAATCCCTTATGATTAATTTCCATGTTGTATTCAAAGGTTGCACCATTTTCCATCGTTCCTGTCCAAGTGGTACTTTCCCGTTCCATCGAGGCCAGCGGCGGTTCAGAAAATTTCACGATCTGTCGGTCTTTCCAATTGTGGCTCTTATTCTTAGGATCCGGATCGTACCATGCCCGAAAGTAAACGATTAAAGGATTTCGGTCCGCCCGCTCCCCTACAGCAGAACCTTCGGTCTTGGATTCATTTTTTAACCAAACCCTCAGGGATTTACCGTTCGAATTTAAAGCAACATCGTACAGGGCACTTTCAAGCACGGTATTGTATCCTTTCCATTTTCCATCCGCGTATCTGGGAAGTTTGGCTCCGGAAACATAAAGACCATTGCTGTTTTTCTTGCCCTCGGCATAAGGAGAAATCGTAGGGTTCTTAGGTTTTAACTTTTCCTTTAATCGTCTTAGTCCCTCCCCCAAGGCCTGTGACTCGGGACTTAATCGTTCCCAAGCAATCTCGATTGGACGGTTTGGGTTCTGTTTCATTAAAACAATCACGCCGCTGGTTCCAGCATCCACGAAAGCGGCCTCAATTTTGTTACCATCCGCACTCGTCCAACTAAGATAATTCGTAAGGTCCTCTGCCTGTAAATCAGGGACTTTCATATTCTTTCGGTTGTTGGCCAACTGGGATTGCATTTTTTTCTGCTTGGCCAAAAGGTTCTGTAGTTTCTTGGCTAATGCTTGAGAATCATTGGAGAGTTTATCAAGCGGGATGGTTCGCTCGGCCCGTCCATTGTACATCGATAGATTTACATTTCCCCCATCGAGAGAAAGAAACTTGGCACTTATTTTAGTTCCCGTGGAACTAGACCACTCATGCTCTTTATCCAACGAAAGCCCACCTTTTTGAGGAGCAGGTGGAGAAGTGCTCGGAGTGGGTGATGGAGTAGACGCGGGAGAATCTGGTGAAGCTAATTTTTTGGCCAACGCTTGAGAAGCTGGATTAAAAAAAGAGAGGTCCAAGGGGAAATCTTCACCATTCATACGAATTGTGAGAGTTGTGCCGGTTAGAGAAACAAATGAAGCTTGAAGTGTACGACCTTGTGTATCGGTCCATGCATGCATGGTTTCGTCAGCAAATAATTTTCCGCAAAGAACAAGAATCAAAACAAAAGGAGTCAAGAGGAATTTAGGTTTCATAATTTAAGAGGGTTTAATTTTTTGATGAGACTTCTCCCAAGGCAGGTCAACCTTAAGTTTCGTTTGTTCCCACGGTTTGAAGATATCAAAAATCTTCCCGGGGTTTAAAATACCCTTGGGATCAAGAGTGGATTTGATGGCTTTCATAACACCCAACTCCGCATCGTTAAATTGTTCGCGGACGAATGGAGTCTTCGCCAAACCGATTCCATGCTCTCCACTGATTGCACCGTCCAAGGAAATCACCTTGCTCATTAATTGGGACAAAGCATCAACGGCACGGCTAGTTTCTTCCAGGTCATCTTCGTCATACATAAAATTAACATGAAGGTTTCCGTCTCCGCAATGTCCGAAGACACCAATTTTTAATGACGAATCACGACGCAATCCCTCAACGAATTCAACCAATTCGATTTGTCGATTAAGAGGGACCACTACATCCTCATTCAGTTTCGTACTAGCAAGTTGTTTCATCGAAGAGGACCCCTGTCTTCTTACTTCCCATAATTCTTCAGCATCTTTTTCATTTTCTGCTACTCGATAGTCCAAGGCAGATTCTTTTAACCATTGAACTAAATGACATGATTGTTCGGAAATTTCGGAAACTGATCCGTCCAATTCAATCAAGAGAACTGGTCTAGGTTCTATTCCATCAAAAACTTCCTCTCCGACATATTCTTGTAAACAATTAATGGTCCATTTGTCCATATACTCAAGAATTGAAGGTTTGATCCCCATGCGTGACAACAGTAAGGGAGCGGAAAGTGCTTTGGCGTCCTCTTCGAATGCCGCAAGGAAGGTAATTCGATCGGCTGGTTTGCCAACCAAGCGCAGCGTGGCTTCAGTCACAACACCAAGTGTGCCCTCACTTCCTATCCAGAGGTCTCTGAGGTTATATCCTGTGGCAAACTTTCTGGTGCCTCTGCCCCAACGGACTTTTTTTCCGTTCGCCAAATAACCAGACAAAGCCAAAACATAATCCCTTGTCACTCCATATTTCACACAACGCAAACCACCTGCGTTACAAGCCACATTTCCACCTATGGTACAAAAGTCCTTGGACGAAGGATCCGGGGGATAAAAAAGGCCTAATTTACCGACTTCTTTCTGTAGGTCGGAGACAACAACTCCAGGCTGACACCTTACCAATTGATTTTCCTCGTCAATTTCAAACCTATTCAAAGCACTCAAGTCAAGAACCCACCCCCCATAAATTGGGGTCGCCGCACCGGTCAGGCTTGATCCAGCTCCGCGTGTGGTGATGGGAATTTCATACTGATCAGCAAGAGAGAGAACCTCACCCACCTGTTCCGCCTTTTCGACTTTAATGTATGCAGAAAGAGATCCCTGAATCTTCAATCCGTCATGGGAAACTTGTTGAAGTTCGTTTTTAGTTTCACACACCGTCCTACCAAGTTGTTGCTTGAGAATTCCGAGGGCTTGGTCTTGTAATTCCATAGTCAAGACAATCACATTATCAGGAAGAATTATTCCTGGTAAGCAAAAAGCAGTGTTTTAAAAATATAAATCAGGATGCTTTTGTATCTAAACTTAACTTGGTCAGGTTTCTAGCCTTCAACATATTGATGACATCAAAGATTTTTTGGTACCTCAATGAGCGGTCCCCCCTTATATGAATGACTGGTTTTTCTCCCTCGTCTGAGGCGACATCATCCAATCGTAATTCAAGTTCAGATTTTGAAATTGGATTCTGTCCCCAGTGATAAGACCCTTCAGCATCAATAGTGATAAATTGATCTTCTACCTTGGGGGGTAACTGGCTGGAGTCGGAGTCTTGGCTGGGCAAGTCTATCCGATTGAATTGTTCAATCACAGGTGTGGTGATCATAAAAATGATCAGTAAGGAGAAAGCCAAATCAATTAAAGGGGTGACGTTAAGGTCAGAAATAACCGCCAACTTATTTGCCCGTTTAAAATCCCTCGCCATTTTAAGAATCTTTTTCCAGTTCGATTCGATCGGCTAAATTACTCGCAAAGTTCTCCATTTTTGTCATCCCTGACCGTGCCATTCCAAGCAGTCCATTGTAGGCAAAAACAATAGGAATTGCAACGCACAGAGCAGCAACAGTTGTAAGTAAGGCCCCAGAGACACCAGGAGCTAAATGTTCAATCGTGGCTCCACCACTCTCCATAGTTCCGAATGCCTCCATCACACCCCAAACCGTTCCAAGCAAACCGAGAAAGGGTGCACCCGACACGATAGTCGCCAACCAGTACATCTTTGCTTCGTAAAGGTCTCCCACTTCAGCAAGGGCCCGACGGATTGCATTTTCAACATAGTTTATTTTAACTTCACCAGTTGCCTTGGTTCGACGAGCAGCTTCCATAGCCCGTGAGCAAATCAATAGGTAAGGACTTCCCTCACCGCTAAACAAGGCATCGTCGTAGTTGAATATCGAAGGAAGTTCATTAATTCTTTTCTCGTCACGAGCATTATTAATGACCGCTTTTTTAAGCTGACTGTACTTAGCGCACATCAGGCTGACTGCATAGCAATTCATGACCGCAAGGACAAATATGACGACTTTTCCCGCAAAGTTTGAATCAATGAAGTAATCTAATACGCTAGACTCAGCTAGAAAAATCCAATCCGTGTTATCAATATTCATTCCCATTGTATTTAATCCTCATTTTAAATCCACACGGTCTACTCTCATCATTTCCAACCGACGAAATCAACGAAAATTTGCGCAAGGAAATAAGTTAATTCTTTAGTTATCGATTAAGTTTGCTCCAATTGGCAAAGAAATTTAGGCAAGAAAGAGCATGCGTATATCAGAAAATATTTTAACCGAAATCAACCAAAAGATATTTCAAACCAGCGGCAAGAGTTCGGTGGTGGGCTTGGATGGATTTGTCGACAAGATCGTTACCCCAGTCGACAAAAGACATGGACTGGGAGATAATTTTGATCCTATTGACACGATCTCAGCACTCGGCGAAAGAATTTCTGATGCCGCGGGAAAAAGTGCAAATCTAGAACTTTTTCCGCGTTTTGAAAAACTCGGAGGAAATGGTCCAATCATGGCAAACGCGATGCTTTCATTGGGTGTAAAAGTTCGCTATGTCGGAGCTCTCGGTTATCCCGAAATTCATCCGGTCTTCCAAAAATTTGCTGCAAAAACAGATGCTGTTTCCCTCTCTGAACCTGGAATCACAACTGCATTGGAATTCAAAGATGGTAAATTGATGTTGGGAAATACCCGCAGCTTAGAAGAAATTGATTTCGCCCGAATTATTGAATGTTGCGAAGAAGGCCCCTTTTTAGAAATGATGGCTAAAACTGATGTAGTCGCTATCGTAAACTGGACGATGATTCCAAAAATGACCTCGATTTTAGTTCATTTGGTTGATCACATTTTGCCCAATCTTCCACCCCGAGACACACGAACATTCTTTTTTGACCTGACCGACCCGGCGAAACGCTCAAAAGGTGATATTCAAGAAGTGCTTCAAGTCATTTCCCGATTTCAGGCACATGCAGAAGCAACCCTGGGCTTGAATTACAACGAGGCTCTCCAGGTTTGTGATACTTTGGGACTTGAAAGTGGAGAAAAAGAGGAAGAATCCCTCAAATCAATGGCGACCGAGATTAGAAGAAAGCTTGAAATTTCTTGTGTTGTGGTCCACCCGGTTGATTCAGCCGCATGTGCCACCAAAGACGGAGCCTGGTGGTCCGAGGGACCATTTACCGATAATCCAAAAATTACTACAGGCGCAGGAGATCATTTTAATGCTGGTTTTTCCACTGCCCGACTCTGTGGATTTTCGCCGTTAACTTCTCTTGCTTTGGCAACTTGCACATCCGGTCATTATGTCCGAACCGCACAAAGTCCGAGCACGGGACAAGTCGTTGACCTCCTCAAACAAGGAACACTCTCTTAAATATGAGTCATGAAACTGGTATATTAATTTCCTTCGAAGGTTCTGAAGGATGTGGAAAATCAACGCAAATTCGCCGCTTGGCCGATCGTCTTGAAGAAATTGACCATCGGGATGTAGTGGTCACCCGGGAACCCGGGGGCACTGTGGTTGGAGAGGACATCAGGCACTTACTGATGCATGCAGATTCCTCCAAAAATATATTTCCCGAAACCGAGCTTTTGATGTTTGCCGCCAGCCGTGCTCAACTAGTACGCGAAGTAATCTACCCTTCGGTGCAAGAAGGAAAAATCGTACTCTGCGATCGTTTTCTTGATTCCACAACTGTGTACCAAGGAGTTGCAAGGCAAATTGCCGATGATCCAATTACTCAGATCAATGCTTTTGCGGTCGGTGATGTAGTGCCTGATCTCACCGTGGTGATAGACATTCCAGCAGAAGTGGGCTTGGAAAGAATCAAACACCGTGTTTCCGATATGCCAGACCGGATGGAACAGGAAAATGTAGAATTTTATGGAAAAGTTCGAGAAGGCTACCTGCATTTAGCAAAGAGTTTACCCGATCGATTTTTCGTGGTTGATGGATTGGGAGAGGTCGATGACATTGAAATTTTAATTTGGAACGAAATTCATTCCCGATTTTTTTCTGAAGATTAGAGCCTTACTCCAGTGGTATTAGGCTCAACTCAAGAACTTAGTTCAACACTCGCTCAGAGATTTTCTAAAAATCTCCTACATCATGGTTTAATTTTTCAAGGTGATCCGATTGAGATCGTTGAATCTCAAGCATTTAAACTCTCAAGATTTATTCTGGGAGTGCCGGAGAGTTCCTGGGAACACCCCGACTTATTTCACCTGCGGCCAAGTGGGAAAATGAGAATTATTTCAGTGGAAAAAACGAGGACTCTCATTTCCGACCTCAGTCGTACTTCCAATCAGGGAGGAGCCAAAATCGCATTGATTCATGATGCTGATAGAATGAGGAAAGAAGCAGCGAATGCCTTTCTTAAAACCTTGGAAGAACCACCACCCGGCACATATTTATTTCTTCTTACCACCCGTCCAAATTCGATGCTTGCAACGATCAAAAGTAGGTGTCTTACCGTCAGGTTAAAAAAACAAAAAGAACCGATTAATAAGGAAGACTGGTTGGTATGGACTCAAGCTTATGAAGCTTGGATTCTTTCGCTGCTTGATCGGAAGTCCTTGGCAAACGATCGAACTTCGCCGGTCTTCGGTGCCTTTGGTTTAACTTCTGGACTGCTCAAAATTATCCATGATAATTCCGATAATGAATCCAAGAAATCCATCAAGTCCTTGACCGTGATTATGGATGAAAAAGAAAAAGATGCATGGGAAACAGGGGTGAGAAAAAGAGTAAGAGCACAATTTCTTTGCGAGCTCGCTGATGTGACCAGAGAAATCATTATCCGAAATAAAAATGAAAATCTTCCAATGAATGAACTCGGGCCCAAGCTTGCAAAAGTAGTGCAGAATCTTGAAAAAAACACCCGTCTTATGGAAGTAAATTTAAAGGACGAAGCAGCATTGGAAGATTTTTATCTTACCTCACTTCGTATTTGGTCCTCAAAATAAATGTAAAAGACTGCTTGAATATAAAAATTTAATTTATGAGTACAATTTTTCAAAAAATCATTGATGGTGAAATTTCAGCCGATGTAGTCTACGAAGACTCCGAGTGTATCGTGATTCATGATGTGGCTCCACAAGCCCCGATTCACATGCTTGTAATTCCAAAAAGGCTAATTCCCCGTGTTGGGCTGGCCACCGAGGAAGATCAGCAAATTCTCGGCAAACTTCTTCTCGTTGCTGGAAAAATTGCCAATTCTGAGAACTTGGACGGTGGGTTTAGGATCGTAATTAATAACGGAGCAGACGGGGGAGAAAGCGTGCCCCACTTACATGTTCACGTTCTTGGCGGAAGAGCTATGAAATGGCCTCCCGGTTGACAAAATAGAGTATTTTCATGAAATTTTTATTTTCTCTTTTAGCAAGCCTGACTTCGACAATATTGGTTGCTGATGAAGTCAAAACTTCAGACGGCTCGGTTATTCAGGGAGTTATCATTGGAATGGATGACGGAAATCTTTCGATTAAAACTGCATTTGCTGGGGTGCTCAAAATCTCCGAAGATCAGATTTCCTCACTCTCGAGCGAGAAAAAAATTATGATCCGTCTTGATGATAATCGTACTTTCAATGGTCAGGTACTTTCTCAGGAGGAGGGACGTTTCTCGCTGTCCGAACAACCTGAAGTCTTTGCATTTCCAGTAGTTCAACACCTTTGGCCCGAAGAAGCAGACGATCCATTAATTTTGGAAGTTAAGAAAAAAGCGGAAGCAATGCTCATGCAATGGAAGCACTCTCTTGGCTTCGACCTGACTGGGGCTTCGGGGAATACTGAAAGTTTTGGTCTTGGAATCCGACTCGACAGTGGGTTGGGAAATAAAATCAGGGGTTATGATTTTTATTTATCCTATAACAATTCAACTAAAAAAAACACGACTATTGAAGATGAGACAAAATTAGGCGTTGAATATGATTCTCGTTTCTACGAATCCTTGGCATGGTATGCAAAGAGCGATTTTGAAAATGACCGATTGGAAAATGTCGACCTTCGTGCCACTGCTGCTCTTGGGCTAAAATATTCATGGATAGATAAAAAAAACTACCGTGTCTCTGCCCGTACTGGTGCGGCATTTCGCTTCGAAAAATTAAATACTTCTGATAAAGATGGAATCAATGATCCGGCAATCGATCTGGGCTTGGAATATTCCCAGCAGATCAAGGATTCTCTCTCTTTGGAAAGTGATATTTCCTTTGTACCCAGTTTCAATGATTTCTCGGATTATCTAGTTTCGAAAGACACAGCCTTGATTTTTCCTCTCGATCATAAATTGAATTGGAATTTAAGATCCGGCCTAAGCGGTACCTATAATTCGACCCCTCTTACAAAAAACGAAGAATTAGACCTAAAATATTACCTTCGCCTGGTATATATGTTCAAATGATACTAATTATTTCTGATCGAATCTGGAAGAATTTCCCAGAAGATTGATAATTCTCCTAAAAAAGAAGCAACCTGCCCAAGAAACATGAATCCAACGCCAATGAGGATGAGGATCACCCAAAACCTTGAAATATTATGCTTCATTATTCTTGTTCAGTATCTGAAGTGATGGTTCTTCCTTTTTGCTGAATCCACTTCAGTGCTTCCTTATATCTTTGTACATCTTCAGACTGACTGTCCCCCTTCCATTCCCGCCCCCTTCCTTCATTCCAATCTTTTATCTTCTCAAATAACCCTTTGTTTAATCCTTCCCTGTTTTCGAATGAATTAACTGATCGATCTTGAAAAATAAATTCTCTCAATGAATCGTAGGACCGGGAACTCCCTATCAATGGGGGTTCAATTGCCGATGTCTTGCTATTAGTTACAGCTCTCTTTTCACTCCCCCTTTCCTTCCAACCTAATTCGATTTGGTTCCCTGAAGATGAAGAAGGATTTTTTCTTTCTCTCCATGAAAATTCTTTCTTTGATATTTTATTACTCTCATTCTCTTTAAATTTATTTTCCGGAATATTGTTCTGCTCTGAAAGTAACTCTTTATTTGGGGAAGAGTTCTTGGATTCTTTCTTTTTGGAAACAGAAAAATCTAGTGCAGATTTCCATTCGTTTTTAGATAAGCCGATTTTTAATTCCTTGCCCGCACTACGATTAAAATCTTCCGGGGATGCAAGAAAGTTTCCAGCATCCACATCTTGAATCTTTCCGTCCTGGTTTATTAGCTTTTTACTGGAAGTGGATAAAATGTTATTTTGCGAGGTTTTTCCCAATATTTCTGATTCAAAGAATTTATTTTTATTAGGACCCATGTTTGAGTCCACATCGACAATTTCTGATTCAAAAAATTGTTTGATTTTAGTTCCATCCTTCAGATTTTCTAGGGACTCTATTTTCTTTGAGGGATCGTCTCGGATGAATGTATCAGTAGGGAAAGATTGTTGATCTTTAGAACTCGTTAGAGAGTCGGTTGAACCATTTTTAATTGTCTTTTCTTGTTTCTTAACCGTTTGATTGGACTTTTTTTTTGGTTCATCTTTTTGTTTCGATTTTTTTTCAGTTAGGGATATTGCATCTGCAACTAAATTCGAGATCCGGCTCGAATTTTCGTCCTCTAATTTGCGAGTTTTGGAAGTCGCACTCTTGTCTGTGTTATTGGCCTTCTGCGAACATCCTCCGAGGTATGCAAGTACCAAAAAACAGATCGTGTATCGCATCAATTCACTCTTATTCTTCCGATGCATCATCATTGAATGGACTCAGTGCTTCAGTCAACAAATCAATTGCTAACCGCAAAGAAGCACCGCCGGGTTCAGCAGATGAAGCTTGGATGGAAAAACTGGCATTTTTTGCGTTTTGCACCCTGCTGCTTGTTTGCAGAGAGTCAAACCCTTCGAATCCAGTCGAGTGATCTAAATCAATTCGCTCGAGTAAACCCACTACGGATTGATAATCCAAACGTTGAAGAAAAATTTCCACAAATTCCCCAAAAACACCATCTAGTGAGGAGCCACTTGCTCCCTCCCTGAATTCATTCAACAATCCAGCTACTTTTAATCCAAAACCAGCGTCAATCATTTCTTTTTTAAAATTGTATTCACCAACTACTGCCCAACTTCCAGCATCAGCTTCTCCCTTTAAGCTGAGTTCGAAATCGAGAAAATCCCGAAACGCATTCCACAACTCGGTTTCTCCGACCGTTTTGGTAAACTTTTCAAAGAAGTTCTCCCCGTGTAAAAAGAGCCCAATATCATAATCATCAGCTCTTAATTGGGAGGCTAGTCCTGTATGCATATTTGTGGTTCCTTGTCCGAACGAAAAGACCCCTTCCATCTCTGCATCCAAGAAACTCGGATTCGCTTGATCCGACCACCATGAGCTCATTAAAACCAAGCAATTCTGATCCAAACCAATTGAAATGTGAGCGGTTTTGTGATGAATGGAGTAAAACTGAGGGGACTGGTTCTCGCGGATACGCCACAATGGATTTTCCGACTTTAAATCTAGTTGCTTGAGAATAAATTCCTTGAGGTTTGATTCATCGGAAATCGGAAAGACAAGACCAAATAAAACATCCCCCGACCTTTCCTCTCGGAAGTTCTGGTCAGGCAATTGAAGGAAGTAAAGAACTCTTCCATTAGGCTGAACTCCACAGGCACTTGGATCCCAAGCAAAATCCTTGATGAATGGAGCTCTAACCTGCAAGTCGTTTGAAATGATCTTAGGCAAACCCACTTCTTCCATCATTCTCAATCCCGAAAAACTGATCACTCCAAAAGCACTTTCTGGCACATACGCGAGGGCACGGTCATCCGTTTTCCTCGAAGAGAGCTCACTAATTAGGGAGGCTTTGGAAGATTGGAGGGAAGAGGTCTCTCTCTTTGAATCTGGCAAAATATGATAGATTCCATACAGCACCAATCCACCGACTAGGAGAACTAATAAACCATTTCCTTTTTTCTGAGTCTCTTTGTTGGGGGACTCCAATTCATTACTCACCTCGTCATTAAGTCCTTGGCTTCCTCGAATCAAAGATGCATTAAATGCAATGACTAGGGTGACCGCGAGCGGGTCGAATACTAAGACTAAAATCAGAATGAACCACTTGACCACTCGATTAACCGCTCGAGTTAATGCCTCTTCAATCAGGATTGGATTTTCCGTTGCTTCTGCTTCTGCAACTTCTGAATCAAAAGCTCGGGCGACGAACTTAAAGGAACCAATATCAGTGGCTCGGATTTTACCTTCAATCTCCAAAATCTTTTGCTCCGCTTCTTCCTTCTTGATTTGTAAACCACTCTTTTTTTCTTCCAATTCTGCAGAACTGTCAGGACCAAAAACAGAACTCATTTCACTCATGGAGGTAATTTTTCGACTCGCTTCGGCAATTTCAGATTCAAGTGACTGAATCCTTTCGTCGACGGAGGCACGCGCTTGTTGAAGATTTTCCAACACCGTTCTTACATTGCCTGCCTGTTCGGCTCCACCAGTGGTCAAGCCAGTGATTTTTTGATTGGCGTCGGTAATCTCAGCTTGGATCGCCTCAATTCTTGAGTCTAACGAGGAATACCTTTTTTCTAAATCATCCCTTGCTTTCTGAGCGACTGCGTTAATTTCAGTCAGACTAGCCCGCAACCCCTCCCTTTCACTGGCTTGGGGCTTTAATAATTCCGCTGCTTTCTTGAATCCATCCTCCTTCAAGAATCCGCCTGGACCCTTGTCCTGGTATATTTTTACAGAAGCATCCAGTTGAGCGATTCTTTCCATAATCTCGGCTTCTTTCTGCATTTCCTTGGCAACTCTTTGGTCGACTTCTTTTTTATTCGCTCTTCTTTGCTCTTCCAGTTTTGAGATGTCTCCTCTTCTTACCTCAATTACTTTCTCCAACCTCTTTTTTTCCTCTTCCCGGCGCTCACGTTCGCCTACGATCATCTCATCGGTCTCCTCTGCCAGGCGGGCTTTTGAATCTTCCGCCGAGGCGATGTCCTTTCTTCTTTCCTCGATGTATTTTTCTAGCCTTGTTCGTTCCTCACTTTGTTTTTCTTCTCTTAGTAAAGAACCCTTTTGACCTGAGTTTTGATAAGCTTGAATCAATCGATCGTATTCCCCCTGCTGTCTCTGTAAACTCACGATCTCCTTTTCGTATCCTTCAACTTGGCTCAAAGTTTGTTCGAAAGCCTGCGATAAATATCCGTAAATTCCAGCAGAAGTTATTCCGATCAAAAGCACGACAGCCCCTAGCAGATAGGTTCGCAGAGTCGGGTTACAAGTTTTCCAATGACGATAGAGAAAAGAGGCGGCAACCAATTTACCAATCTCCAGACTGGATGCCATGATAATGATCGGAATGGTGAAGGAACTTACTGCACCAAAAGTTAACGCGATCCCTCGAACGCTGAAATAGGCAGCACACCCCGCTATGAAAAGAGCGGAAGCTCCGATAACAAGGGTAAAGGGATTCATAGTTTTTTTTCTCAGATTTAGCTAAATTTGAAAACAAGAACTTATTCCCATGAACAAAAGTTATTCACGGAAACTCGTTTTCCATTTTCAGTATCCTTGAAACTCCCTTTGATGGGTTACGGATGGATTATCACGGGTATTTTACAAGCTTGGATTGGGTAGTGGTGGGAGGTTATTTACTGCTCACCACTTGGGTGGGTCATAAACTGAAAGGAAAACAATCCACAATCAAAGATTTCTTTCTTGGTGGTCGATCCCTACCTTGGCTTGCGGTATCTGGGTCAATCATCGCTACTGAAATCAGCGGAGTCACCTTCATTGGAGTTCCAGGAATGATCTATGCGGCGGGTGGGGACTTTACTTATTTACAGTGGGGAATTGGTTCAATCATTGCACGAATTTTAGTGGGTATCTTTTTTGTGCGGGTTTTTTATCAAAGAGAAATCTACAGCCCCTATGATTATATGGGCAACCAACTTGGTGAAGGGGCAAAACGACTGGCCACAATAATTTTCATGATCGGAGGGATACTTGGACAGAGTGTGCGAGTGCTGGTTGCCGCCTTGGCACTGAAAGTGGTCACTCCGCTCGATTTCAACGAATGCATCTGGATTATTGGCTTGTTTGCAATTGGGTGGACATTGATGGGAGGAATGCGCACCGTCATATGGACCGATGTGATGCAATTTTTTCTTTTTGTCGGTGCGGGCTTATTCTCATTGTTTTGGATTCTTTCCAATCTGGATGGTGGATGGACTCAGATGTGGGAAATTGGAAACCGTGAGGAAAAATTCACATTCCTAAACCTTACTCGTGACCCAGCGGTTGGTTTTACCCTTTGGGTAGCTATTCTCGCTGTGCCATTTCAAAATCTAAGTGCCTTTGGGGTTGACCAACTAAATGCCCAAAGAATGTTTTGCTGTCGAAGCGCAAAGGATGCAAGGAAGGCTATGATTACAAGTTCAGCCGCCCTGCTTTTGACTTCTCTAATGCTTGTGGTCGGGGTTGCGCTTTTCGCCTATTACGAACCAATGCGAATTGCCGGGTTGGAACCGGGAATCTTTTCCGTAGACAACAACTATGTTTTTCCAGTCTGGATTGTGACCGAGCTACCCGTGGGATTGCGCGGGCTCATTTTGGCTGGAATCTTCGCAGCCGCAATTTCGAGCCTGGACTCAATTTTAGCTGCACTATCTCAAACCTCTCTTTCGTTATTTCGTGATCAAAAAAATCAGGGACAACAGGAAAAAGAGAACCTCATGCTCTCACGCTGCCTGGTCTTTGGTTGGGGAATTATTCTCTCTTTCTTTGCGGTTGAGTTAGATTCACTCCGAGGCAAGGTCAATGTGGTGGTTTTGGCCTTTGGCATGATTTCTTACACCACCGGTCCGATGCTGGGCATGTTTTTGGCTTCCTTGCTTAGTCCGAGGGCAAGTACATGGGGACTTACTCTTGGATTCTCTCTCTCCTTTCTTCTAGTGGCTTACTTAAGACCAGATTTTTATCAGGTATTGATCAATTTTGAATTAATTAGTGTCGAACAAGCCGTAGAATGGAATGGTTTAAAAAAGACGGATGGTCAATTAGCCCCTAAAATTAATACCGCATGGGCATGGCCGGTTACGGTTTTTCTTACTTGGGGTTGCGGTGTATTGATTCCCAGGAAGGAAAAAAAATCGTGAGTGTGATTCCTTCTATTTTCCCCGAGCCTCAAAGCTTAAAAGCTTTGGAAGGAAGTCTCTTGCGCCCAAATTCTTTCTCTTTCCAAGTAAAAGAAAAAGACTTCCATAAGACCTTTTCTTTCTTTCAAAAGGAACTCAATTGTTTGGGTGGTTTGGAATCCCCGACAATTACAATCAGTAAATCAAACCATTTGTCTCCCGAAGCTTATTCGCTAAAAATTATTCCTTCCGGGATTTTACTTCAGGCAAACCAAGCGAATGGAATTTTTCATGGAATTCATACTCTCATGCAAATTCTTGAGAGTCCCTTTTGCAGGGAAACCATTCCTTGTCTCGAAATCGAGGATTCACCAAGTCTTAAGAAACGTGGATTCATGCTCGATCTAAGTCGCTGCAAAGTCCCGACTATGAAATCACTGTTTGAACTAGTGGACCTCCTTGCAAGCCTCCACTACAATGAGCTACAGTTGTACATCGAGCATACTTTTGCTTTTGCTGATCACGAAACAGTTTGGAGAGACGCTTCTCCCCTGACGGGAGAAGAAATTCAATTGATCGACCAATACTGTCGTGACCGTTTCATCGAGTTGATTCCCAACCTGAACTCCTTCGGACATTTCGAGCGCTGGCTGAGACATGAGCCCTACAAGCATTTGGCAGAGTGTCCCGACGGGTTTCGCCGGGATGAACCCTTTATGGAACGGGACCATGGATCCACTTTGAAACCCAACCAGAGAAGTTTGGATTTCGTTGATTCTCTCTACCAAGAATATCTCCCCCATTTCACTTCCAATCAATTCAATGTCGGGATGGACGAACCTTGGGAACTAGGTCAAGGATGGAGTCGGAAGGAAGTCGAAGGAAGGGGCCGAGATCAAGTCTACCTTGAGCATTTGGAAGGGATTCGAAAACTGGTTGAAAAACATGGAAAAAAAATGCAGTTCTGGGCGGATGTTTTGCTCGAAAAACCAGAAAATGCGAAACTGTTACCTAATTCTGCTTCTCCGGTTATTTGGGGCTATGAGGCTGACCATCCTTTTGATGAACAAGCGATGGCAATTTCAAAGAGCGGTTTGTCTTATCGAATTGCACCGGGCACCGCGACATGGAGAAGCTTGAGCGCTCCATCGGTGGTATCAAAGAAATGTCAGGCCTGCCTGATGCGCTGTTTGTTATCGACGTTGATCACGAGCGCATTGCTATCCAAGAAGCTAACAAACTGGGTATTCCGGTATTTGGCATCGTGGATACGAA
>MDTC01192037.1_pt1 | contig 26147 bp, 23 predicted proteins | sample 811181 | NCBI WGS metagenome assembly MDTC01 (sample SAMN05326644, study PRJNA326480) | marine metagenome | isolation source: seawater | place: Pacific Ocean: North | collected 2011
CTAAAGTGGATCAACCTAGATCCCAAATCAGCACATATTCGTTGAAGTCTATATGGTAACAAGGAATTAATACTTATAAAGTTTTCTGATTGATAAGAATTAAAATTCTTTTTATTTGTTAAACCCAAACAATTTATTAAAACATCAGGTTTAATATTTTTTATAATTTTTTCAGTTTCTCTATTATCTAAAATATTGTTAATACAAACAAATTTTTCATGATATTTTTTATTAAAAAATTTGATTTTTGAATAATCTCTTATTGAAGCAAAAGTCTGGAAATATTCTCTATCCAAAAAATATTTCGTTAATGTATTTCCAAGAAGTCCTGTAGAACCTAATATAAGAATCTTCATATTAAATATTATTGTTTCGAAAAAGTGTAAATAAAATCATAATTATTGAAAAATAAAAAATAAAAATTGATTATAAAGTTAATAATTTAAATCAATAAATAAAAAATTTTATTAAGAATGAAAAACATCGAAGTTTCCTAATTTACTAGGAGGGGGATTCTTAAATATCAAAGCTCTACAAATTGACAACCTTGATTCAAAGCTTAAACTTCCATGATAATTCTCAATACTAAGATTTTTTGTACCCAATGAGGGGATCTTTAAATTTATTCTCTTTAAAGAATTATTAAAAATAATATTTATAGAGAGAATACTATTCGTAGGGTTATTAAAAACTAAATGATATATTGAATTATTATCAAATTTATAAATAGGTGTATAAACGTGAGTTAGAAAAGTCTTTATTGCTGTTTTTTTCAAGTCCTTTGTAATTCCACCAAAATTTCCATGTACAACACTTCCTGATAATGATGAATTAGGATAAAAAATTAAATAGCCTCTATTTTGTTCGTTCAATTTCAATTTACTATTTATACCTTTTTCAAATAATATATCTTCAAAACTTAAATCTGATTCAACATAATGTATAAAAGAAATATACCGTCCCTTAGTATTTATGGGTTTTAAGATAATTTTTTTAAAAAAATCCTTTGATCTAAAAGTTTTTTTTCCCAAAAAACTACCATCTTGGGAAAAAAACTTAAAATTATGATTAACATTTATCTCTTTACCAAGAATTAATGCTCTAAGATTTTCTGCAATAAAAACGACCTTATCACAATAAGTATCAAAAACAAAAAAGTCTGATACATTTGGGGGGGGATTAAGCATAGAAGATAATGAGTATGAATTATGATTGATATTTTTTAAATAACTCAAAAATATTTTTATCTTTGAAGGGATAATTTTTTTTATTGAGATTCTTAATTTATCCATTGTTTTTTGATTAAATTAACATATTTTAGTTTTTGAATCCCAAAAAAATACTCTGAGGGAGGATGAGTATGTTCTATAGATAACTGGTTAGTATTAATATCAATGCTCAACATTAATGGAATAAAAGAAGCCTCATTAGATCTAAAGAAAATTGTAGAAGGATTATCTAAATGATTTTCATATTCTGATGATTTAAAAACAGAAAAGTAATTTCTTCTTGCATAAATTGTTTTAATTTTACCCCTATTTTTTGGATTAAAGTACTCAATTTTTATTGGTTCTAATGTATTAATATTATTAGATATATTCATTAATATTAGAAAATTTTTATTAGAGGAAAAATTTGTTTGCTTTAATGAATCAAAAGTCAAAAGGGAACCTTTTTTAAGATCACTCATAATTAAGGGATATTCTCCTTGATATGAGGTCGTTGAATTCAAATAGGAAAAATTTAATGATGCTCTTTGAGAAATAGTTGAATTATCTATTTTTAATAAATCAGGTGCGGGGAGATTATTATAAGTTTCTTTAAAAATATTTAATTTCTTAGGGACAGCTACAACCATTTCATGGTCCTCAACATCTAACTTAGAACGAGAAATTTCTATAAATTCAATTGGCTTACATTTAAAAGTTTTTAGTAAAAACCATTTTTTGTTTCTAAAACAATAGACTCCTAAATAAACGATATCTTTATAATTATTTTTTTTTAATATTGACTTCAAACTATTATTCGGATAATTCAAAAAAGTAATAGAACCTACTATTTTCCTTTTATCATGATCTAATGTAATTGAAGGTGGAATAGGAAAATAAGCGGTCATTTATAAAGCAAAATCAAGCAAAATTTATTCTAATATATTAAAAAATTATTAACTCTACAATATCAACATCTAAAATTATAATTTAAATAGAAGTCCTACAAGTTAATTAAATTGAACTTTAAAGATCTAATTTTTTATCCTTTTAGAAAAATAAAGCGATTAATCTGGTTATTTATCTCAGAGATGAACGAATATAAATATCCTGAGAAATTGAGATACCAGGATTTAATAAATACCTACAAAGAATGCAAACTAAAACATGACAGAAATAAAAATATAAAATATTTAGACAATGTTCTTGAATCTCTTGGATTTAACAAGTACAGCGAAATTGAAGGTCTATATTCTGAGCACTTGATAATTTTTGCCGCATTAGCTAAATCTGATTACAAAATTAATAATATTTTAGAAATAGGAACACATAATGGAAGAACTTCTACTATTTTGTCTAAGCTTTTCCCAAAGGCTAATATCACAACCATAGATTTAGAAGATAATGATCCTATTTTTAAAAATACATATAACAGAAATACAAATTCGAAATTATTTATTAAAAATAGAAACAAACTTATTTCTAAACAAAAAAATATTAATTTTCTTCAAATAAACTCCTTAAAACTATCCATTGCAAAAAATAATATTCCAGAACAAGATTTAATTTGGGTTGACGGTGCACATGGATATCCAATTGTATCAGCAGATATCACAAACTCTATCAAATTGATGAATAACAAAAGTATATTAATGTGTGATGATATTTGGAAGAAAACACGAAAAAATGACAATATGTATGTATCAAATGCCGGTTTTGAGACTCTTTTATCTTTTGAGAAAGCGAAAATCATAAAAACTTATTTCTTCAGGAAAAGAATAGGAAAAAAATTTAATGGAAACTATAAATTTGTTAGTTTTTCAAAATTAATATAAGATCCAAATTAAAAAAATTTAAGCAATTTTGAAAATATAAAAACTCATGAAGTGTATAATGTTACTCATTTAGAGTTATTAAATTAATGTTTGATAAAAACTTTTTTCTTAATAAAAAAGTTCTTATTACTGGTTGTACAGGATTTAAAGGTTCTTGGTTAACAATATGGTTAGATTTATTAGGTGCAAAACTTTATGGATTAGCTTTAGATCCTCCAACTCGTCCATCAATATTTGAGGAGGCAAAATTAAATAATATTATTGATAATAATATCATTGATATAAAAGATACTAATAAAGTTAAAACTCTAATAAAAAAAATTAATCCTGACTATATATTTCACTTAGCAGCTCAACCAATTGTTAGATACTCTTATATCAATCCTGTAGAAACATGGCAGACAAATGTGATTGGCACAATTAACATTTTAGATTCTTTAAAAGAACTTAATAATAATTGTATTGGAATAATAATTACAAGTGATAAATGCTATGAGAATCAAGAATGGGAATGGGGATACAGAGAAATAGACAAATTAGGAGGAGAAGATCCTTATAGTGCATCAAAAGGATCTGCAGAATTAGCTTTTAGATCTTATTTTAAGTCTTTCTTCTCCGATAAATCATGCAATAGCATTAGACTCTGTTCAGCAAGGGCAGGTAATGTAATCGGAGGAGGAGATTGGGCTCAAAACAGAATAGTACCTGATTGCATTAAGGCATGGATAAAAAACATGCCAGTAAATATAAATTCTCCAGAATCGACAAGACCATTTCAGCACGTTCTAGAACCTCTCAGTGGATACATAAAATTAGCTGAAGAATTAAATACGAGAAAAGAACTTTCAGGACAATCTTTTAACTTTGGACCTCCAAGCAACTTTAACTATAAAGTAATTGATTTAGTTAAAGAGCTTTCGAAGGCTTGGGAAGGTTCTAGATGGGAGATAAACCAAATCGAGAATAAATATTCAGAGTCTAAACTTTTAAAACTTAATTGCGACAAAGCGTTATCCTTATTAAATTGGGACCCTACTTTAGATTTCAAAGAAACAATTAGATTTACAAGTGAATGGTATTTTTCTTTTTATAATAATAAAAACATAAATATCTTAGAAAAATGTAGACAACAGATAAATGAATTTTTAAATAAAGAAACTTATTAATAAGAGATTATTAACCTTAAAATGAACCAAATCATCATCAAGCCACTAAAAAAAATTCATGTAGAAGGAGGAGATGTTCTGCATGCATTAAAGTCTTCTGAGGATGAATTCCATGGTTTTAATGAAGCTTATTTTTCTACAATTAAAAAAAATAAAATTAAAGCATGGAAAAGACACTTATTGATGACAATGAATTTAATAATACCTGTAGGAAGAGTTCAATTTAATTTTTATGATAATAATAAAAATCTTTTAAAAAATAGTATTGTTGGGGAAGATAATTATTGTAGGATTACAGTACCTCCAATGATTTGGTTTGGCTTTAAAGGATTATCCTCCCATACTAGTTACATACTTAATATATCTAACGAGCCTCATGATCCAACAGAAGTTGAAAGGAAACCTTTATCTTTTTTAAATTTCCTATAAAAATAAAATGAAAGTTATTATTCTTTCTGGTGGATTTGGCACAAGGATTGCAGAATATACATCAACAATTCCCAAACCTATGATTCGTATATGTGGCAAGCCTATTATTGAACACATAATGGAAATATATGCAAAGTATGGTCACAAAGACTTTTATCTTGCTTTAGGTTACAAATCAGAAGTAATAAAAGAATATTTTTATAATTATGCGTTTCTAAACTCTAATTTTCAAATTAATTTAAAAGATGGCAAAGTTTACCCATACAAAAGAACAGAAAAAGATTGGTCAATAAATCTTATTGATACTGGTATTAATACAATGACAGGTGGTAGATTAAAGCGATTAAAAGACTTTATTGGTAATGAAACATTTCTTCTTACATATGGAGATGCTGTAACTGATTTAAATATCAATAAAGTTTTAGAATTTCACAAAAAACATGGGAAAATGGTAACTGTAACAGGAGTTCGGCCTCCTGCAAGATTTGGGGAATTAACTATAAATGAAGAAAATGAAGTTTTAGAATTCAAGGAAAAGCCAAATACGCATGCTGGATGGATTAATGGTGGATTTTTTGTTATGGAACCTGAATTTTTAAATTACATAGATGGTGATACAACAATTCTAGAAAAATCACCTTTAGAAACCATAGCGAAAGAAAACGAACTTTTAGCTTTTTTGCATGATGGTTTTTGGCATTGTATAGATACCAAAAGAGATAAAGATAACTTGGAGGCTATAGTAAACTCAGGAAATAAAATATGGTAAGAAATTCTAAAATACTGGTTGCTGGAGGATCCGGTTTTATTGGAGCAAATTTAATTCAAGAATTAATATCTTTAGATAACGAAGTTATAAGTATTTCAAAAAACAAAAACACAAAAATAACAAAAATTAAAAAAGCAAAATATATCTACCATGATTTAACAAAACCATTACCTCAAGACAAATTTAAATTTTTATCAGATATACAATATGTAGTTAATTGCTCTGGATACATTAACCATAGTGACTTTTCAAATGGCGGTATAAATATTTTGAATGATCACTTTGAATCTGTTGTGAATCTGGTAAATTTTTCAATAAATCTCAAATTAAAATCTTTTATTCAGATAGGTTCAAGTGATGAATACGGAAACAATATTTCTCCCATTAATGAATCAATCAGAGAATCGCCAATATCACCTTATGCTATCGGGAAACTGACTTCTACCCATTATTTGCAACAATGCTTTAGGCAAGGAGCATTAAATACAATTATATTTAGACCTTTTTTAGTATTTGGAGAGGGTCAAAGTAAAAAAAGATACTTGCCATATTTAATTGATAATTGTATCCACGATAGAAATTTTGCGGTAACAAAAGGTGATCAAATTAGGGATTATCTTTACATAAAAGATTTTAATTTTGCTTTGATTAAGGCTCTTAATAATCAAAAAGCATATGGCGAGGTTTTCAATATTGCATCAGGTTTTCCGATAACTATTAAAGAAGTTACTGAAAGCGTTAAAGAAATCGTTGGAAAGGGTAAACCAATCTATGGAGGAATTGATTACAGAAAAGGAGAAAGTATGAAGCTTTATGCAGATGTTACCAAAGCAAAAGAGATATTAAATTGGGAACCCAAATTTAAATTTAGAGATTCACTAAAAAAAGTAATTAATTGGTATCAAGAAAATAATTAAAAAAACAAGAATAAAGTAAATTACTTAAAGGGTAGGAATTCTTATTATATTCCCTTAATAGTTTTATCTTAGAAATTCATAAAAACTGGAAATTAAAAATTTGAGATGATTAACCAAAAAATAGATTAATAAATAAAGCTTATACTTACTAGAATTAAAGAAATTGACTTTAAAAATATTAATTATATTGGCCTAGATATAGCTAATAAAAATACTTAAAAATTTACTAGAAAAAATTTAATATCAAGATTTTAAATTCGACTAAAGATAGCTTATTAGTGATAATTCAACTTTAAATTATATTTTTAATATAAGAATCTATTGTTTTCTCTAATCCATTTTTAAAATTAATTTTAGATTTCCAGCCTAGTTGATTTATCTTGCTTACATTCAATAATTTTTTTTGAGTACCATCTGGTTTTGATACATCCCATTTGATTTCACCCTTAAATTCAATTATTTGCGAAATTAAAATTGCTAAGTCTTTTATTGATATATCTATCCCCGTTCCAACATTTAAAAAATATAGTAAATTGCCATTTTTATCCTTCGGTGAATTACTTTTGTTAAGGTCCCATTTTTCAAGACTAAAAATACAGGCATCCGCTAAGTCATCTACATGTAAAAATTCTCTTTTAGGAATACCAGTTCCCCAACAAGTAACAAAATCTTTATTATTTATTTTGGCTTCTACAAATCGTCTTATTAAACTAGGAATTACATGGCTATTAAGATCGTGATAGGTATCACCAGGGCCATATAAATTTGTAGGCATTAAGCTGATTGCATTAAATTTATATTGCCTGCATAAAGCTTCGCAAAGTTTGATTCCTGAAATTTTTGCTATCGCATACCATTGGTTAGTAGGTTCTAAAAAGCCACTTAGTAAATCCTCTTCAGTTATGGGTTGATTTGCTGTTTTAGGATAAATACAACTACTGCCCAAAAAAAGCAGCTTTTTTATACTCTTTTTCCAAGAGATTTCTATAATGTTTGTTTGAATTTTAAGATTTTCTAAAATAAAATCAGCAGGATAAGCATTATTTGCATAAATACCTCCTACTTTCGCAGCGGCAATTATGACGTACTCAGGTTCGAATTTATCAAACCATTTTTGTAAATCTGCATAATTTAACAGATTTAAATCTTTTCTCTTTGGAGTTAAAAGATTCTTATATCCAGATCTTTTTAAAGCACGGACAATAGAGCTGCCAACCATTCCTGAAGATCCAAAAACAGCAATCTTTGAATCAGTTCTGTTTAAATTCACAGATTTTATTTTGAATTTATTATTTGAATATTTTTTATTAAACCTTTTAAATAGTTTAATATCAAATAAAAATGAAATTTTAATACTGATTATGAAAATAGATCTTTGAAACTCAATCTAATTTTTTAGCTAGATTGGTTTACATTTATTTTGAAGAATGATCTAATTTAATGATATTTTATATATATTTAAAGATTTTTATAAGATTTTTTATAGATATAAAAGTCAACTTTTGAAATATGCAAAGTCAAAAAAGAAATATTTGTATAATCACTGGTTCAAGAGCAGAATTTAGTTTACTTAAAAATCTTATTAACAAACTAACTAAAGAGGAATCTATAAATTTATCATTAATTGTCACTGGTTCACACTTATCTCCATACTTTGGAGAAACTATTAAAGAAATAATCGATAATGGATTTAAGATAAATTCAAAAATTGATCTAAATTTAAAATCTGATAGTCCAAAAGATATATCTAAGGCCACAGCAAATGGTATTAAAGGTTTTTCAGAGTTGTTTTTAAAATCAAGACCCGATTTATTAATAGTTTGTGGTGATAGATATGAAATCTTTTCTGCTGTCTTACCAGCATGTTATGCAAATATACCAATAGCTCATATACATGGTGGGGAAAGGACTGAAGGTGCTATTGATGAATCAATACGCCATGCAATAACAAAATTTTCACAACTTCATTTTGTTGCCTGCGAAGAATATAGAAATAGAGTTATTCAATTAGGAGAGGATCCCAAAAGAGTTTTTAATGTTGGTGGATTAGGAGTTGATGCAATTGAAAATTTAAATTTATTAAGCAAATCTGAGATTACAAAAAATTTAGAAATAAAAATTAGAAAGAGAAATTTAATAGTTACTTATCATCCTGAAACCTTGAATAAAGAATTATCTGATAAAGGAATAGTGGAACTCCTTAAAAGTTTAAGCAAAGTTAAAAATACTACGTTAATTTTTACTTTACCAAATGCTGATACAAATAATAAATTCATTATTCAAAAGATTAAAAATTATGTAAAGAACAAAGAAAATGCATATTTATTTGATTCATTAGGGCAGCTTAATTACTTTAGCCTTCTTGCAATATGTGATGGGGTTGTTGGTAATTCATCAAGTGGACTTTTAGAAGTGCCTTATTTTAAAAAGGCCACAATAAATATTGGCCTTAGACAGAAAGGACGTTTAAAAGCAAAAAGTGTTATTGATTGTGATCCTGAAGAAAATCAAATTAGTAAAGCAATTGAAAAAATATATACAAATGCTTTCCGAAAAGATCTTTCTGAAGTTGATTGCCCATATGGAAAAGCTGGCGCAACAGATAAAATTGTAAATATTTTAAAAAAAACTAATTTTAAACACCTAACTAACAAATCTTTTTATGATTTGAAAAAATAAAATTTCATATTATTTTGATTTTTTCCAAATAAAATTATATTTATGAATAGAGGTTTTCATAAGTATTATATAATTTTTTTGAGATCTCCTTAATGCGATTTTATTGGTTCATCTTCTTCATATTCCTTATTTGATTTCTTTCCAATTAAATCATCCCAATGCATAGGTGAAATTCCATTAAATGGTCTTTTACAAGTTAAATTATATTCGCTAAAAATCTCACCTAATTTAATTTTTCTTGAAGCTACTATCGATTTTCTAACTAATAGACTATTTGCCAATTCGTTTAATGAAGGTTTTTTTAAATCACTACCCAATGACTCTTCTATTATTCTTATACCACTTACCATCTTCTTAAAATCTTCTGGTTCTAGACTTGATTGATGGTCTGGTCCAGGTTGATTTTTATCTAGAGTGATATGCTTTTCAATTATGCAAGCGCCTAAGGATACAGCTCCAATAGCCACCTCTATTCCAAGAGTATGATCCGAGTAACCCACATCAACTTTTAAAGAATTCTTCAAGTTTTTCATAGCTTTCAGATTTACATTTTTAAAGGGTGCTGGATATTCTGAGGTGCAATGTAAAACTGTGATTGAATTTCTTTCCCTTCTATTTTTGGTAAGGACGTTTAAAGCTTGCTTTGTTTCCATCAAGTTAGCCATACCTGTAGACAAAATGATGGGCAGATTAAATTTACTTATTTCTCTCAGATAAGGTAAGTTTGTAATTTCTCCTGAAGGTACTTTAACTCTTTTAATTCCAAGATTTATGAGCATTCTTAAAGATTCAATATCAAATGCAGTAGAGAGAAATTCAATATTATTTTTTTTGCATTCCTCTAGTAAGGCAATGTGGTCTTCATATTTAAGTTCTAGTGCTCGTAGCATATCTTTCTGAGAATTTGATTTATTTATTGTGTTTTTTAGTTGATAATCTGACTTTTTCGCCGCTGATGTAGCTAGTTCTTCAGTTTTATATGTTTGGAATTTAACTATATCTGCTCCGCACTTGGCAGCCTCATAAATAAGTCTCTTTGCATTATCTAAGTTCCCATTATGGTTAACTCCTGCCTCAGCAATTACTAAAGTCTTTTTCATTTCAAGTTGTCTTTAGGTGGGGAAAAAAGTATTGTTTTGCCTGCCCCTAGTATAGTTTTTTGTGGTATTTTAATACCTTCTCTAATAATTGTTCCACTGCCTATAAAAGAATGCTTTCCTATTTTTACTCCTCCATTAAGTAAAACTCCTGTGCTTATATGACAGAAATCGCCAATTTCCGTATCATGTTCTAATAATGTTTTTGAATTAATAATGCAATTTTTTCCAATAAGCACATTTGCATTGATAATTGTTCCATGACCTATAAAAGTTCCAGATTGAATTTTCGCATGTTTGCTTACTATTGCACTTGAAGCAATAATCCTTGGTAATTCAAAATTAAGTTTTTTTAATTTTTTGGCAATACTAAATCTTTTTTCCGAACTTTTAATTTGTCCAATTGCTATAAAACAATTTTTACAAATCTCTCTAAAGTTTTTTAGTTCATCATCAGTTCCTACAACTTCATAACCTAAAACTTTTTTATTTAACTCACTTTTCAAACCGATTAAGCCTACAATTTCCCAGTTATTTGTACTTTCAATTACTTCTATTACGGACTTAGCATGCCCTCCAGAACCAACAACAATTATTTTTTCCTTCATTTTATCAATTGAGGACTGCTTGGAAGGCAGATAATTTTATTTTCAAGTTCATCAGCTTCTTTAAGAATACTTTTTGGGGATTTTCTATATATTTTCAATTTATGAAGAGGTTTCCATAGTGGTCTTAGCATTATTTTTCTTTCATGTGAACTCTCTAAAAGGAAATCTCTCTCATTCTTGGCAATTTTATTATCTTTGATATTTAATAAAATAGTAATTAGCCAATTGTTAGAAACTGATTTGGGGTTATTTGATAAAAAAGAAACTTCTTTTATATTCTTAAAAGCATTTTTGTATTTATTTATTAATTCACGCTTCATTAATAGACGTTGTTCTAAAACCTCAAGTTGAGATAAACCTAAAGCAGCATTTAAATTTGGAAGCCTATCATTCCAGCCTATTTCATTATGATCGAATTCCCATGGATGATTAATTTTTGCTGTTGTAGATAGATGCTTTGCTTTTTTTGCAATTTTTTTATTCTTTGTAAGAACTACGCCCCCACCTCCAGTGGTAATTATTTTATTACCATTAAAACTTATAACACCAACTTCGCCAATTAGCCCGCAGTGTATCCTCTTATTTTTTTGCTCAATCCAACTACCTAAGGCTTCTGCAGCATCTTCGACTATTGGAATCCCCCAATTTTTTGATATTTTAGCTATTGATATTAAATCTGCTGGGATCCCAAAAACATGCACTGGTAGTAAAGCAGAAATTCTTCTCCCTGTTTCTCTGTTATAAACCTTTCCTTCCTTTTTATAAGCAATTTTTTCTAGTCTTCTTTCTAAAGATTTTGGAGACATCGAGAGAGAATGTTTATCAATATCTATAAAATGAGGAATTGCTCCTAAATGAGAAACAGCATTAGCAGTGGCTACAAAGCTATAAGGAGGTAATAGAACCTCATCTCCGTATCTTACGCCTAAGACATGTAATGCTAACCTTAAACCAACAGTGCCGTTATTTACAACAACCGCGTATGGAGATCCTGTATAAGAGCAAATTTCTTCCTCAAATTTATTTACCCAATCTCCTGCGCTACTCACCCATCCAGTATCAATACAATCTTTAACATACTTCCAAGCATTAGTATCATCAAAAAATGGCTCATGAAGAGGGATAGTCTTTGTATTTTCATTAAACCTTATAACACTCTCAATAGAATTTAAGATTCTTGAACTTAATTCAGACACCATTAGATAGCATATTTATTTGCTTTATAAATATCTAAATTTTCTTTTTTTGAAAACCATTCAACAGTAATTGCCAAGCCATCTTTAAATCCATTAATGCCTGAAAATTTTGGTTCCCAATCGGTCAATTTCTTCAATAAACTGTTATCCCCAAATAATCTATTAACTTCAGAATCTTTAGGTCTTTTTCTTTCATTTTCTGAAATAATTTCAATTTCAACATTCATTATTTCTGAAACTAGTTTTGCGGTTTCCATTATTGAAACCTCAAAATTACTTGAGGCGTTTAATACTTTACCAATTGTTTTTTTACTTTTTGCAATCGCTTTAAAAGCATTACATGTGTCCTCAACAAAATTAAAATCTCTTGTAGTACTAAGTTCTCCAAGTTTAACAATTTTCATATCTGAGGCTATTTGGGTAATTATTGTTGGTATTACAGCCCGAGTACTTTGTCTAGGGCCATAAGTATTAAATGGTCTTAAAATTGTTACAGGAGTAGCAAAACTTTTATAATAACTTAAAGCCATATGATCAGCTCCTATCTTTGAGGCCGCATATGGAGATTGTCCAACCAAAGGGTGCTTCTCGTTTATTGGGATAAATTGTGCTGTGCCATAGGTTTCTGAAGTGGATGTATGAACTACTTTTTCAACTTCAAGCTCATTAGCTGATTGAAGTATATTTAGAGTGCCTTTAATATTTGTATCAACATAACTTAAAGGTGCAAGATAGCTATATGGTATTCCTATCAAAGCAGCAAGATGATAAACGACATTACATCCCTTCATGGCTTCTTTAACACAATAAGGATCTCTAATATCTCCAAGAAAAACTTCAATATTATTTTTTACCTCTTTAGGAACTCTATCCAGCCAACCCCAACTATTATTTGAATTATAAAAGCAAAAAGCTTTTACTTCGATGCCATCTTTTAAAAGTGACTCTACTAAATGAGAACCTATAAATCCATCGGATCCAGTAACAAGAGCTTTATACATCTAATTTAAAGGTAATTCTTTACTAACTTTTTCTAGTGTTTCTGGTCGACCTACGTCAAGCCAATATTCATGTATTGGAAATGTAAAAACCTTGAATCCCTTTTGCTTTGCGATAGATATCAAGTCAGGCATATCGCAGAAGTTACTTTCTTTTATGTATTTCAATATAAAAGGTTTAATTATGTAAATACCAGCTGATACTAAAAAGTTATAAGTTGGTTTTTCAATAATTTTGTCTAATTCTAAACCAGTAGTATTAATGACTCCATAAGGAATTGTGTAGGAATCATGTTTAGCAGCAATAGTCATATCAGCACAATGTTTTTCATGGAATGTTGAAAGTAAGCTTAAATCCAAATTAGTAATAATATCTCCGTTTAAATTTAGGATTGAATTTTTTAATTTTTCATATCTAGGTATAAGTTTAAGTGAGCCAGCTGTTCCAAGTGGTTTCTCCTCATATAGATACTCAATTTGAACTCCCCACTTATTTCCATCTCCAAAGTAATTTATAATTTGATCTTTTAAATAGTTAACTGATATGTAAAATCTATTAAACCCATAATTAATACATTTCTCTAGAATTATTTCAAGCATAGGTTTGCCATTAATAGAAAGCATTGGTTTTGGGCAATCAGAAGTATAAGGCATTAATCTTTTACCCTTGCCTCCTGCCATTATTACCACAGCACTGATTGTATTCTCAAACCTTTTTATGAAATTTTCTTTTTGTAAGAGTTCTTTAACCTTGCCTTCTCGGTCTAGTATAGGAATCTGCATGATTCCTCTTTTAAATATTTCATCGATATTAATTTTTGATAAATCACCTTCTCTAATACTGAAGAAATTTTTCTTCATCAATTTTGACACTTTAGAATTCAATGTTTCACCAGTAAGTAAGCCTCTTCGAATATCTCCATCTGTTATTGTCCCAATAAGTCTCTTTTCTTTATCAATAACTAGTGCGATGTAGGCGCTTGTTTTATTAATAGCTTTTATTGCTTCAATAACCTTAGAATTATTACTTACATATAAATCTGATAAGTTATACATTGATATTAACTTGATTAATTTATATCCGTTAATTAATAAACAATCCTATCACAAACAATACTATCTATTTTAGATTTTGATAATAAGGCATGTAATGTTATTTAGCTATTAAATTTACTAGATTAAGAAGGTAAAATAAAATTCAAAAATCTTTTATTAAAGTTGAATAATTAGAACATAAAATTTAACTAATTTTTGAAGTTAATATTATTTTATGATTCTTCTATTAGAATTTTTCCTTTTTCAACTTTTATAATCTTGTTGCAATTTTTTACTGTAGTCAGTCGATGGGCAATGATAATAAGTGTCAAATTTTCTTTCATATTTTTTAACTCTTTTAATAGAAGTTTTTCTGTAATAATGTCTAAAGCACTTGTTGCTTCGTCTAAAAGCAGAATTCTAGATTTTTTATATAGAGCTCTCGCAATTCCAATCCTTTGACGTTGCCCGCCACTTAATTTAATTCCTCTTTCTCCAACAAATGTCTCATAACCATCTTTACAGCTTTCAATAAATTCTGATAGTTGTGCTTTCTCTGCTGACAATTTGACTCTATCAATATCTATTTTTTCAATAGGAATACCAAACGCAATATTTTCAAGAATAGAACTATCTGATAAGTAAATATTTTGAGGTACATGGGATAAAGATTCTCTCCATTCATTAAGCAAACTTTTATTTTCGTTCTCATATAAGTTATTACCATTAATTAGTATTTGACCATTTGTTGGTTTTAATAATCCCATTAAAATGTCCATCAAAGTACTTTTGCCACTTCCTGTTTTACCAATTATCCCAATTGAGTCTCCTTTATTTATTTCTAAATTTATGTTATTTAGAACATTCCTAGAATTGTTTTCATATGAATATGTAACCGACTTTAGTAGAAGATTATTGAATTGAGAAATCTTTTTAAAATGATTTATTTCAGAGTTTTCATATAAAGGTAGATTAAGTATTTCAATAACCTGCAAAATTGAATTACTGAAACCTTTAAGTCCAGCCCAACTCGCATAGACTGATTGTAATACAGGTAATAGTCTTTGAGCGCAAAGAAGTATAGAACCTAAAAGAGGTATAGCGGCTTCATTATCGTAACTTTCTCTATTAAAGAAAAAAGCAAAAAAAGACACGAGGATTAAAGCAACAGCTTCTAGCGCATACCTAGGAAATACTGCAATAAACCTATTTTGAGCTATAACTTTTCTTATGGGTATATCTGAAGCAAGATATTTTTTTAGATAAATATCTTGCGTCCGTCCCATTATTACCTCTCTTATCCCTCCAAGGCCTTCTTGTAGTGCTTTAACCCTTCTACTATCTGAAAAAGTTATTACTTTACTATTTTGATAAAGTTTTCTTTTCGAAAAGAAAGCTATTACAAAGTAAATACCTCCTAAAAAAACTAATGAAAATAGAGCGATTACCCAATTTAAGATCGATAAAGTAATAAATAAGAATAGAGATATTATTAAACCAGTAGCCAAAGTTAGAGCATTATTTATTGCTTTTACAGTTCTATCAAGTTGATTTATTAGAGAGGAAACTATTGAACTAGTGTTTTGAGCAATATGGACTTCGTAAGATTGAAGAAGAGTATTTTTATAGCATATGTAACTTAAATCATTCCCTATTAATGCAGCTGTTCTTCCATAAAGCCAAATATTAATAGCTTTAATTGAAGCAGAAATTAAGCACGTAAATGCAAACAATACCGTTGCGGGCAATAAGAGATCAGAAGGTTTATTAAAACCCAAAGATTTATAAGTAATCTGCAAAAATCCAATGTCCCACAACTTTTCCGGATTTGTAATTACTGATAATAGAGGAATAATAGAACCTACTGATGATAATTCAGCTATTGCACTTATAACCATACAAATAAGCAATATTTTTAATTGTGTTTTTCGCCTTTTTGATAAATATGACCATAAAATTCCTAGTGATTTTATAGTTGTGTAAGAAGATTTATCCATACATCATTTCGATTAAATTTATGCTATCACCATAATTAAAATAGTTTAGGATCTGAATAGTTGCAATGTATCTAATTTTTATTTTTCAAGTTAAGGCAAATTAAATGTAATAAATTTTTTAGTTAATTATTTATTATGCTTAAATGAGATACACCTACTTTATTAATCTTTTCAAACTAATTCTTATTAGTCAAAATAATTTCGTTGGTTCTAGATTAAAAAATTCTTGAAATGATAAATCTTGAAAAAAGCAAAAAGATATTTATAGATTTTGATGGTGTAGTTGTGGATTCAAATAAATTTAAAGAACATGCCATTGAAGAATCAATTTATAAACTTTTTAAAAAAAATGAAAAAATTTTGCAAGCAATACATTACTTCAACAGTAATGCAGGAATATCAAGAAAAAAGAAACTTTTATTATTTTTTAGTGAAGAAGAAGTTTCTCTCATAATGAAAATATATGCAAATAAATGTGAAAAGTTTTTTGATAATGCTTTACCAACAAGGGGTTTCAGAATATTTCTAAACTACATAAAAGATAACCACAAAAACATAAATTTTTATATTTTGAGCGGAGGGGAAAGAAAAGAAGTAAAAATGTTTCTAAATAAAAATGATCTATTAAGTTTTTTTGAAGATATTCTTTGTTCAGAAAAAACTAAAGAAGAACATTTAAAAAATATAAACATTTCGAGAAATGATATATTTATAGGAGACAGTAAACATGATTTAAGAACTTCTTTAAATCTTGGTATAAGATTTATTCTTTTTGAAGAATACAAATCTAAAAAGTCATTTCCTAAACAAGAATTAATAAAAAAAAATGTTGTTTTAAGAACTAAAAATTTTCAATCTTTAATTGATGAAATAAAAAAATGAATGCCAAAATAAGAGTTGGATTAAATGGATTAGGAAGAATAGGAAGGCATATTTTTAAAATGTGTATTGAAGATCCTCTTATTGAATTAGTTGGTATAAATGAAATAAATCCAGACATAAATAATTGGGCTTACACCTTGAATTATGATTCGATATATGGCCAATCAAAAAATAAGGTGAAAATTAAAAAAGGAAATTTGGTTTGTAATAAAAAAAATATTTTTACGAGTATTCAAGAGGACATTAGAAAGGTGCCTTGGGATGAATGGGGAGTTCAAATAATAATAGATTCAAGTGGAGTATTAGAAAATACAATCAATTCAAAAGATTTAATAAACGAACAATTTAAAAAGAAAATTATCTTTACTAATTCTCCTGAAAGTGTAGATTTCACTATGGTTTTAGGCGTTAATGAGAAAGAATATAATCCTGAAAGGCATCATTTGATTTCTTCAAGCATTTGTGATGCAACTGCCATTTCGCCTGTTGCAAGTATTATTGATGAACTGTGTAAAATTAAATTTGGTTATGTTACAACTTTGCACCCATGGTTGAGTTATCAAAACTTAATGGATGGGTCATCTAGTTCTTGGTCCGTCCCCGGGGAGGTTTACCATCATTATGCGCTTGGCAGATCAGCTATTGGAAACATGATTCCAAAACCCACCTCTGCGATGGATGCCGTTTTTAAAGTTTTGCCAAAAATCACAAAAAATATAGGATCATTTTCATATAGAACACCCACTCAGATAGTTGGTTCAGCAGATTTAACATTTATTGTCGAGAAAAAAACAAATAAAAATGAAATAATCGAAGCTTTTAGAGAATTTCAAAAAGTGCAAAAATACCCTATTCTGAAAATTTCAAATAGTCCACTTGTTTCAATGGACTATGTTGGGGAAGAATATTCAGCGATAATTGATACAAGATGGCTAGACATAATAGATACTAACCTAATAAAAATAGTGTTATGGTATGACAATGAATATGGTTATTGTTGCAACGTTATGAATCAAATAAGGTATATATCTTCATTAAGATAGATTGAATTTGAGATAAAATGGAAACTGATTTTATTGCTGTAACTGACCATATCAAAAATTTTTCTATTGAGAAGAAAATTCTAGGAGATTTCTTTGAAAATAAAATTTCTAATAAAACAACTATTTTACTTGTATGGCATAAGTTGATAGATAAAGAATTCTTGAATAATCACCCCTCTGTTAGAGCGATTATTAGATATGGTGTAGGCTTTGACAATATCGATATTGACTATTGCAAAAAAAGAAATATCATTGTTGCTAACACGCCTGACTATGGGATTGATGAAGTATCAGATAGTGCAATATCGATCATATTATTTTTGACTAGAAAAATAGGTGCTTTAGAAAATTTAGCTAAAATTGATTCGAACTATTGGATAGGAAAAGATATTCCTCTAAAAATGAAACGTATTAATCAACTTTCTTTAGGAATAATTGGACTTGGCAGAATTGGAGGTTCTATCGCTAAAAAATTCTTATCTTTTTCACAAAATATAGGTTTCTATGACCCTTACATCTCAAATGGTTATGAAAAAGTTTACGGAATTAAAAGATATTTTTCTCTGGAAGAACTTCTTAAAAATTCGGATATTGTTTCTGTAAACACTCCTCTAAGTGATGAAACTAGAGGAATGATTAACCAAGATTTCTTAAACCAAATGAAGAAAGGGTCTTATTTGATCAATTTATCAAGGGGTCCTATTGTAAAAAATAAGGAAGAAATTTTAAAAAAATTACTTTCAAAGGAACTCGAGGGCTATGGCACAGATGTTTGGACAGATGAGCCTCCTCTAGAAAATGATAAGCTTTATACGGTTTGGAAAGATAATAATCCTGATTTAATTGGAAGGTTAATAGTCAATCCTCATACAGCTTATTTCAGTGAAGAGGCATTACTAGAAAGCAGATCCAAAGCTTGTTTTACGTGTCTAGACATTATTAATAATCGTTATATCAATAATAGAATTTGTTAAATAATTATTTTGTTAAAAAATTAATTTAAACTTAATTAATTTTCATGATTTATATGAATTAATGAAAAAATTACTATGTATATTATTTTTAGGAATATTGTCTAATCACCCAATAATAGGCAATTGTTTTTTTCAAATTTACCTTATTACATGAATATTAAATTAATTTATTATGGTTAAATAAAAAAGTAATAAGTTTTTAGTAAATTTAATATGACATCAGTAGCTCTAATTCCTGCGAGAGGGGGATCTAAAGGGATTTCGAGAAAAAACATTAAGCCTTTTAACTCTCAACCACTAATATATTGGTCTATCAAAGCCGCTTTAAGTAGCAATTATATAGATAGAGTAATAGTCTCTACTGAAGATAAAGAAATAGCAGAAATAGCGAGATCATTTTCAGCGGAGATTCCTTTTTTTAGGCCAATGGAGTTAGCCATGGATAATACTCCTGGCATTGATCCAGTATTGCACGCTCTTGATAACTTACCAGATGTAAAAGATTTATTACTTCTTCAGCCAACTTCTCCGCTAAGAGAATCCAGACATATTGATGAAATTTTTAGATTAAGATCAAAGTTAAATTCTGATTCCGCCGTTTCTGTTTCTTTATCAAGAAAAAATATTGATTTGTTTTTTCATATGAAGTCAATGAATCAGCTAGAACCATATTCAGAAAACTTTAAAGCTTTGCCTAGACAAGAGTATCCAGATTTGTTTACTTTAAATGGTTCTTTATATCTGTCTTCTGCAGAATCACTAATATCTAATAAGTCTTTCTTTTCTTCAAATACTGTTGGTTACGTAATGGATCCAGAATACTCTATAGATATTGATACTCAGCTCGATTGGGATATAGCAGAATTTTTGATGGCTAAAAAATATAGTCTTTTTTAATTAAGAGTTGATATCAAAGAATAAAAAACTGATTTCAATATCATTTCATACTTTATCTTTTTAAAAAATTTGATTTTAAAAACTTAACGCATCCCTTTTTCAATTCCTAATATGTAATAAAAGATAATCTCTTGAAAAACTTATGTGTTAACATTAGTCAAAATAAAAATAAGAAATACTATTAAATGAAGAAATCATTTAAAAATATAAAAACTTCCACTGGTGGAGCTTCTTATAAAATAAATGATCTAACAAGCAAAAAAATAGAATGTCCAAATACATATTTAAATGCTTTAAAAAATCCATGCAAATTATCCAAAGAATATGCAGACGTAGAAGAATATAATTATTTTCTTGAATTTTTAGATGAAGTAAAATTCAGTGATGATTATGGCTGGAAGACGCTTAATTTGCAAGAACAAAAGGTTATCTCTGGCTTAGAAGAATATAAAATTCCAGCATATTTAGGGTATAGAAAATCATTTGGGAGAGGTATTTCTAGAGAAAATTACAGGAAAAAGCCAATATTTGCTTTATTAGAGGTATCCAGTATTTGTAATGTACGATGTCCCTTTTGTTATCAAAGTGATCCAACATTTAGAACTAAAGAATTTATGGGAATAATTGATACAAATTTAGCTTTTAAAATAATTGATGAAATTGATGAAATGCATGTAAGGGGATTAACTATAGCAAGTAGGGGAGAACCATTATTATGTGAAGATTTAGATAAAATCCTTAAACATATTCAGACTAAGAATAATATTTTAGAACTTAAAATTAATACTAATGCCAAAAGACTGACAGAAGACAAATTAAAGATGCTAATCAATTCACCTATAAACATTTTGATTATTTCCACAGATCACTACAAAAAAGAACCTTATGAGAAATATAGGCACGGATCAAATTATGAAAATTTCATTTCCAACATAACAAGAATAAAAGAACAAATAATTAAATATCAAAGAGTTAATAATTTATATACAAGAGCAAGTGGCGTTGCGGTAGATAAAGAAATGGACTTAAAAGAATATAATGAATTTTATTTAAATTATTTTGATGAGTCTGGGACTACAAAGATGTCTGAAAGGTGGGACACATACAATAATGAAATCAATGAAAGTGACCTAAGACCTTGTGGTTTGCCTTTCGAAAGACTTTATATTTGGTACAACGGAATCACAAACCCTTGTGATAATGATTATAAATCTCTCCTTTCTCCTGGTAACTTAAAGACAATTACATTAAAAGAATGTTGGAATAATTTATCTGATTTGAGAGAAACTATGTTAGCCGGTAAAAGACAAACCCAAAAACCTTGTGACAGATGTTATGTAGCTTGATAGATGCATATACTTTTTTTTGGATATGGATCTCATGCTAAAAAAATTAAATCGTTTTGCCATGAATATTTTTATTTAAAGGAGCAGCCAATTTATTCTGGAATCAAACGAACCAAGAGCAAAACTGACATAGAAATTTTCCATTCCTATGAAGAACTTTCCAAAAAAAAATTAGATATAGATTGTGTATTTATAACTGCCAACAACTCTCATCATTTGGATATCTTTAAAAAGTGCCTAGAGAGTAAAATAAAATTCATTTATATTGAAAAACCTGCTTTAGGAGTCGAGAATTTCTTTAAAACCTGCCCAATTGAATTAAAAGAACATATTAAATATATCCAAGTTGGCTATCATATGGCATATTCAGAAGCTTTTATTAAGCTTAGGAAAATCGTGAAAAACAAACAATTTGGAGATCTTATAAGATTTGATTTTTTTTCAGGTCATGGACTTGCTTTTAAAAAAGATTTTGATAAAAGCTGGAGAGCTAATGAAAATTTCGCACTATTGGAAACGGTTTCATCACATCTAATTAATACCTCTATAAATATCACAGATTTAGAGAAAATTTATAATATAAATGCAACTTCAAGATTCAATGAGATAAATAAAAGAAAAGATACGGAGCATTTAACTTTTCAAAGTCATGATGAAACATTATTCTCTCTAACTGCTTCATGGGGATCTCCACTAGAAAAATCCGTAAAAGCCTATTTCTCTAATGGTATTTGGGAATATGATTTTCAAAATATAATAATTAAATATCCTAGAGATAGTTTTGACAACAAAGGTTTTTTTATCTCTCCGAAAAAAGAAACTAATTATTGTGAATTTCTTGGAATAAAACCAAGTATTTTTTATTTTCTAGAACAAGTGAAAGAAAATAAATTTAAAAAACATGAATTCAATAATTCATACTTAACAAATAATTTAATTCAAGAAATTAAACAAAAAATTTCTTAAGAGCAGTATCTAAGCTTTTTAAAAGTTAATATTTAGCAGTTTAAAATCCATGTTCAATGGCTATGCTGCCCTCTTTATTTTCAGTTAGAGAGTAAACAAAGAAACCTGGATAATTAGAAAAAACTGTATACATTCCAAATTTTAGAATTTCTTTAAGATTATCTTTTTCAAGATCAATCCTGTAATTCATTTTTTTTATGTCATCACTTGAATAGATTAATTCTTTATATTCGTTATTTTGATCATTAAAGATCCTAATTATAATTTTTTCATCATTGTGTTCTCCATAAATATCTTTTAATAAGCCTAAAACTAAGGAGTTCTTTGTTTTTGAATTTCCGATTGGTCCCCACCAAAAACGTTTTTTAGGTCTTGCCTTACTGAGAATACCTAAACTAATCTCAAAAGGTAGAATTTCTTTAGAAGCATTTGCACTATTGCCGCTAAAACCTATAGGAATCCTAGATGGGAGTTCTGAATCTAATTTTCCTAATAATATATCGAAGTTCTGTTTTTTCTCGACTTTATAAGAAATATATTCTCCTGAGGAAAATAATTTCTGACTATTTTTACTTTCTTCGTAATCAATGAAATATTTTCCTGAAGGCATGTCCGGATATATATTGATCTGACCATTCTTAATATCAAAATTAGGATAGGGCATAAAACCTTTATCAGTATCAATAAAATCTGTCTTGTGGTGATTATATGCAAAGTTAGAATGAGTTACTTGCATATCAGAATTAATTTTCGTTCTGTTACCAACAAGTGTTCTAGTAAAGCCTCCATTTATCTTAAATTGTATTGAGCAATTAGCTTGTTCGTTATTAAGCCAATTTGAGAGGTTCTTAAATATTTTTTGAGGAACTATCTCTACAATCTCATATGGATTCAATGAACTTAAGTTATATTCCTGTTCTAAAACTCTTCCAGATTCACTTATTATTTTTAAATTAATTACTTGTTCTTTAACCTTTAGAAACCCATTGTGAAGGATAGTAAAACTCTCTACCTCATTAGTGTCTCTAATTGTCCAGTTTGATTCGCAGCCCTCCATAACTGTAAATCCAGATTCCATCTCGTGTTTTGAATAACATCTCGAATATGTATGAACATAACTAATTCCTAAATTTGTTTCATAAACACCAATTACTGCTGCATAAGGAATAACTAGATTTGTAAGACTAAAGTATTCTACCTCTACTGACCCAATATGCTGCTTCACATTCCAAAATTCACCATCAACAATTATGACGCTTTTTTTATCAAATCTTAAGTGCTTCCTTTCAATGCAATCACCTTTACTATCCCTTAATGTTACGCATATAGCCACCTCATTTTGATTCTTTATTTTAAAATAATTAAATAAAATTAAATAAGTTTTGATATTTAGAGTTTCATCAACCCTAAAATAAAACTGAGCACTTGATCTATAATGAAATCCATGCTTATTTGAGAAATTTTTTTCTTGATTTATGAATATTGATTTTAAGTTACCCTTAGTAAGGTTTTCAATCAAATTAGTTTCATTTTTTATTCTAGTATTTGATTTATGAGACTTTATTGATTTCATTATTTAAAACTAATATAGAGAAATCAAGTAGAATTTAACACATTATATAAACATTAAAATAAATTTGATGCAATTGATATTTATTTCATCATAAATCTTACTACTAAAATAAATCCTCAATTCAATTATCTCCTAAAATGAATGTCTTTATTAAACAATTATATCTTTCAGAGTAAATAATCAGAGTTTATCAAGTGTTAAAAAAATAACATAAAAAAGATTCATTAATAAACAACCTACTCTTATCAAAAAAGTATTAAAACTAAATAAGTTTATTATTTTGAGAGAAATTAATTTTTCAATTTTAATTTAACTCTTAAATTGATTTCAATTATTAATGAGAATATATAAATTTAGAGCACAATAATTAATCTCAATTATTTAAATAGAATACAATTTAAAAATTAAAAATAATCAAATCTGTCTTGATTATATGTTTTAAAATTTTAAAGATTCTAGGTAGGAAAGAACAGTTTGTTTATTTTTAGAAATGCCAACTAATTCTAAAAACTGATTCGTTAAATTTTGAATTTCATTTAGGTCGTCTGGATTATTAATTTTCTTCAACAGATTATCAATATTATCCTTACAAAATATTAGTTTTTTAAAAACATCAATTGTTTGTTGATTATAAATTTCTTTATTTGAAAAAATCATATCCTCGAAATAGCTTTTATGATTAGCAAAAAATATTATTGGTTTTTGAAATGCAAACGATGCCTTAATAGCTGACCCTTGAAATCCTATAGATATTATTAAGTTAGATTCATTAGCTAAACTAAAATCACCTTTTAAAGCTCGGTAATTTTTTATTTTTTTCTTACAAAGACAATTTTCTAGGTAAAGTCGGTTAGTTTTTGAATGAACGATACAGGAAAATCTATTCCTATATTTTGATAATATGCAGGCTAATTCTTCAGCAAATGCATGGCTGAGACCATAATTTTCTCCATAATTATTATCGAAAATAGAGAAAAAGATGTTTTTATTTGTGTTTTTTATATTGCTTAAATCTGATGTTTTTTTTCTAGCATACTCTATCAGTAAACAGCTACAATTTATCACCTCTAATCTATTTCCTGAATTAACATGTACTTGATTAGCTCTTTTGAATATTTCTCGTGTAAAAGTACTGTTAACTATATTAGTATCTGGATTAGAGGTTAAAGTTATCTCCTTTTTAAAAGAACTTTTATAAGGATACCTTAATGAAAAATCGCACGCAATTGACTTTACTTCAGATAATCTACAAGCTTTGTAGATAAGATCCTCCAGGATAGGTGACCTATGACTACAAAATAAATATTTAATATTTATTTTATTCAGTAATAATAAAATATTATTTAAATATAATTTGTTTATATTAATTTGCAAATAATCAATTAAGAGTTGATGTTTTATAATTTTGTATATTTCTTTCATATCTAATCCTATAATTATTTTTATATTTTTATGTAAAAAAAATAATAAACTTTCATATTTATTTAATCCAAAACTACAAATAGTATTAAAATCTATACTACAAACTTTTTCTCCTAAATTTCTATTATTTAAAGGAATCCTATAGGATTTTTTTGATAATTCAAACGAAGTAACCTCTAAAATCTTTTTTCTTTTGAACCTATCAAAATCTCTTCTTTTTTTCAAAGGTATTTGATTAAAAATTGAAAAAATTGATAATATCTTTCTATATTGATATATACATATTATTTGCTTTTTAGGCTTAATTATTCTTCCAAGCAAAACAAATTTCACATCAATATTATAGTTTTTCTTTAGGTATCTTTTTAAAAATATATTCACGTATTTATCTTGTAATCTGTCTATATAAACTTCTACTTTACTTTCAGATAGATCATATCTTTTAGTAATAAGATCAATTATTGATACTAAATATGAAATATTTCCATCTAAAATTTCGCAAAAAGGCAAAGAATAGAATGCCCTTTTTGATTTATCTATTTTTAATCTTTTGTATCTATAAGCAAGACTAACAATATAATAAGATATGTATACTCGATCTTTATCTTTTAATTTATTCTTTACGTTAATAAAATTTCTTTTCTTTTTATTTGTTAATAAATAGATATTATAAAATTTTTCAAGATTATATTTTCTTTTAAACAATCTATTTTTTAAAATCTCAATTAAAAGTATTGGAGAAAAACTTAAATATATCTTTGACTTTTCTTTAATCATAATTTATTTCTTTTTAATGATTAATTAAACAGTAGTATAAATTACAAATACTTATTTTTTAAAATAATTTATTAATTGTATGAAAAACTTTTTCTGAATCTTATCTTTAGTAAGTAAACAGTATTTGAAAATGATTCAAAATAAAAGTTTAAATTTTAATGATGACTCATAAATAAAATGAACTAAATATACGTTTTGTTTAAATTTTTATATGAGTATTAACAATATAATGCTATTGATCATATTAATAAGAACAAAATAATTAAGCATTAATAATTCCTAAAGTTAATGAAAAATTAGATTTTTTTGATATAAGGTTATCATATTAGATGA
>MDTC01177775.1_pt1 | contig 26145 bp, 25 predicted proteins | sample 811181 | NCBI WGS metagenome assembly MDTC01 (sample SAMN05326644, study PRJNA326480) | marine metagenome | isolation source: seawater | place: Pacific Ocean: North | collected 2011
ATATAAAGACACACAATAGATCCAGCACCAATAGGTTCCGTGAGAAATGGTTGACCGACTGGTGGGACTGGAATAACATCGGCTTACAGAAGCAGTTCCGTGCTTGGGTAAAAGTAGAAGTGAAGGCTTTTGTTGGTCGTATCTATTACAGAGAATTTCTTGTTGGTAAGCAAGAAGCCAAGAAGGCTTTGTGTTTTACCTACCATCCAGAATATGAAATGCTTGTAGCAACTACACCCCTAGGAGAACTAATGTTTGAAACAAATGATATAATTGATGTAATGAAAAATTACGTGGACAACTTTGCGAGCGAGAGAGAAAAGTTTATTTATCTTTATTCTCTTGACCTCATTGATATTGACTGGGACAACGGGAGAGCAATGAACTATCCCCAAGGTCCTGTAAGTAAGAAGACTTTTTATCTTCACAGGAAATCCTTCCTCGCTAAACTAAAAGGAGCACTAGAATAATGACTACCAAAAACTTTCACACTTCATTGAAGCAAGGCGACAGAGGCGAGCGTAGAGCAGAGGAACTGTTTGACTGGCTCAAAGGACGTAAGCATCTAATGGACTGGGCAAAGACACCACACTACATCTATGAGCATCTGGGACTGGATGGAGAGAACGACTACATCTTCTGGAATAAGAACCGTAGCACCACAGGCTTGGAGGTAAAGACCTTATCAGGTTGTAACGCAGCCAAGACTTATGGCTACGACACTATGGTTGTAGAGGAATGGAAAGATAATTATGGAAAGGTTAGAGCAGGATGGTGGATCGCCACCGAGGCGGGACACCTAAACTATATTATCTTTGTAAACGAATACACAAATAAACTTTACTGGTTCAAGACATCTATCCTAAAAGATTACATCTCTTCCAGAAACTTATACAAGACTTCTTGTAATGACGGCAACGTTCATAACAAAGGACAGATTGTAAAGATCCCTTGGGAATGTAAGGAAGCAGGATGGTGGATGACCTTCTGGAAAGAAGGCGATGACTGGATGTGTAACACGCCAAAGGAGGCAAAGTGAAATGGATAGAACGAACGAAAAGAAACGACTACATTATGACGGACATCCTACAAAGGAGACACGCCATACTATCAGTGAGACTATGGAGACTGAAAGAATTATGCCCCTCTGTGGATCGGCACCTCCCATTGTCTTACCTCTTGGAAGACAGGACAGAGAGAGAAGCGGGTCTACTTGATATAGCACCTGATTGGTTTTGGGACCTTGACTTGGAGAACGTGAAGTGTTATAATATATTTATGACGCCGAGCAAGAGACAGATGGAATTACAAAAACGTTGTGACCTGTTACTTGACGAAATCTCTATTATAGAGGCAACGGCTTCTACCAAAGACAAACAATCCTCCTAAATTGTTATTCTAAAACCGCCAAACATAAGACCCCCTTGAACGTAACTGATTGGTTCAAGGGGGTCTTTCTGGTTCTAGATGTTTACTTCTTCTTGGTAGTCTTCTTCTTCTTGGGCTTGAAGCCACCTTTCTTTTTCTTCATCTTCTGGTAAGTCTTCGGGTCAATGGTAGATTTCTTTTTACTTCTACTTGTTCCCGCTTTCTTTCTTTTATTCATATTTCTATACAGGCTCATAATACATCCTCATTTGCGTTTGTAGGGGCTTCTCTTCTTACCCCCCGTCATACCCTTGCCGATCTTTTTGGACGGCACTACAAGCCCTTTACGGCTGCGAGAGGAGGTCTTCTTCTTTGGTGTCTTGGTTGTGGTCTTCTTTCTAGCAGGAAATGGACGAGGATATGGTTTATTCTTCGGCATCGTCAGTCTCCTTTTCTCCCTTCCATTCTTCAATGGCTCCCTCTGGGTTCACACTTACGTCAACGTCACCAGATGAATAGTCATAAGAACACTGACCGAACATAGTTGATAGGACCACTGCGGTTCCTACAATTGCTAGGCTAATGTTATAGCGGTCTAGAAAGTCTTTTATATTTTTCATTATTGTTTCTCCATTATTTTTTCAACAAGTTTTTCTAGATACGATAGTCTCGTATCAATTTTGGTTATTGCTTGGAGGAATAGTTTCCTATCCTCTGCTGCGTCTTCAAGACACTTATCAACAGTTTCCTTATGGAACGCCATAAACTTATGAACAAAGTAAATGGCTACTGCCGCTGTGCCTGCTGGGGTTGCTAGGACGGATAAGAATTCAAGTTCCACAATTACCCCTCCATAGCCTTCTTCAACGCATCAAGGATTAGTCTAGCAATCTCTCTACTTGTTGAAGCATCAGGGCTATACGCATTGTCTGGGTCATAGTCAGCAAGAAGACTAGTAGCCTCATCCTCACTAATCAACAGGGGAATAGAATAACCGTTGATCTCTGGTTCGTGTTCGGCATCCTCAAAGGTGCCGATAGTAATCTGGGTTTGGTCTACACGCTTCATAACCTATTCCTCCCAGAACAGGTTGATGAGCCTTACATCCATTGTTCCAGTATCAGTCTTGACCCAACCGTAAAGGTTCTGTCCTGCGCCTAGTTCAGTTCGTAGCACACGAACATCTACATCTAGACGAGCAGCACCCGCTGCCGTAGCAGCAGCACCAGCACCTCTACCGTAAGTAAGGGTCATCTCACTTTCTGGAATGAGCACATTGGTTCCCGCAATATCAGTAGTAACAAAAGCAGTAGCCTTGGTAGGACTACTTGCGAAATTATCAAACCTGATAAGCAAGTGTGATAGGCGTCCTGTGATGCCCTCACCATATGCTTCGCTCTGGTTTACCTTGATAGGTAGTCCAGCGCCTGATGCGGCGTATGAGGTTGTTAGACCTACATCGCCAAGCCATTCACCTTTGTGAATAAATTTACCTGTTTTAGCCATCTTCTTCTTCTCCTTCTATGGTTATAGATATTAGTTATTTATGGTCTCAAAGTTGATTACCTTGTAGGCAATCTTCATTTTCAATTCATCAGCAGTGAGGTCTACCCCTTGCTGTGAAGGTCCCCACGCCAAGCATAGGTAGACACGTTTACCGTCCCTAATAGCATTAGGAGCGATGTTAGTGTTTCTAGCATTACGCAGGATGTTTGCGCCAGTGTCTCGTTGGACCATTAGGTCAACAGCACCAACGCCATTACCAACAGTGGAGACAGAGCCTAGTGCTGTTCTTCCTAGGATAGAAGCAACAGCATTCTGTGATGTGGCTGTATATCCATAAAAAGTTCTCTGTGCGGAGATAGAACCAAAGCCAGCACCCACACCAGATAAACACATACCTGTTGTAGCGTTTCTAGAAGTATTGATAGGGTCAAGAGCCAAGCCAAGAACAGCATTCATCACTGCGTTGTTAGAGGAACCATCATCCCTAGGACGCTGGAAGTCTGTGATCTTTACCATCAAAGTAATGTTGCCTTCGGCTTCATCCCAAGTATAGAAACTTCCATCTGGTTTTAGCAGTGGGAAATACATACGAGGTCCATTGAAGTTGGCTCCGTTAGTTAGGTTATTATCGCTCACACTATCAGTAACGCCAGTCCATTTGAAGGTAGTTAGACCTGAACCGTCAGTAACCGCAGATGCTCCTGCGATGCTTGATGGGTTTGATGTGGTCCAACCAGAAGTAGTATCCACCTTGATAAAGGAGAGATCTTCTGTTCCTGTTGCTGTTGTAGTTTGTGCTGCGTATGGATCTGCGTAGGGCATATTTATTTTATCCTCTTCATTATATAGTAAACGTCAAATTATCTTTCTTTCTTCTCTTCTTCTTTGATCTCACGAAGTCTATCGTTGATTGCTGATAGTCTAGACTGAATATCATACTGACTAACCTTTGCTGGTCTTGCGACATTCATAGGCGTCATCGCTGCTGAACCGAAGCCAAGCACACGTTCAAATGTAGACAGGTCTTCTACGACTGTTCCCTCGGGGGAGAACAGTCTACTGTAATCTGTTGAGAAAGAACTAAAACCTGTAAAGTTCAACATCCACTTCTGTAATAATTTATAATTAGCCTGCTGTTGTTTAGACAGAGGATACTTGTAACCATTGATGGCTGTTACATCTGTGGATGGGATAGGCGTAACCTTATCTCCAACAAGTTTAGAAAAGTAATAAGCAATGTCTTGTGGATCTTCTCCAACAAACAAAGCAATTGCTGCTGCGTGTTCTGGTCGTAGTTCCTTGGAAGAAACTGGGAAGCCTTCAATATCCAAAGCCGCAGCAAAGTTAGGGTGTAACTGCTTCTGGATAAGTTCGCTCAAACCACCTTGCTTCATAAGTGTTCCAAGCATAACCATCGCATCAATAGGTGGAATAGGAGGACCAGCAACATATACATCACGACTAGGCTTTGAACCCATCTTCTTATAAACCACACGGGCATTTACATAGTCAGGACTAAACTGGTCTGGGTTCATATCAGTGCCGCTTATAGTATTAGCCATTGCTTCTAGTCCACGTTCAGTTTTTAGAACGTTTACAATTCTCTTCATACCTGTTGGGTTCATCATATTACGAAGAAGCGTAACAAAGTTCTGTCTAGCAAAAGCATAGAAGATAAATGCGTAGCCTGATAATCCCTTCTCAAAGGCAGTCATATCGTTATAGTCAAACATAGAACGTCTTGCTAGGTTCATTGCTTCATCAAATGACCTACCGCTTTCAAGCGCATCAATAGCAACGCCTGCTCGCCAAGCCATATCTTCCGCCATAATAACATCCTGTGCGATCTGCCCTGCCTTTACAGAAGCAGCCCTCGCCCCTTCCTTCACGCCGCCTTTCCCAATGGGGTTCTTTACACCATTAGCCTTCGCCCAAGAAATAATTCTCTGCTGTGTAGCAACGTCTGTAATGAAACCAAATTCACTACGAATACCTGCGTTGATAAGACCATCAGCGATCTCACCATATGTATACATACGACCGTCAGGAGCAGAAATAGTTTTCAGTCTATTCTTGCCGCTCATAAAATAACCTTCGGTAAAGACTTGTAGTCCTCTTGCTCCGTTAGGGATCTTACCAACAGTTGAATAGGTAATGAACGGTGCTGTAAGAATGTTTGCTCCGTGGAAGCGTGTTCTTGCTGAAAGAAGAATTGTATAACGCAAGTTGTTTACACTACGCATAAGGTAAGCAACACCATCTACAAGTCGCTTTACATCCCTCGCACCTCGTAGACCACCAGCATTACGAATAGCAGTATCAACATACTTGGAGAAACCATTTACTTTCCCCGCATCAATTGAGGCTTTTAGGTCATCCATCGCATCACGACCAAGAACACCTTCAAAGAATTTGCTATTATCTGGTGATGTAATATCATCAATAGTTCTCATCATACCCTCGTATGAAGAACCAAAGTCATTTGTGTTTAGACCATTGCGGATAATAAGATTGTGTCCCGCATCGTCACCACGAAGAAGAATATTTCTATAACCAACTGTCTCTACTGTTAGACCAATCTGGGTGGAGAGATTATCTGGGTTGGCTTTGTAAGTATCAATCTTACTACGAATATCTTTCATTTTTAGGTTGTCTACAATATCCTCGGGTCCAACCTTTACAGCAGCATCGTATAGATCTTCAAACATAGAGATGTATTCTCTGGAAGAACCTCTACCTTCTACTACTTGACGTGCTGCTCTACGCTTGATGTATTCCTGATACAGACCCTCAACGCCATTGGGTCCAATCCCAATCTCTGTGGCTAGTCGTCCAAGAGAACCACCACCGACCTTATCAGTAGCCATAGCGGAAGTATATTTATTCATCAATGGATCGGTAGAGAAGATGTCTTCCATTGACCTATCCATAATACGCTGACTTTCAGCCCAGTAATAAGAACCAACCTGAACTTCTGCTGGAACCTTACCACCATTCTTTGTGAAAACATCTGTAATGCTTCCCTTTCTAACCCTTGGCTTCAAGTTGTCTGGGTTGGTAATAATGTTTTGTTTGAAGTCATCAGCAACTTTCATCATCTCATCCCAATAAGTTGTAGGATCTGCTACTGCTCTCTTTGCTGCTGCTTCAATACTTTCTTGTAGTAGGTCTTGTCCCGTGCTGTTTAGGAATTTGTTTGGGTTCTCAAAAACTTTCTTGAAACCAAGAACACTATCCAAAAGACTTTCAGTTGACTTCTCAACATAAAACATAGTTCGCATATACCAATTCATAGTATCTGCTACAACTTCTTCCTGACGTAATGTTCCCATAGATACACGTCCACCAGCAGATGTAGCCTGTCGTTCACCAACAAGTAGCACACCAATCGCTGTTGACTTATCATCAATGGTTCCTTGAACGCCATACTTGGCTGCTTCATCAGCATTCTTGTTTAGTCTAGCAACACCACGACGTAGACTAGTATCCATATTGCTGGCTTCCTGCTGTGCGTTCCTTACAACCTGACGTTGTGTTGGCGTAATAGCACGGGTTTCTGTTTTACCAGCACCTTGGAAAAAGTTACTAGCCCACTGGCGTAGTTGTCCTCTCGCAAAGGATCTCATCTCTACTGGGTCAAGCAAACGGTTTGCTTCTGCTGCTGGTAGTTTACCTACATCCTTCGCACGAAGAGCAACCTGCTTACCTTCGGCAACAAGGTCAATTGTTCCGTGTAGTAGTTGTCTGTAATTTCTTGTAGTGATAAACGAACCGCTGGCTGAACCAAGGTTCGCCATAACCTCACGGAAAGTATTATTAGTAATCTTATTGTAGCCAAGCAGTTCTTCTGCTACTTTTTGAATTCTAAACTGGATAGTCTCTGGGTCAACAGCAAACTTACCTTCGGCTGTTGGAACACCAGACAAATCAAATGCTGGTTCAGCATTACGCTGAATACCCTTCTGTCCTTGCGAAGTAGTAATAGTTTCTTTTAGAGACATACGCTCTACAACAGGCACACCCTCTGCTCCTAGGTCAGCAAACTGTTTACCAATAATACCAATGTCTGTGTTGTCTACTACGCTTGTTAGGATCTTATTTGCTGTCTCTTCTGTTCTTACCCAAGTGTTTGGTGTAAGCATACGGAAGTCATCTAGCCCAACCATATTGGTTGCGTTCTCCATAACGTAACCAAGTGCCTTATCATAAGCGAATTGTCTACGCAAGCGAGGAATAGCATTGACTTTGCCTAGCACCCTTACATAATCTTTCATCCTTTTTGGTCCCGCAGCAACCCTATCAATATTGAGATAAGAACTATCATCAACGCCACGGAATAGGTTTTCCATAGCACCATCACGTTTAGCCAAAGCACCAAGGTTCTGTGCTAGTTCATCCATAGGGATAGGTCGGCTGGGATCTCTACCAGCGGCAATATCATCTAGACTTTTTGTAACGGCATCAAAGTCATCAACTACATTTACAAGGTCATCAGCAACACGACCAGTGCCTGTCTTGGCTGTAATGATCTTATCAGTATCATCTAGTGCTCTTTGGAAACCTTCGGCATCAGTAACACCATCTAGGTTTCTACCGATGGCTTTACCATATGCGCTGTTAGACAAACCTGCTTCGGCAATCCTAGTGGTTGCTTGGGCAGCATCTTCACTTCCCCTAGCAATTGCTCTTGCTTCTAGTGAACCAGCAAGGTCAGTAGCCATAGCCATACGCACATCGCCAACAGCAAGCCTCTGTCCCATTCTATCAGCAGCACCACCAGCAACAGTTCTAGTTCCTTTGGTTGCTTTATCTAACGCTTTATCAGCAAGGTTTACTGGTGTAGTAAACATATTTGTATCACGCAAGAAGTAACCTACACCATCAACAGCACCAGCCTTACTACCAGCAGCCATTGAAGTCATTAGACTTTCACCACCGTAGATTGCTCTCCGTGCCTTCGTCATTTGAACGGCAGTCTTTGAACCCTTCATAGCACCACCGACCAAACCAAAGGATGGATCAAGAAGGTCACCAGCAAAGCCTACTGCTGTAAAAGCAAACTTACCAGTGGGACCGAGATCAATAAGATCTGCTGCTTCATTCATCTCCATAGTGAAGCCACGGTTCTCTGCGATGTTTAGAAGAACTGGACTGTCTTCGTAAAGAGCAGGACGAGCAGCCTTACGGGCTGTGTCTAGGTCTGTATCACTGAAAGCATCAATAACAGGCATCGCCACATATTCACTACCAGCACCAGCAATGGTGTTAGGAATGATAAGTGCGGACCTGATAAGCCAACCAACAGGTGTTTCAACCTGACCACCATAAGGGGTGGTTGATGAGAAGAAACCTAGTTCTGTGTATGCCTGTGGGTCAGCAAGAACCTTTGGCTTTTTATCTGGGTCAGCCCACCAAAGGGCTGGTAGTTCTCTTTCTGTTGCTACATTAGCACGACGACCAGCAAGCGTAGGTGTGACTTCTTTATCAAAAACTTCGTATGATCCACCAAATTCACTTGATGCTTGACGCATAGCCATAAAGGCTTCGTAAGGATATTCATCACCATTGTAACGAACATACTTATCAAACTGTCCTGTAAATTCTTCTGTTAGTTCTTCTCTACGATTTGCCTTCTGGTCTTTATAAATTGTATCAAAGTAAGCGGTCTGTGCGACAGTAAGATCTGGAACAGGTTGACCTTGATCCCTCTGTCTAACAAAGGTTTGGTATACAGGATCAGCAGGTCCTCGTCTAGCACCCTGCTCATCTTCCAACATCTCAACATCACCCTCACCTTCAAGGTTGGTTCCTAGGGCTTCCAGTTGCTTTATAACACGTTCAAAAACATCATCTGGCTGCTGGGTAGGGTTCGCTGCTTTCTCGGCTTCATAAGCCCTCTGGATGGCTCTACGTTGAATTGCTGCTTGGTCGGGTTCCATACCCTCCATCTCAACAAATGCTTCTTCAATCGCAGCAAAGTCAATAGAACTTTCAACACCCGAACGTGCTGTCTCACGTTCAGCAATGTTTTCTTCCATACGAACCTGTGGTCGTATAGCAGTTCCAAATGTAGGTTCATCACCTACAAGTGGGACATCCATTGGTGGAGCAAGATCTGGTGTGGGGAGCGGAAATTGAAGTTGAAATACTTTTTCTGGTAGTTCACCATAAACATTCTGTAAAGGCATAAGGAAATCAGTTTCAAATTCCTCTGCTGCCTGAACCTGTGCGTCCATAGGCGAACCAATATATGGTGCGCTGTTGAGAAGTTCATCAGTTCTTGCTTGAATGTAAGTTCGCTTACGACCATCAAGCAACCTATACAGTTCTAGGTTTCTCTTCTCTTCATCTTGGATCGCAATAATCCTAGCGATCTCTTCATCGGTGCGTGGAGGTGTGGGAGCCATAAATTGTTTGTCCTATTCTGGGTTGTCTATTTGAACTTGAAGTAGATCCTTCGCAAGTAGGTATTCCTGTGCTTGCTGTCTTACCTTTGGCTCATCAGCATATACCCTGTTTAGTTCTTGATAGGACGCACGAATAGCATCCTGTGTAGATAATTCTCTATTATTAGTATCGTAAAGATTGTCTACAACAATTACATATTCAGCAACCTTTGACTTACGTTCTTCTGGGGATAGGGTGGTTTTAGCAATACGCTCAAACTTCTTTGGCTTGGAAGCAAGTTTCTCTGCTCCCTTGATTACAGAAAGTTTATAACGCTGCCTACGTTCCATCGTAGTATTAGCCATCTTGGCTTGCTGTGCTGCCTTCTGTTCCTCACTAACTGCTGGTCTAGTCTCACCAGTAATTGGATTGAATACAGTAGTTTCTGGAAGAGGCTGTCCGTCAGCAGGTGCCTCACCCTTGAACGAAGTCATAGACTGACCTGTTCTGTCCATAGGCTGTGGAAGCATACGCTCAAAGAAGCCACCACGTTCAGGTGAACCTTCTCCAACAGGACCAATGGCTGCTTCCATAGCAGACCGTCGTGTAGCCTCATCAGCAAATTGCCTACTGAAACTTTCGTTCTGTAACATCTCTCTGGCTCTATCACCTTCACCTAACGCTTCCATCTGTGTTAGGAATTCAAAGTCAGTAAGTCTACGCTGACGAGACATACCAGCACCTTCCGTAAAAGAAGGTGTTCTACCTTGTAGTGATGGATCAACAGGAGGTGGACCAAGACTACTATCAAATGGTAAGACACGTTCTCTTCGTGCTGCTTCTACTACATCGGCTGATGGGAATAGACCATCAACTTCTGCGGCAGGTTCAGCCGTTCTCGCAGCAGGTAGTTCTTCACGAACGGTAGGAGCGACTGTGCCTTCAACGGCACCAGTCTCTACTTCTTCTGGGATACGCAAAAAGTCTTTTGCTGCTACTTCACGTCCACCCATTTCTTGTAGGATAGACAAAGCGCCCTGTTGACGTAGTGTAGCCATCTGTTCTGGTGTAATTACTGTATCAGGGTTTGCTGCTTGGAACTGTGCTACTGCTCTCGTAGCACCTGTCTCTGCTAGATCCTTTGCCGCAGCAAGTGCTGCTGGCTCATCAAAACGTGGGATCTCTCTGTTCCTACGAGGAGCAAGACCAAGACCACCTTCACCATATGATGTTCCAAACTTTTCTCTTGACCTTTCTAGCAAGTCAAACTGTGGAACTTCTGGTTGAACCAAGCCAGTCAACTGTGCTTCAAGTCTAGCCTTTTCCGCTAGAAGACCTTTGCGAACTTCACTATAATCTGGTGCTTCACCTTCTTCTAGTTCAACTGCTTTGGGGACATCCTTGCCTGTTCGGGTAGTAGTTGTAGGCGGAACTTCAACACGACCACCACCTGTTCCAGTAAGAGGTTCAGCAGTTTGTAGTTCTGTTCTATAATCGTTCTGGTAGTCAGCAGAGAAAGCAGCAACAGCAAATGCCTCTGCCTCCGCTCTGGGACCACCAGCAGCCTCGGCAGCATCACCCGCACGTTCTACTTCGGCAGCAACAACAGAAGCCTTGAAGGGTGCCTCATCGCCTGCTGTAACACCACCAGCAGCACCCAACTGATAATTACCACGTTCCATAGCCTTTGCCGCAGAAGTTTCAATTCTAGCATTAGGATCAGTCTCTGCTTCACCAGCAATGTTGGCTTCTGCCTGAACCCTCTGGAAACTATCTTGTGTATCACTTGATAGATCACCAAGGACATCTTGTCTCGTTCTACGAGCAGATGATGGAAGGGACGCAGTTCTACCAGTAGTAGTAGATGAAGTTCCTTGTGCGGAAGTCTCTAATGAACGTGTTTGTGCGTTCTGTGTATTCTGTGCTGTTGCGTTACGTTGAGATAGGGCTGCTTTCTTATCAGCCTCCATCCTATCTAAATCAATTAGTCTACGGTTTGCGGCAGCAATATCTTTTTGAATAGATGACTGTTGGGTGCGAAGGAAACGCATCTGTTCCTGATACGCCATCTTCTCAAATTCCATATTAGCCATCACAGACTTCTGTGCTTCTTCCCACATCTTCCAACGTAGGTTCGTCACATACTGTGCGTAGCCCTCTCCCCTTGAAGTCTTTGCTACAAAAGGTGGAGCGTCAATGACGTATGCGTTCTGTCCGTTTACTGTTTTTATTCCCATTATGTTATACCTCTTATTGTCCTGAACTTGGTGTGTTTAGGGTCTGGTAGAGGCGTAGGGCTTCTGGGTTTTTAGCCGAAACTTCAAGCAAACCTCTTGCCTGATCGTCACTAATTCCATACAGTTGTGAGATTGCGTTTACAGAATTAGCACTTGGGGTCATATTCCCCTGAATAATCTTTTGCTGTGCGGCAGATGAAAAACCTGCCTCAACACCTGAACCTACAACACCAGCAATTGCCTGTGTTCTATTAGCAGCATACTGACCCTGCGCTGCTTCTAGCGCACGGATCTCATCAATTTGTCTCTGTTGTTTAGCAAGGTCCTGCTCGGCAACGGACTGATCAATGGCTCGGTTCTGCTCTCTCTCCATCTCACTAGCGACCTGTGCGCCAAGTAGTTTAGCACCAGCCGTAGCACCACCTGACTGTGTAGCAAGTAGTCGTTCACGTTCGCTCTGTGCGAATTCCTCTGCGCTGTCTGCTTTGGTTTCAAGCCTACCTTCTAGGACAGACTGCTCTTTATCAGTAAGACCTAGCGTTCCCATCTCTTCTTTACGTTGAAGCGCTTCAAGACGCTTCTTCTGCTCACGTTCAAACTTGGAAGGAATGATGCTTGGTAGTGCTCCAATCGCAGAGCCAGCGACCGATCCTAGAATTGCTAATGTAATTGGGTCCATATCTTGTTTCCTCTATAATATAGTAAAAGTCAAGTGCTTACAGATAAAACACTTCAACTGTGAAGTTTCTCGCAGAAGTCCAGCCCTGTTCTACTTTGGGATTGATTGCGACTTGAAGGTCGTGTTCTCCTCTTGAAAGTTGTAGTTTGTATTGAAACATTACTTGACGACGACTAGCAGCAAAGCCACTAGCGTTGGGATTTAGAACACCTGCTGATGTTCCAGTTCCTTCAAAGACATACCCTCTGGTTCCTGCGACATAAGTTGGGGTTGGGTTGTCTTGTGTATAATCTGTGTGGCGTAGAATAACTTTATTCTCCCACTTGCCTTGACCGTCACCACCTGTGCTGGTGCTATTATCAATAGTAATAAATGCTGCTTGGAATGTAACCAGCACAGCAGCGTTCCTATCTAATTTGATTTTCTTACCACAAGCATACAAGTCTCTGTAAATTACAGAACCCGCAGCAGTCTGTGTGTTTGCTTTGGTAGTAGATGTAAAGTAAGCACGACGTAGCGTGTCGTTAGATGTGTTTTGTGCTGCGAGAAACGAAGAAGCAAAGCGATGATCGTTAGTTACTGGAAGGAATTCACCTGCTTCAATCTCTGTATAATCAAATTTATTATCAATATCGGCAGCAACAATCTCTTGGTTGGTATATACCTTGGCTGCTTCTTCATTTAGAATTTGATTAGAAGCATCAAGAACATTACCGTCAACATAGTTATAAGGTTTTACAAAAGCCATAATTAGTTCCTCGCCACAACGGCTGTAATATTATTTCTTGTTACATCAAGTCTATTACCAGCGCCACCATTTGGTCCTACCTTTGCTTGTAGTTCAATCTGTGTAAGTGTAGTAGCATTAGCAGGAACACGATATACGCCAGAGAAAGAGAAGTTTCTCCACCATAAGGCACTATCAAGTCCTGTGCTGTCGTTTGTAAGCCTGCTGCGTCTAGTAAAACTGTAACCGCATTCGGCAGTAGTCGTAGTTGAAGAGACACCGCCCACAGAAAAAGTAAGCAATAGTCTAAAAGAAAAGTAATTGTAACTGTCCTGCGAACCATCACCATCTCCATCTGTATTACATAGAACGTCACCAATAATACCCGAAGACTGAACCCTAATCAGGTCACCTTCGTTACAAGCGGCTGATCCCATTGTAAGGGTGCTTGCGGAGCCAGCAGCATTGACTGTGGAATAAGTAGAACTGGTAGTAGTCCAACCAACAGTCGTAGGATTATCATAGAAAAATAGTTCATTTGCTTGCTCGCCTGTATCATCAAAATGCTTTCTTGTAGCCCAGTTAGGTTTAGTGTTTTCTGGATCAAGGTCAACTGTCGCAAGACTATTATACGGGGCATTTAGTCCTGCTGCGTTAGGTGTTTCCCCTTCTCTGTAATTTGTATATTGAATTCTAGCCATTTAGTTTTTACCTCTTTACGTTTCTTACCCAGATCTCTGCTCCAAAAATATCAATTGGTCTTGTTGGATTACCTTGGTAATTGGTTCCAATAGCATCACTAGTGGTTGCCCTCCAACGTAGATCAATCTTACATTTCTGGGAACCTACTGGAACTTGAAATGGAATGTTTGCTGTAATGCGTCTTGCGTAGATGTTACTGGTTTGTGCTACAAGTGTGTCGTTTACAAAGACGCCCCACTGTGTAGTCCAGTCACTACCAAAGAAAATACGGAAAGTTGTCTCTGGATCACCAGCCTGATAAACAATTCTATCAACACCGTGATGGAAGTCAATAACAGCACAACCGTGTAGCATACCTTCCTTGGCGTCAAAGTCAAGGAATGTATAGTCCATAGAGCCATAGTCAACTAATGGGTTCCAACCAGTAGACCAGTTAGATGTTTGTAGGTTTACAGAAGCAACTGGAACCCACATATCAGTTCCAGCCTCACTAGTATTCCAACGCTTTACACGATGATAGTCCTGTGTTGCTGCTTCATACTTCAACGTTCTTGTTCCATTAGCCAACGCATCACTTGATACAGGTGCTTTGAAGTTCGCAAAGGTTAGAGCATCAACAGGCATATTGTTTGCGTTGAGGTTTCCGTTTATCTCACCTAATGTTTTTGTAATATTATCGTTTACATTCTCGGGTTTGACCGCTTGAAAACGATGATTTGGTTTATCTGTGTAAGTTTTAGACATTATCTACTTTGCCCCTTTTGAATTCTTGTATTCTGGTTGAGAGCCATCTGGTCCCTTGTATCATAGTTGACGTGGAACGATAGTAGATGGAATGGTGTATTTGCTTCGGCACCAACAACAGGAGGCTGTGTTCTAATTCTAAACTTGAACTGGTTTACCAACTGTGTGTTTACATCGTAGCGTAGTCTAATAATACGTCCACCTTGTAGTTCACTTTGGTTCACTGTAAAGAAGTTCTTACTTATAGTAGGTTCAACCACACCAAACACAGGATCTTCCTTTGTAGTAAAAACCCTTTCGTTTAGAGCCATCTTCTGTTGCCCTGCGGTTACAAATGCGGCATCATAGTCAGTAGCATATTCTAGTTGTAGAGGATTGTCTCCATAAGACAAGATCTCTACCTCAACAGAATACACACGATGCTTTACAGAATTATCTCCAAAGTCCATCCAGTTACTTTCCCAAGCAGATACTGGCTTCTGGACTGTGTTTACATTGAGATTGCTTACATCCTGTGTGAAAGAAGCAACAGTCATAGTTTGACCGAACCTACGATCTCCTGTCCATACTACAAGGGGTCCAACAGAAACACCCGTAGAACCAGCGAAAATGGGTCCTCCTGCGCCTCCACCAACACCTACCCACTTGGGTGCCGTGCCGAACACAAAGTGTCCCTCTGGGTCCTGTGCGGCTGTTGTAAAGCGAAATAGATTATCGTTTGAACTACTGTCTGCTCCTCGGGTAGAGAACTGTTGATTATCAACGTGATATACAATTCCTCTTGTGGGAATTGATGCGCTGTCCTTTGGAAAGTGGAACCAAGCCTCACGTTCCTTTTTAGAATAGCAAGCCCAACTACGCTGAATAGCAGCCTTGTTGATGCGTGTAATTTCTTTATCTACTGTCTCACTGATCTTTGTAATAGTAACCTGTGAACCACCATCAAGACCACCAGAGATAAGCCAGATGCCTTCCTCGTTGAGAAACATAACGCCCATATTGGGAACGTTACAAATAGCATTGCCTGCTTCGGTGCCTAGGTTTGATGCTAGGGTTGAGATAGTAGGTAGTCCCTGCCCGTCACGTCTAACGATTTCAATAGCGTTACGACGGAATACTAGCAAGTTATTGTAGTAAGGATACAACTGTGTGATATGCCCGCCTGATGTATTACCTACATCAAAGAAACTAAATGCTTCAAACTGTTCGGGAACACCCTTCTGGGAATAAATAATTCTTGTAGGTGAACTGTCTCCACCACCTAACCAAATACGGTTGTCCCAAGTTGCTCCAAATTTATAAGTTGTATTGATACGAGAAGATCTATAAACTGCTGGTGCCTGTGATGTTAGTGCTGTATCAGGCTGGTAATCAATATAATGTGTGGTGCTGTTGTCTTCTAGTTCTCTAACAAAGTAGAATACAGCACTGTTTCCATCAGTAGCACCCTGTCTCTTGATGTTTTTAGTTCTGTAAATCCTACGAGCAGCAGTTCCCTCTGGTCCCTGTGGAACATAAAGAACAACGCCAAAGCGTCTGTTCTCGGCAGCATCACTACCAACCTTCCAGTTGACGCTTGTAATAGCACTGTGAGGGCTTTCAGCACCGTCCTCACTAATGGTAGTCATAAAGTATTGGAACTGGCTTCTCTCCTGATCCAGAGAGCCTAGACCACCAACAAACTTCTGGTCAAAGTAAGGGGCAGCAGAGCCATCACCATTTAGTTTATCACCTGAAAGATAATCAGGTTGAATACCAGTAGCCTGAATAGACGGTGTAGCAATAGAAAAACCAAACTGTCTGTATTCTTCATTACCAGTAAACCAGATAGGCTTATCATAACCGTTGATAATTAGAAGTCTATTACCGAATGGAATAAATTGTGTTCCAATATCATTGGTCTTACGTTCGTGCCTGTTAGTGTCTAGTGTTACACGGTCGTTGTAGTAGTAGTTTCCACTGTATGAACTTCCTTGGTTTTTGTTTCCCCAAGCATAGATTAGGCTTCCTGCTCTTTCGTAAAAATAATAGATTTGACCTGTGGATGATTTCTCCCAAATGAATGATGCTTCCGTAGGAAGCGCAAGTTGTTCTGTAATAGTTGTTGCGTTGCCTACAATAGAGAATGGGTTGGGGAACTTCCACCAACTTTCAACACCACGGTCAGCAACCCAACCAAGACCACGGGGATCTACCCGCATATTCACTACTTGGTCTGCGTAACCAACAGCGCCCTTCCAGCGCTGGTCTAGTCCAGATGCTTTCACAAACTGAATTGTTTTTGTTTTCATAGCCATCTAATGTTTACCCCAAGTGTTTTAGTGAATTCATATCATATAGAACGCCTCGTCCACCAGATGAGAACTGTCCTCTGCGAACGTGACTATCAATATGGTCCACATACCTTTTCTTCAATTCTTTCATTTCGTTTTCAATACGACGGGCATAAGTGGTGGATAAACCTTCCTGTCCTAGTTTTAGATAAATATCTTCTAGTGCTTTATAAACAATCAACTGGTGGAATTCATAAGGCATTTCAGGAACATCAGTTCCAAGTAGAAGATCCTTTGGCTTTTTGTAGTAACGGATAATAGCATCTCTACGGAAGTCGTGGAATTGAAGAATGTTCTGGTCTACCTTGACCTGTTTTACTTCTTCATCAAAGCCATCAACCCTAGGGTAAGGACGGATCTGTGTATGTTGACCGTCAACCTCAACGTATCGTTCCTGTCCATTATCCATCTGGTTCGCATTATCAATACGATATGTAGACAACTGGTCGCTTACAACAACACGTTCGTTGAAAGTTTCAAGGTTACGGTTGCCTCCACCATTGATAATAGCAATCCAGCAAGGTAGTCCTCTACGCTCACCAGTAAGTTTGTCTACGTTCTTGTTGTAGTAAATTACTTTTCTGTAACCACGCCAAGGTGTAGGTAGTTCATCTTGATTATTGTAAGGGTCAGCAACAATGTTACTGTCGTCCCAAGACGTAAAGTTTACATTGATAGAATTGTTTGCTGATGTAACCTTCAAAGTAGCAGGCTCGCTCAAAGCACCAACCTTACCATCCTTCAAAAAAGCCCAGCATATTTCATAATAACCATTTGCTGTAAAGCCTGAACCTGTATCATTACTTTCAGCCAACTTGATACGTTCAGCAGGTTTCACCATTCTGTATGGAGACCAAATATATGCTTCTGCGTATGAGGCTTTGTAGTCTGCTCGTAAGTCCACCTGTTCCTCTCTACGAGGCATAATAGCAGTAGCCTTACCGTAGGGGCTGAATGAACCTTGCGAAGCGTTGTAGGGGTAATCTCGGTGCCCTAGGTATAGTAATTCAAGTAGGTCTTCTGGTAGGTCATACCATCTCTTCTTGATAAGCCAGTTGATTGAACCAGCGGCAGGTGTTGGAGCAACAATAGGTTCGTTTACAATAAGTGTAGTTCCACTGTTGACCTTCTCAATAATGTATTCTCTGCTCTCAATGGAAATAGGTTGACCTTCCCAAACGTCAGGACCTTCAAGGTGTCCTACTTTTTGTAGCCTATCAATTGCGTGTGAGAACGTAACAAGACGTTCTCCCTGAACCCAAGTGGCTGTAACGTTTGTAAGTGGTGCGGGGACATTCTCATTATCCCTATCGGGTAGAATATCAATAAAGAACCTGTATGGTTCTGCGTGTGTAGCGAATACCCAACGCTTATGTGTCCAGATTGCGTAGTAGGCATCGTTGACTAATTCATCTAACTGATCGTTGAATGGTTGTAGATCAGGAGAATAGTCAGTAATGTTTTTGATTTTTTCTCTAATTGCTGTTAGGTTCATAAACTATTTCCTCGTATGTCTCTATAATATAGTAAAGGTCAAGTGGAATGAAAAAGCCCCCAACCCCAAATAGGGAAGGGGGCATCATTCTGTATATAAAAACTTCTAGTCTAGGACATAGAAGGCTTTACATAGACCGATGTAATAGCGTCAGCAGTGGTTGCGTCAATAGCGTAACCACAGAGGGGCTTGATGTTGTAGGGTGCGGCACCTGTATACTGTGCTTTGACTGCCGTAGCAGCGTCAGCACTGAATGTAAGTGTATCGCCCTTCAACACAGCAACGCCTGATCCGTCAACCTTTGCTTCGCAAATTCCACGAATACAGACCTTCGCCTGTCCGCCAGAAAGAACACCTGTGCCTGCGGCATCTGCGTCTCTCTCGCTTGCTGGTCCAAGCACAACACCAATCACGACCGAAGCCGTGGATGATACGCCTGCGCCAGCACCTCTGTTACTATCCATTTTAGCAACTGTTACTGAACTAACTTGATCGCTCGCAGCAGAGAGGTCCAGTGAGACCCAGTCACCTGCGTCAAGAGCCTCGCCAGCGAGATAAATCTCTGTCTGGCGGCGGTTCATTGCGGCAAGTCCTACTGGGACACTAGCACCAAAACCATCCTGCTGGGAAGTTTCAAGATACTGAATAAGGGTTTGTGTAGCCATAATATTTTTCTCCTTTTTATTGAAACGTATGGTTTATTAGAATGTGTCGCCGTCAAACAGAACGCCCTGTGAACCAAGGTGGTCTGCGATCAACTGCGTCTTGACGTAGAGATGGGCTGCTCTCGCAGTAGTTCCCACAACACTTTCAAAAGGACTAACAGCAAAGTCAGCATCCTTATGGAAGACAAGTTTGATCCCGTCAAAGTTTAGCATATAGCCAGTAAGTGGACCAGCACCAAAGTCACCAGAAGTAACGTTGAAGCCAAGTTCAATATCCTGCTCTACACTAGCACCAGCAAAGGCGAGGGACATACGTCCACCGTCAAGCGTGGTGTCGCTGATGTAACGCTCCTGTGCGAAAAGAGCACGACGATAGTTCGCCATACCAGCCTCGCTCAACAGCACACAATCAACCTCGCCCAGAGGGGAGACGCTGTTTGCGTTGATATACAACTGCTGTAAACCACGAATACCGTTAGTGCCGAAAGCACCAGCGACATCAAAAATCTGGTTAGTCCAACCATTGACGTTGAATGTTGCCTTGGAGACACCACCAACAACGTTGTTCTGGTTGACCTTGTTCTCGGCTTCTAGGAAACCGCCAGCGACAGCACCGTTCAAGGTATTCATCGTGGTAAGAATGGGTGAATTACCCACTAGGATCTGCTTGTTTAGTTCTCTACGAAGCATAGACATAACTGAACGCATACGGGCTTCAACAATCTTGACGATTGCCTTCTCTCCGCTGTTTTCAAGTTCCTCTTTCTTCGTAACAACGATAGGCGCAGTAAAATCGCACCAGTCGTAAATCGCAGGTTGGAGCACGTCCTTCACAGCAAGCGAGACTGGCTCGTATCCTGTTGGAAGTTCAGTGATCGTAGAATGCTCTGCGATGGAGAGGGGGCGCTGGATCTTGATCCCGCCGTCCTCAAATTCAATTCCGCCCGACTTTCGTGCGTGATCAAGGAATGCGACCTTCTGGTAAAGTTGGTCTACTTCGCCGTCACGAATAGAATATAGGGTGGAAGATAGTAAGTCATTAGAAATAGCCATAATATTTTCTTCCTTTTAGTTTATGAAAATTAGATGTGTGAATTATCTAGTAAGTAAGTGTTCTCGTAATGAGAATTTATCTGTTGATCCTTCACCATTTCAAGTATTCGCAAGGTGACCTACTAGGTTCTGTTGAATGTGACGGAGGGAAAGGTTGCCCGTTCATAATAGAGAAAACGTCAAATAAAAACTTTATTCGGTCTAACGTCTGCTCTTTTTACCCGAACACTTCCACTTCTTACGAGAAAGATTGTTCGGTGTATTTGGATCGTTTTGTTTCTTCTTTGATAAGCCTTTCTTGATCCCGTAAGACCTAGCGCAGTAAGCATCGCCCTTCTTTGTAGAAGGCTGAATACGACGCTTACCAGACTTATTCTTGGAACCAGCCTGCCCGTAGGAAACTTTCTTTGTTCTACCAGTCTTTTTATTTTTTACAGTTTTGGTGAACCGCTTTCCTTTACTGGGTTTTGAACTTCTATTTGTTTTTTTCTTACGGGCAGGCATATGGTTTCCTCTAAATAATTAGTTTAGGTTCGTGTTTTTCGCTTTATGATATTGATAAGCCTCCCACGCTGAACGGAACTGTGGGGTTCCCTTGGGCGTAGTCGCTGTTCCACCAGAAGTCTTCATTAGTGTTGAACGGCGTGTAGCACGTTCAGCAGCAAGTTCATTCTTCATATTGGTTGCTTTCTCACCATCTACCTTTGCTTTTACAATATAGTATGCGTCTTCAAGTTTTAGTTCTGGACGCTCCATAAGCATTTTAGCAATAGGCATACGGTATTCATCATTAGTCATCTCTGGATGCTGGGACTTGAAATTATCAAGTTCCATCTTGCGTTGCTTCATCATCAGTTCTTCTCTCGCAGGTTCAAGCATCTGCTTCAATTGGAGAGCAGCCTGACGTTCAATCTCACGCTTCATTCCTTCTGGATCATATAGGTCAAATTCTTCGGTGTTAGAAGCAACTTCTACTGCTCGCTTGTATGCTGGATTGTTCAAGGTGCTTTCCCTCTGGTTAGAGAGCGCAAGCCTTTCCTGCTCCAATTCTTTGCGTAGATTAGCAATTTCTTGTGTCTTACGGGTGTAAGACGAACGAAGGTTTGCGACGTGCTTACGAACGTCTTCGGGTAGATGTCCTACCCATTCGTGTAGTGGCTTCATACCACGATGGTTTGCGTCGTCAGTAAAGAGCGGGTCTGCTTCCTCACCAAGCGACATAAGCGCATCAATAGTAAGATCCTCGGTAAGAGCAGGTGCTGCTTCTACTTCGGGTGTCTCTGCTGTTGCTACTGTATCAGTTGCCTCAACAGAGGTGGTGTCTTCAACGACAGTCTCTGTATTATTCATAATATATTATCCTTTTTTGTTATATAATTACATTCGGTCCATAAACATAGCATCCATAGATGCTTCGTCCATATCACCAACTGGGTCTTCTGGTGCCTCTTCGGCTTCCTCTTCTGTATCTGGGGCTGGTTCCTTCAAGAAACGCTTGAAGTCCTTGGACTTGGAAAGCATATCAATTCGTCCTGCCTCAACAATGATAGAACGATCATCGGTAATATTACCAATATCAATCATCATCTCTTCATCAATAGCATCTGCTGCGACAGCATCGGCAGAAGCCTCTGCGAACATAGCAAGAATACGGGTGAAGTCTGTGGGGAATTTAGAAATATCCTCACTAAATGTGGGATAGTCAGGGGTCTGCCCGAAAGCAGGGAGCAACTTATTAGTTGCCTTCACTAATGCGTTTAGTGATTTAGATGTAAAAGAACCTTCGGGAGAAAGTGCCTCAAATTCCATCTCATCAGCATCTTCTGCCTGATTGAGATCTTCTGCGAGCATTCCTTCGTCTGGTCCACGTCCACCTAGAACGATCATTTCAGTAGCCATTTTATTTCTCCTTTGGGTTTGATTGTAAAGTCAACGACTGTATCTATGGGTTGGGGTTTATTATCAGCAATAGTATCCTGATGAATACCATTATCAATGTAAAGGGGAAGCCTCAATGGCTTCTCCTCTACGGGTTTTTCTAATTTATGTGGTGGGTGTTTTAGTTGGTGCGTCACTTTGATGCGATCCTCCCCACGTTTTATCAAGGTCACCTGATAGGGCACGTTCAGCAGAGAATACTTTCGCAATAGCCTCTCCTTTCTCCATACCACCTTCCTGTAACGATTGGATTTCATTTACATCTTTGTTCTTCGCCAAGGCAATTTCTTTTCTTTTCTGTGTCTCATCCTCAAAGAAACCAGCAGGCATATCACTTTCAGGGATAAAACCACGCTGTTCCATAATACGACGTTCATCTTTACGAGAACAATACTTACCTAGTGCCTGTGAGAAATAACCATTCACACCATAAGCACCAGTCTCATCTCCCCAAAGGGATGGGGTTCTAGCAGGACAAGAGATCTGCTTGTAGATTTTACCACCACAACCATCGGGTAGTCTATCGCCATAGGGATTGAAAAACTTTTCAAGAACCTCTGTGCTTCCGCATTCCCACGTCTTCCCATCTTCACAGGCTTCATCTACTTTCATAAGGGCTTCACTGCGCTGTCCACAGTTAGAGCATTTGAATTCATAAAACGGCATATATTATTCTCCTTGGATTTGATCTGCTGTTCCTACTAGGGATGCGGCAAGGTTGCCTGCGCTAGTAGTTTGTTGGGTCGGTTGACCTTCGTCCAGTTCATCAGGGGCAGGCGTGGTTCTAGAACCTACCTTGGGAGCCTCCTGTTGGGGTTCTGGCGTCTTCAAAAAGTCTTCTGGTAGTTCGTATGCCCTAATGATTTCTTCCTTCATACGCTCCGCAGGAACGCCTAGTGTGGTAAGCACTGGAAGTAGTTGGATAAGGTTCTGCTTCTTGATGGCGTCAGCAATTGGTTGGTTGCCTTGGTCAAGCGCAGAGATACGGAACTTGCCGTGAAGATCTTTATTTGTAATAACCTTTGCCTTACCCTGTGAGGATAAGACAGACTTGTCTCCTTCATCTGCTAGAAGGGATAGTGTGCGAAGATAAAGTTGTGCGATAGTTTCAATAGCGTAATCACGCTCTCTCGCCATTTTTCCAATCTCACTTGCTGAATACTGGGCAAGGGCTGTAATCTCTGTGGCTGTTGCTTTGGTTGCTTCGCCTCTACTGAAAGGAGCAAGGATAGATCCTCGGTTGATGTCCTGCTCAATAAAGCCCAAGTAACGGTCAAAGTTAGAAGAAATAGGTTCAACACCGATAGGTTGGATAAGACCAGCAAGTGACTGTTCGTCAGTTGAGATCATAGCACCATCAATACCAGCGGTAATTTTTGCTAATTCTTCCTCATCAAACGCACCTTCTTTATAAATGTATTGCCTACTGTCTCTACGAATAGCGTTCGCCCAGTAGGTCCGTAGGATGTTCTTCTCATAGAACTGGTCGTATACCCTACTAACAGCAGACAAGCCCTCCATAGGGCGCTCTGGCTTGCGAGCATAGTATAATGGGGACAGGTTAGATAGTGGTCGGTCATCATATGTTCTAACAGGGATGGTAGACTTTTCTAGAAGTTCATCACCGTTCTTATAATTGGGAGACCAGAAATACATCTTATCATAAACAATATCAAAGAATTCAACAACCTCAATGTAAAGGTAATCGTCGGGTAGGTCAGCATAGGTAGAGCCTTGCGCACCATAGCCAGCAGATGAACCCCCACCTCTGTATTGTCCACCAGAGCCAAAGTAGTCTGCCTTTGGAACTGCCGTGAATTGCTTTGAGCCGAAACGTTCACGGGCTTCTGGTATAGTAAGATAGTAATGATGTCCGCAGAAACGTTGGTTCTTCCAACCAGACGCATCTCTATCTAACAGAACCTCCCAAGGAGGGACAGCACGGATGGTTACTTTTTCTAGCATATCATCACTGTCGGTGGGGGAAAGTTTTAGAAAAGCATTAGGATAAATAAGGGCTAGACGTGAAGCGATCTCTAATTGCTCTCTCTGGTTGAAGAGGAACCTGTTGGCGGCTGCTTGTGCTAGGTCAGGGTCACCTGCTGCGTTGGCTGCGTCAGCACCTACAACAACGGCTGGTGCCTTTGAGAAGAGGGCTGCGATGAAACCCTCTACATAAGAAAAACAATCAGCAGTCTCAACACGGATCATACTATCATCATAGTCAATCTCTCCGTCCCAGAACTTACTTTCGTATGCGTTCTTATATCTGCGCAGTTCACCCATCTGGCTTTCCCAGTGGTCCTTGTGTTCAGTCAACACCATACGCAGTAATGAAATAATATCTTTGTTTGTTCTAGCCATAATTTACGAACCTCTCTCTATATGAGGAAAAGTCAAGTGAAGATGTTCTCTTCCCCACTTCTTTACGCAGTCCTTACAGAAACCTTGCTCGCTGTCTACCATATCTTTCTTGTAGTAGCCTGCTTCTGGGAATGCCTTTTTACATTTGATACAACGAATGTATCCATCAGTGACCACCAATTTTAGTGAAGAAGCATATAATGTTTTTACTTCACGCTTTGGTGATGGTGTTCTCTCGTCATCGGTCATTTTAGTATCTCCTATGTAAACCTGTTCGTGCTCCTGATTGAAGCATCTTTTTGTTAGAGCGTTGCTGTTTGATCCAGTCAGGTAAGTATGTGGTCTTTGGTAGACGCACATTCTCAATACAAACAGAACATAGAGCAAGAGCAACAGCATTGTCTCCGTGTGACTGTAAGTTGTCTGGAATAATAATATTTCCTTTTTCATTTACTTGTAGAGAACGTATCTCTGCGAATGTAATGTTGTCTAGATTGTATATGTAGCCTTCACGGATAAGTTCTTTTAGGTTCTCAAACATCATTGTTTTAGATTTCAGTGTAGTAGTCCAAGGCTTATTGTTCTCATCAGTCCAGAACCTACGGAAGCCTAGGTGACCTAGTTCGTTGATGACTACGTTTCCATAGTTGTTACTTTCTACTAGGGCTAGGGCATCATTGTAGTTCCCTGATACATCTACAATTACTTGGGCTAGGTTTACTGGGGTAATCTTATTACTTCTAAAAATAAGCACAGGTTGATAAGTCATCTTTGAGATGACGTATACAACTGAATAGTCTCTGTTCACACCTGCTGCTACGTCAACACCAATAGCATAACGGTCATCAGGTTGTGGTTCCTCAAAGACAATCATATCTTCTCCACCCTGAACCTTTATAATTTCTATCTTTTCTAGATCCTTCTGTGAGAAGTAACTGTTGCCTGTTTGCTTATAAGCATCTTCTAGGGTTTCAGGATATTCACGACTAAATTTATCCAGTCCAATCTTCTGTATCTGTAAGTAACGCCAGTATAGTTGAGAATTGTTTAGGTCATACTTGGTGCGTAGTTCTTCATCCTCGGCAGTTGGCTCCCACTTGATACGTTTAGGAACAGGTTGTTTATACTTTTTATGTTGGAACCAAGGAAAGAATATATATTTCCAAGAAGCAAGTCCTCGTTGTGTCTTCAAGATCTCTTGATGTAAAGCATCATTGTAGTAATTGGCTGTGCTCTCCATTACAAGTTGTCCATCATTCAACGCAGCAATAGCAGTTGCTTTTAGTTCCTCTGGATTATCAGCAAAAGCATATTCACTAATGTGTAGTTTATATACAGAGAAAGAACGTAAGCCTCCTCTGTCTGCTGATGACGCTGCTACAACACCAGCACCACTATCTTTGAACCGTAGTTCTGTGCTGTTCTCTACTGATAGTTTCTTCTGTAATGATGCTGGTAAGTTATAATAGAATGTCTTATGAATATCTAGGATATGTTTTGATGATGCTAGTTTGTGGGAAAGAATAGCATATGTCTGTGGGTCAGTAGCAGTGTAAGCACACCAAAAGAAATACGCACAGATAATTGTAGATGAACCAATCTGTCTTGGCTTCAAGATGATAGTATCTTCATCATTAGTCAAAGCCTCAACAATCTTTATTTGTTCTTCGGTAGGTTTGAGATACTGTAACTTTCCCTTCTTGTTTACAATCTTCAACCTACTGATAAACATTAGGGGATCATTTAGAATATCACTTATATTCTTTTTAGACATATGCTACTTCACCTGTCTCATCCAGTCACTAATCTCTTTTACATTCTTACTAGTATCTTCAAGATCATTCTTCTCACCTCTATCCTTCTTGTCCTTCTCCATACGGATAAGATGATCTAGGAAAGATTGAATATCTCTACCACTGAATGTATCACTTTTATTTCCTTTCTTCA
>MDTC01208425.1_pt1 | contig 26144 bp, 16 predicted proteins | sample 811181 | NCBI WGS metagenome assembly MDTC01 (sample SAMN05326644, study PRJNA326480) | marine metagenome | isolation source: seawater | place: Pacific Ocean: North | collected 2011
AATGGTTGTATGTCAAACGAAAAGTCAAAAAAATAGGGCGTTGCCGCCCTATTTTGTAATTTAATATTAAATTAGTTGTTATGCACTAACTTCAGTTGTTGTTGAGAACGATGGGTTAGCAACTTGTACAATAGAGCCGTTATCTGCTCTTAATGTAGTAATTGTGCTTGTTAATGTTCCATCAACTGTGTCTGTACCAGTCCAACCAGCACCTTCGTTTGGAGCACTACCTAAGCCGCCACCAGTGTAGTTACCAGTTGCCGCCGCATGGTCATCTTTGAAGTAAACTGTGAAAGTTAATACAGTTGCTGAGCCATAAGCCGCATCTGCTTTTGCTTCAATTGTCCAATCGTTTGCTGAGTATGATCCAGCGCCTGTTGCCGTAAAAATTTGTTGATTTGATGCTGTTAGATCATCAAATCCAACTGCCGCCGCTGTTCCGCCTGAACCTGTGTAAGTAGTTGCACCTTCGGCAAACTTAACTGTACCTGCGTTTGATAACAAGTTAGTCCAGTCAGTGTTTTGATCAGTTGATGAACCACCTGAACGTGATCCAGCAAATCTAATTTCACCGCCCGAGTTAAAAAAGAATCTCGCCGCGTTTGCTGAAGCAAATGTCACTGTAAAAATGTGCTGTACAGTTGTACCCCAAGAAGTTGTTCTTGTTGAAGTTACACCTGTGTCAGTTGCCATGTTTGAAGCATCTGCTGTTAGTTTGTTTGTTGTAATTAATGTGATATCAGCTTCTAAATTTGATAACGGTAAAATGTTTCCACCTGATGCTACTGTGTTTGACGCATTTGTCAATGTAGTACCTTGGTGATTAGCACCTTTCTGTAAACCAGAAAGCAAACTGTTCCATTGTGCCGCTGTAATAGTGTCTCCAGCTGAGATTGTCGCGATTTCACTCAATCCGTAGCCACTGTCATTAGAGCCAGTACCAATAATTGTGTTTACATTTGTAGCGAACGTGTTATATTCACTAGATGTAATTGTATCACCTTGTTGGTATGCCATAATTATTTCTCTCCTATTGCAATAGTTTTATTTTTAGCCTTGTTTTGAGTCTTGCTAAGGAGACTTTTATTGTTTGTATTGCTCATACAAACAAAACTTGTTAATTCTAATGCTGTAATTGTTCTTGTTGATAAATTCATATTTTTATCCGTATACAGCCAATTTGTTAAATGTTCTCCAACCTGCACCATTGTACATTAATGAAATTTGTTGTGCAGTTTGATTTAATGTTAAATCTGATGCCGCTCCGTCAATCGTGTTACCGTTTCTAGCAATAGTACAAGTGTTTGAACCCCATTGATGATGTGAGTCAACAACTGTTATTACATCACCTGCTGATGGTCCTGCTGGTAGTGTAACTGTTACTGGAGCACCTGTTGTGTTAACACCTAGTTGCGTTCCTACGTTACCTGTACCTACTGTACCTGATGTTGATATAATCTGGAAGTTTCTTGATGCGTTAACAATAGTTGTTGTTCCCGAAGTACTTAAACTATCTGCTTCAACACCTTCTGAAATTAAATTATCTTGGACGTTAGCACCACGTATCAATGTACCTGCTGTTGACGTTTCTGTTCCTGACACAGTAATTTTTGCTGTAAAACTATCATAAATTGCTTGTGCAGTTGAACCTGCACTATTTGGGTTAGCAAAACTAAAGTGTGCTGGAGACCAAACTTGAATAATATCTTTTGTTGTTCCATCACCTTTGGTTAAAACTTGTGCAATAACTTCAACAGTGTTTGGCGCCGCATAACCATTTGCGTTTGCGACAGTGTCATCAACTTGTGTTATAGTTAATGTAATTACTTCTGATGAAGAGCTTTCTGATGCTGTTGCCAACTGCTTGTAGCCACTACCTGTGCCGTCTGAGTTAACATTTAATTGTCCTGTTGTTGTATTGAACCATAATGCTCCAATTGTGTTTTGATGTGGGTATGTAGTACCTACATGTACTGTAATTGGATGCCATTGTGTTGATGAGTTATAAACTTTTAATGATTGATTTGTTGTGTCCCAAAACAGTTGTCCTTCTAATGGACTTGTTGGTTCATTACCTATTGTGTTAGCACTATTTTCTAAAATTTTTACAAAGTCTTCTGCTATGAGCTCACCATATCCAGTGAAGTTTTTACCTATTAATGTTATACCACCGACTGCCGCAGTAGTACCGTTGTTAACGGTTGATACAACTGACCCTCTAGTGTTATTTACTGTATATGACATACTTTATGCTCTCCTTATGCTCTTTGTAAGCAATAATATATACTACCTACTTTATATTTATAATATTACTACAATTTTAGTACAAAAAGCAAGAGAATTATTGCAATTGAACTCTAATTGTATATACAATCTCAATCACCCTATTTAAGCTCTTTTGCACAGGGTGGAATATCACGTGTGTAAGCAAATATTCTTGACTTATACCACCTGAATTGTATGCGTATATTCCTAACTCATCAAATATAAAATCTGTTGATGAATCTGATTGTGCTACGTCTGTTGTGGCTTGCGTTGATGGCTCACCAAAGTCTAACGTACATGTTATCTGTAAATCTGTGTATGAACTTGAACTTGTAATGATACTAACATTGTTTTTACTATCTGTACTTGCACTTTGTCCAATTAATTTTTCATATGTTTTGTTGTATAAACCTGCTGAATCATCTCTAATAGTACCTGTATTAGTAGTTTTATAGTTAATTGCTCCAGTGTTCAATACATCTGATCCACCATTACCAAAACCCATATGGTAGATACCGTTGTTTTCTGTTTGCCAATATGATAAGGCGTTAGCAATAACAAAAGCCATATTACCAAAGTGAATTGCGTTACGTTTGTTTACTAATTCTTCGCCAGTTTTGGCATCACGAATCAGCAAGTGTCCTTGCATCTTCACTCTAGCACCCTCATCAACGTGCTGTTCTTGTTGTTTGTCTATATCTTTGTTCATGTTTTTTTCCATATTAACTTATATTATATTTATGTATGTTATAAACTACCCATATATTGATGTATTTAAGTATGTAACCCAACCAGATCCGTTCCATAAAAACCCAACACTTTGACCATTTGCGCCAAGCACTAGATTTGCTGTTCCGCCGTTGATTGTATTACCGTTTCGGTCAACAGTTAAATTATTTGTTCCAAAATAATGTCCAGCATCAACAATTAATATTGATTGTCCCAATGATGCTGTTGATGGAAGTGATGTTGTTAGTGGACTACCGTTAGTATTAAATCCGTATTGTTCACCTGCGGTTAATGTTGTACTATTAGTACTAGTAACATTAAATGCTTTCTGCGGATCAATTTGCCATTTAAAACTTGTTGATGGATGATCGTAATATAAAACTTTTCCGTTATCGCCTGCTGACACTGTAGCAACATCTGTTAATGCTGTTAGTGTTGCAGTAAATGAATCTGCTTTCCATTTGAATGTTGCTGATGAATGATCATAGTATAAAATTTTTCCGTCATCGCTTGACGATGCATTGTCAACATCTACCAAAGATGTTAAACTTGCACTGGCAATTCTTCCATCTGCTCTGGCATTGGTGTAGTATAAGTTTGATCCTTCTGGTAAACTGCCTGTGTTTAATGCACCTATTCTTGCATCTACCCTTGCGTCAGTATAATATTTGTTTGAGCCTTCTGGTAAATTTGTTGTTGTTTTAGTTGCAAGTCTTGTGTCAAAATCTGCATTGGCTAATGTTGAGCTGTAAAATTTATTTGTAGTACCTTCAGCAAGATCATCTAGTGTTTTTGTTGCAAGTAAATTTGAAAAATTAGAACTGAATCCTCCTGATAAATCAGCAGTGTCTAATGCTTTAAGTTCAACTTTGCCTGTTGCATTATTGTAAAATAAAAATTTACCATCATTACTGCCTATCCATTGTGTTTGTTCAAACTTATCACGAAACGTTGTGTAATCAAGAAAGTTATCATCTAATTGATCATAAGTTAATGCTGTTCCTAAACTTCTTCTAAATGTTATAGCCATTATCTCTGCCTCCAAGATGCACCATCATAGATCAAAGTTAATATTCCATTTGATGGATTTGAAGTTAAAGTAACATCACTTGCTGTACCGTCAATGTTATTACCGTTTCTAGCAATTACTAAATTATTTGTTGCAAAATTTTCTGCACCATTTGTGAATCTTATTGTGTCGCCAGCGGCTGGAGATGCTGGCAATGTTGCTGTTACTACTCCGCCAGTGGTATCAACCATATAGTTGACTGCCGCATCGGCATTGTAACTAGATGTTCGTACTTGAAAGTTTCCTTGAATATAGGCACTAGCATACAAAGTATCAACAAATGATTTTGTAACTAATGCATTTATTCTAGCGTCTGCTCTAGCATTTGTAAAATATTGATTTGCTGATCCTTCATTCACTTCATCTGAATCAACTGTGGCATATTCAAGTGCTGTAGCACCACTGTTCATTCTTAAAATTTGTTTGGTTGTTCCTTTTGTTGAAGGGAATTGGTATGTGCCGTCTCCTCCAACATGAGTGAAGTTTGCGTCAAGCTCTGTTTGGGTTAATGCTGACCCTTTAACTAATCTTTTTGTAATTGCCATAATTTCTACCTATTCCTTAATATTTATCATTCCACATAATCCTCAGGCGTTACATAATCACCTATTACATAATCTACTATGTTTTCACTATTTGTTAGGTAATTTGCTTGTTCTGTGGTACTATCTACTAGTATTACGCCTGTATCGTTCCAAAAGCCTTTTGTACCAGCATTTGGTATATGAGTATCTCCACTGTATACTTCCGTTGCTGTTGCATGATCTTGTATGGTTGTTCCATGTGTTCCACGTACAATATCACTCAACACATTACCATTAACTTTGCTGTATTCGATTCTTTCAGTACCAATCCATAATACACCAGGTTTATCAGTTACTTTGTTATCAATTTCATTTCCAACTTGTTTTGGTGTTGGTAATTTAGTTGCATCAGAAACTGTTATTGTGTTTGATGTTTGGTATATTGCTCCATTTAGTGTTGTATGATCATCTGTTGAACTTGGTGTACCTGAATTATCAATAAATTTATCTCTCAAATATTCAACGGTACCATATGGAGTATAATGTACTTTGTATTGTGCAAAGTCACCACTGCCTACATAATTTGGTGCTGACCCAGTTACACCTTCATATGATTTAACTGTGATCATTAATGACTCTCTTGGAGTAACTGGTGCAAGTTCTTCTGGATAAGGATCATGCTGTGGTCTTGCAAATCCTGCCGAGTCAAGTTGTGACTGTACTAGTATCCATTTACCAGCATCATAATCAGTTTTAAATCCTGTTGCTGAATTTGTAGAAGTGTGATCTATATTTGTATAATAAATTAAATCATCAATCAAGTCCCAACGTGATGTTTGTAGTATCGTTTCACTTGTTAAATTTTTGTGTGTTACATTTGCAACATAAACTTTATTGTCATGTTTTACAATATCACCAACTGTGTAACTTGTTGCGGCCGACCATGCTGTAAAGTGAGCCAAGTCATTGTGTTTGACAAACGTATCTTTTGTGTATGCAATATTTACTGCCCAAACATTTGACGTTTGAACAAATTTCGAATCATACCAATTTTGTAATGAATTAAAATCATATCCCATTGTAGGATTTGATCCAACTGCTGTTGCGTCCCAATCTAAACTGTCCCAAGCAAAAGTTGTTAGCTCTTGTCCAATTCTATCTCTGTTAACTTTAAAGCCAATTGATTGAAGATCTAAATCTTTATAGTATCCAATATTATCTGCAAGTGTAGAAACAAAAGAACTTACTGCTGTTACATTTGCTGTATCTAATGTGGCAAGTTCTGTCGCATAATAATATTTGGCTAACCTATCAACTTGTGTAGATATCGGAGTTGCTGATTTCACAGCATTAATTTTTGCAACATCAGTTGGTTCGGTTGTTGGTTCAAAATTTATGTGTTGCCATTTACCAGATTGTACATCATTAACAAATACTCCAGCAGTGTGATTTTCATTACACTGCCATGTACCACCGTTGTATTTTACTTTTACTCCTGCTGTGTATGCCGCACTAGTTGTCCATGCATTAATAATATTAATAGTTGGTGATACTAATGTTATTGATGTGCTTATTCTATCAAATGCTAATTTGGTATTAACTTTTGGTGTTGGATTTACAGTTTGTAAAGTATTTGAATTCAATGTATAATCACTTGAGTTGGTAAAATCACTCATAGCCATATTGGCATTTTCTCTTACAGGTGATTTTTTACTTAAGAAGTTTCTAATTTTAGAACGATATGGTTTTGCTTCTTCAATGTATGATTTAACATCATCAAATGGATCTTTTTCAAATGATGCTTTTTGTGTTAATGCTGTGTCTTGTTGAATAACGTTCATATATGTTGACTTAAATAACCAATCAACATGTGTTTGTTCACTATTAACGTATCTAATCATAGCAAACAATAAAACATTTTGATATTTTAGATTTTGTGAAATTAATACATTGTCTTTTAATGCTTTGATATAAGCACGAAGTTCTGTTGCCATTGCTGTTGAATCTGATTCAGTGTAAACTGTTGTTTTTAATTTTGCTGTTGCTGTTTGTAAACCAATTCTTACTAGTGATAAATTTGTTGAGTCATAAGTTGTTGATGTACCTGTTAAGAAATCAGCATCAGTGTATTGCCATAATTCCCACTTTGAATTATATCCATTGTTAACTTTTACAACATCATTTTCAGATAATACACTAGTATCTATATCAGTATAGTAATCAACAATACGATCTATTACTGTGTCGTCACTGTATGAAGTATTATAATACCAGTTTGTTTTTTCATAGTAGTTTGCAGTTGTTAATGTATCATTCCATCCAAAATGATTTACATCAAGATTTAATAACGTTGTTATAGAATTTAATGCTTCGTGTAAAACTTTTCTAGCATTTTTTGAATTTTTATACCAACTTTGTCTTGGTCTTACTTTGTTACCATATCTATCATGTAGTGATAATGACATATCTGGAACAGTGTTTCCTAATTTGTCGAAACCAACCAAACTATCAATCATCTTATTCCAAATTTGATCTTGTATTGGTGCATTTGGATAATTTTCTTTAATTAACAACCATTGTGCATGTTTAGAATTTGTTTTATCATTTGAATTACGTTTTCTGTAATTTAATTGTAGCACAGTGTTTTCTTTTGTGGTGTAATCTAATACATTTGCAATTGAAATTGCATTTTGTGAAATTGGTGCAAAATAATTTAATCCTTGTATAATTGGTGATGTAATAACACTAGCCACTGTTGCTGTATCTTGTGTTCTACTTGGTAATGCAGGAACCGTTGTAACATTTTTAACCCAATAATAATATGTTATTGTTTGTGCCAGTGTGGATGTATTTGTTTCAGTTTTTGTGACATAATCAGTTGTTGATTTAACTGTGCCAGTACCTGTATAGTTTGTTGGTGATGTTGTTGAAGATACCCATTCATAAATGTCAATTGTTGCTCCTGGAAATAATCTACCCCAATATGTTCTACGATAAGCATTGTCATGCGATTCATAATCAATATATCTTACTGTTGATAAATCCCACCATACTTGACCAACATATTCTTCCATCCATGGTTTGCTGGTACTGATTTGATTTGTATCAGAATGATTGTTATATATTGCTGGATCAATTTCAGATTTATATTTTATTTCTCTATCTGCTGTTGGAGGTAATATATCTTTTGCAGGATCATATGGTACCAGTGATAACTCAACCTTGTTTGTTCTGTCATCATACAATACTGCTTGTTCAAATTGGTCAGTAACAACTTTATCTGATTGTCTACGTTTTGTATTTGCAAAATAACTTGCTGTAGTCTGAGTAGCATCACTATAATCAACACCACTATGCAGTATCCATGTTCCGCCATATGCTGGAGATACTGCTGTTGACTCTGTGCCACGTATTGTATTATATGTTGATATGATTGATGAATTTGCTGTAAATCTATACACACCCCACTTACCAGTTGAGTCATCATCTAACCAAACAAGATCACCTTCTGACCACACTGATGAATTTAAAGTTGTTGCTGTTAAAAAGTTTTGTAATGTATTACTTACAGTTGTCGATATAGTTGCTGTGTCTAATACATTATTTAATCTTATATCTTTCCAATCAAATAATTGTATGCCACTTGAATTAATTGTTGTGTTATCTGCTTTGGTCACAAACTCTGGAGTGCCATCTACTTTAGTAATATCATATTGTTTTGTTGTGTAGTTAAGAGCAATATTAACATTACCAGTCGTTGCAGACGATACAGAAACATTTGCTCTAACAGTTACATTTGAATTGTCAGTTACCGACCCACTTGCTGAAATGTTTGACGAAGCAACTGATTGTAAGTTAGTAGTTGGAATAGTATACAATGTTGTTGCAGTTGATCCGTCCCATGATTCAATAACCACTGATGGTGCTGTACCATCCCATGCTGTAGTTACGTTAGCAGTTAAAGTTCCAAGTGCATGGACCTTAGTTAGTTGGTTATTTAAATTTATTATATAATTTGATTTTGTGTCTTTTATAGTAATACTACCTGTTGCTGTTGATGTAATACCTGAACTGAATCCTTGATTAAGGAAACTCAATGCATTATACGTTGGCACACTAACAGCAGTTATAGTACCACTGCCAACAGTTATTTCACTAGTTGGTATTGTAATACTTGATCCATTTGATTTTATAATAACTATTGCTGGTGCTTGATAATTGGTACCACCACTCGTTATAACTAAATCTTTTATTTCACCAAACACACCGCCAGTTCCTGATCCAGTAAACGTAAATGTTGGTGCTGTATAATCTGTTCCTAATACTTTTACTGTTCCAGTAGAATTTTTAACACTAAATCCATTTGGTGCCGCAGAATAATTTGAACCACCACTGTTAAGAGTTAATGATGTCGGAGCACCTGCATTTTCACTAGCCACTGTTGCTGAAGCACCACTGCCAGATGTTCCAGTAAATGTGATTACATCTCCTACAGCAAAACCAGTACCGCCTGACGATGAAACTGAATTAACTGTTCCAGCAATATTGCCTACTGCTAGAGAAGCCCCTGATCCTGCTACATTACCAAATGGAATAGTTACTGTAGACTCTGATCCAGCGGCTGGGTTCAATGTTAATGTGTGTGTACCCCATGCTGTTGGGTCAATCACCAGTGTTCCACTGCTGTCGTATGTTTTATGTAATATAATTTTTTTACTTGAACCAAGTATTGATCCAGTACCGTCTACAGTGATTTTCATGGCCGTGTTGGCATCACCAAACGATATTACATTATCAATCTTTGTTCCAATATCATATAACTTGTAAACGTTCCAATCTTTACCACCCTCAACATCTTTGGCTACCCACGCAGTTGAACCCACAGCAACATTACCTGTCTGTGTGTTATAAACATTGTCAAGTGCTGTCGAATCATATGCTTGGTACGTTGAGTCACTCCAGTGTACGTAACCTGCTGATGGTATGTTTGAACTTACTGTTGATGTAGTTGGCCATAAATTGGCAAGTGTTTTTTCGCCTGTTGGTTTTTTCAACCAACGAGTTGTGTCATCGATATCAATAGTTACAATTTCATCAGTTGTGATATCATAACCACTTGGTGTTACATTGTCTGTTGGTAAAACAAATTCAAATAACAATGGATCAGTTACAACATCTTTGGCTTGTAATTTTAATTCAATTTGTTGGTTAAATGCTGTTGATCCAAATTCGCCAACTTTAAATGCCCACTCTTCAAAAGTATCAAACGATTGATCTGTGCTTACTGTTGTTGAACGTAACAATCTATCGATAGCATTTGTTGTACCTTTTTGTTTAATCATACCTTGATATAATTTAACTTGATTACGTTTTGATATACCAAGATTGGTTAGATAATCTCTTTCTTGATATCCAATTACATGCATTGCCGAATCTCTAAAATCAGTATCGACTTTTTCAGCATCAATATCATATAAGAAACGTGTGTCGTTTACAGATTTTTCAAAATTATTAATTAGTGATGTTCCATTTATTATGAAACCATCTGCTTCAAGTTTTCCGTTCCATTTACCAGTTCTTACTGTAGAAATTTTAACACGTGGTTGTCGTTGTGCTAATAATGTATTGTAAATGGTATCATTAAAGATAGTGCTGTTGTTTATTGTAATAGTGTGTTCTGTTTCTTTTACAAACAATCTTAAGCCATATATACCAATTCCGCTTTTGTGAGAAATTGTAACTTCTCCACTTTCTCTAATAACAGAAATTTTATTTGTATCAAGACCAAACCCTTCTTTATTGATAACACTATAAGAGCCATTTACTATTTCTGATAAACTTTGAACTACTCCTGTTTTTGGTTTAAATTTTAATTGTGAAGCACTTGGACTTAATGTAACAAAATCACCTTGTTTCCATGTACCTAGACTCCAAAACAAAAATTCTTTAGCAGAATAATTCCAGTTTAATTGTTCTCCTAAATCAGAATTGTGAACATCAAACATCCAACCATTTTCTTCTAAAAATTTACCATAACCAGCAAGAACATCATATACTTCTTGACGTGTTTTAAATACTGTCCCGTAGTCAACATCATATGATTGACTGTAATCGTACTGTGCGTAATTCTTTACTTCTGTTCCACCCTGTTGTGGAAGCACAGATATTTTTCTCCAATATGCTTCATTGGGTGCTGTGTCTGATGATAAAGCAGTGTGAGGAACTGTACATTGAAAGTAAACATCGAGGTACTCAACTACTTCATTTTTGTGATACATTATACCTGTAGTATACTGTACTGGTGATATATCAACTCCGCCAACTCTTACAGAATAACCTGAACTGTTTGCCAACGGTTTGTATATTTTAAAGAACGGATTTGTAACGTCATAACCATAAAGTTTATATCCGCCATCAACTGTCTGAACAATCACAGCACTGTACGATGCTTCTTGAATACTAGCACCACTATACAAATTAACATTAATATCTTCTGGTGGAATAATAATGTTTGTGCTTCTACTTGTAGAATCATATGCTTCTGATTCTATTTTTAATTTTGTTGTATCAATAAATCCACCACATCTATACATTAAGTTAGATTGAATATTTCTAATCACATTACCAAATGTAGTGTTTATTTGGTTTCCTTTTGATATTACATAATCAGATATAAAGTTTTGTACACCTGATCTTAAATATCTAGTATTTGAAGCATCTACTTCTGTGTGTACATAGTAATTAATATTATTGGCTCTCTTACCTGTTGATAAATCTATAGTTTGATTTTTATCTACATCAGCAGTTGTAATATTTTTTATGTTCCACTGTTTCTCAACATACGACCCAGGATTAGTTAGATATAATAAAGTTTGTAAAGCATACGGATATACCAATGATGTAACAAACGCATGTTCTACCGGAGCACCATCTCCAAACACCCAATCTTTTTGAGCATTGTACTCAGTTGGATTAGAACTAATAATACCGATGTCTAATGGACTTAATAAATTACCACTACCATCTACTGGAACATAAGAACTAAAGCCAGGCTTCTTATAAACATTGTCTGAGTTAAGATATGATCTGTCTGAATAGTTTTCTCTAATACCCGAACGAATAATTCCTTGTTCAATATCAGATATTAGTTGTGTTCTAATAGAAGGATTATTCCAAGTGTAATATTGATCCCACCAAATTGGTTTTTGTGAAAAGCCTAGCATTTCCCATGGATGTGTGTGAGGACGATCAGTACCATAGTACCAACGATATATGCCTCTCCAGTGTCCTGGTAATGCTTCTCCATTTTGGTCTACAAGTGATGAATAATTTAATACTTTCCAATTAGTAGTAATGTTATCTGCTTTCCTTCCAATGCCACTTGATAACCCAAGTATAACTTCATTAATTTCAAAACCATCAACAACACCAGAAACAGTAACAGTGTTAGTATCAGTACTGACAGCAGTAACTTTACCTATTGCTCCACTTGTTGCTCCTCTTACAGTTTCGCCAACTGTAAATTTTTGAGGAATAGTACTTGTTGCTGGAACATAGCCAGACGCTACATAACTTGATAAAACATAATTAGCATTTGCTTGTAATGTTACTGTAACTGCATAGCCTGTGTTTTCACGATAATCAATTGCGTTTTCACTTGCCCATCTGCTGAACATTGGACGTAACAAATCATTTACTTCTTTTCTTGACCACGATGTTGGATTAAATTTATTTGGTATAACACTGTTTATATCATATAACGGTAGTTGATCTTGATCTGATGTTCTATGAAGCAGTGTGTTATAAATTCTTTTTTCTAATTCTAGTAAGGCAGAATCTCTTGAGTCGTTGTATTTTAAAACTAATGACCCGTCATGACATTGTATGTAATTTCTAGTTCCACTTGAGTATGTTGTAGAATCAGTAAGTTCACTAGGCTTATATATTTTGCTAATTCCTAACGATGCCGGAGTTGGAGGAATCCAAGTTGGTTGTCTAGTTTCATAATAACGAATAGTGATGACATCATTTATTTGTGGTTTATCACTAGGACGACCTAAGAAAATAATCTTTGTTCCATTTGATGATGTATCAACAATGTATTCATGATTCATAATCAGCTGAACATTATTTTTATAAATGTACAATGCTTTAGTGTCATAATCAGTATCAGCATCAAATGTGCTAGAAATTGATAATCCTGGTTCTGTATTGAAAATTTCTTGTGTAACAGCATTAAGATTTAAAAAAGTACTTTGTCCGCCCCATGTTCTGTTTGTTGAGGTTATGGTATGACTTTCAGATATAAATCTATCTCCGCTGGCTACTAAATTTGAATATGCATAAGGGCTAGATAAATCTTTTGCTACGTTTAAAGTAGTTAGTGTTTGATCTACTACTTGAGGAATAGATAAAGAGTTTATAGCATTTGTGTTCTGTATATTGTTTACTGTGTTTAAAAATTTTAACTGAAATTCTTGATATCTATCTTTAGTATATCTTAATGATTCTAATATATCAAGATCTGCATTGTTTGTGATTGCCATTGTTTTTAATAATGGAGTATCATGATGTAAAATAACTGAACCTAAACTTATGTCTTGTGATGTATCTCTGTAATTATTATTACCATTTACAGCCCCTGTAAATCCTATTTGATTTTGAATAATAGATTTAAAATGTTCAAACAATTCACTATATGTTGCTGTGCCAAGCTCTTGGTTTGAAGCATTGTTTTCTAAGTTTTTTGGTATTTCAAAATAGTTGATAGACTTAAGAGGTTTTGGATTTGTTGTTTTATAAAATATTTTAACAAAATCACCAACAACCAATGCTGTTGTAAAACTGATGTTCACACTGTTTGATAAAGTGTAGTCAGTTCCAAACACTTGCTTGTCACCATTTTTATAAATTTCAATATCAAGAACTGACGATGGTATCACTTCAATAATAATATTATCGTTGATATTTTGACTATTGACTGTATGTTCTTGTATTAATTTTTGAGATAGTTTTCTGCTAGGATCAACCACCCATTCATTTTTGTAATTTGTTTCTGTTGCGGCATCTAGTGTAGTAACTGCGTTGTCAATGATTACAAACTGTCCACCCATGTTATTGTGAACTCCACAATGATAATATAACTTGTCTGGCGCATTTGCAGGAACCGTAAACTTTAATGTAGATGATGATCCACTATAGTGTGATCTTGATCCTGAAATACCTCCAGTATATTCTCCGGTGTATGCTCCTGACGACCAAGCCGTGCCAGTTGAAATATAAAATGGATGATTGGCATTTGAATATCCTGCTGTAGATGATTCAGGTGAATTAAAATTAAAGTTGTATGTATTGCCTCTAACTAAGATTAATGCTGGTGCTTCTTGACCATTGATAAAGTATTTGTTTATGTCTTGATTGGATCTGCTTGGATTAACATTTACTTCATAATCAATAATTTTAGCAATTGTTTCTGGATGTGTAAACTGTTTATAATAGTTGTATCCAGTGATATTGTTACTGCCGTAAGTGTAAGAATCTTCATTTAAAAAATTACAAAACTGTATATCACTCTTATCAACACCTGCTGAATAAGATAATGGAAATCCTAGCTCTGTATCATTTGTACCTGTACTTTCTTTGTAACCAAATATTTTTGATCCAGCAAAGTCTGACGAAGGATATAGTCCAACATCATTTAATGGATTTTTATCATTGTCATATAAATTATACAATGGTGCTTGATTAGATTTTATTTTTTTCTGTGCTTCATTCCAGTTATAGCCATCATAGTACCATTCAGATCCTTTGTGTACAGAACCTGTTTTAACATAAATTTTATCATTTATATTAACATTTGATGTAAGTTGTGTTAATACTATACTAGATCCAACACCAGAAACTTTCCATATGGTTGCTCCAATGTTAAATGTTGTACTTGATATATCCCATCCTACATCACCACCAGTTCCACCACCACCGCCAGTTGATACATCTGAATCAGTATCGTGATCCCATAATACACTGTTGCCATCCCATTGTACATAGTCGTCTTGACTTGAAGCATTTGTAAATAAAATTGTATCTTCGTTTTGTATAGCATGTCCGTCAATACTAATTGCAGACTGGCCTTCTATTTGTGTTTTAGTTAACAATGATTCAATAACAGTTACATCAGTTAAATGATTATAACCATAATCGTATAATTCAATATCACGTTTAAATTCTAAAATTGGTCTTAAAGCACGTCTTTCAGATGATCTTGTAAATGCTGATGTGGCTGATGCAATCTGTACATCAAATGATGTCATGTCCCAAGCCGTGTCGTCCCATAATTGATCTGTTTGTGAAGTTGTAGTAACTGATGGATAATTTTCCAGTGTATCTTTATGCACCCAACCATTTGATTTTGACCAAAGGTTACCATCTTTAGCACCACGTTGTATTGTTATATAATCTTTTACAGCCGCAGTACTGTCACTAACATTTCTTAATGTTCTTGTGTCAACAAGTTTAATTTCAGAACCAACACCTTCAACAAAGTATGTTATTTCTTTTCTTGTTGTTGTAGCACTTATGATTCCGCTACTACCAGCCGAGCTTGTAATAGTAGGAGTGTTTGGTATATCACCGTCATTGAGTGTTGACGATATGATTTCGATGCTAGTGATTTCTCCACTGCCGCCAACTGTTGTCACCTTACCAACTGTTTTACCAGTGATTAAAATATTATCACCAATTGCATATCCTGTTCCTGCTGTGTCAATACTTAAAGAATTTATTGTGTAATAATATTGATAACTCGAACCTGTAACATTTGATCCTTCAAATCTAACGTGAAGTCCATTTGTGAAAACTGTGCCATCAGGTGCTGTGTATGTTTTTTCTCCAACTATGTCAGTTGGTAGTGTTATACTTTTTGCAAGTGATCCGTCAACTGGTTTAGAAGGAATTGTAGAAAATATTCCTCCTGATTCAGCAGATAAATCATCAGCATACGGATACCAATAGTAGTTTGAATAGTTTAAATATTTGTCAATGTCAATTGGCTGAGCATATGAATAATATTTAGATTCAAACAGTCTTGAATGATCATTAACATTTCCTCCATCAAATCTAATTTTGTTTACTAAATCTTCGTATGTAGTTTGATATGAAATTTCTTGTGTGTCAGCATCTCTTACAATTGCTGTTGGTTCTAATTGATAATATGTTCTACCAAATGTTGATTCAGGCAAATATGCATCTTTAGTAGTGTTTAATAATCTACCTTGACGCTGTCCAACAAAGCCACGTTCAAATGTACTGTCTTCGTTTTTGAACCACTGATCAACTGTGGAATCAAAAAAGTTTTTTAACCTTGTTGATTGTAGAACGTATGGTAATTGTTTTGAGGCTACAAATTGTTCAGCCATTGTCTACGACCCCTTTTTTAAATTCTGATCAGTAAATGAATTAATAATTTCTATATCGTCAACTGTAGCAGTAGAATAAAATAATTCATTTGGTTCACTTGTAATTTCAAATAAATCACCAAATATTGATTCTGCATCTTTACCAACAATTACAACAGAACTAATCTGAGTTGACAGTTGACTGTGAATAAATGCACATAGTTCTGTATAGTAAAAACTTTCACCATAAGTCCAGTTATTGATATCAAAAAATGATCTAATAGATGATAAAACTCTAGATTTTATTTCGTTGTCAGTAATTGTTGCTCCGGCAGATTTAATAACTTTAAATGTTCCTTGTAGTGTTGAGTCTGCTGTTGTGCCAAAAAGTTTTTTAAATTTTCCAGGGGTGTAAATTAATTGATCACCTATTGCTTTGTATGGATTCAATGATGTTGCAAACAGTGTATTAAGAGATTCAACACTTGGTTCTGTTGGAAATAAATCAGCAGTTCTGTTGTTTGCTGTCCATTCTAAAACATTATCATAGTAATCAGATGTTAATACAATAAGTTCAACTATGTTTGATACACTTGGATCTACTCTTTGATCTCTTGGAGCAGTATGCTTCCATTGGAAGAAAATTGGATTAGATGTTCCATTTTCTGTTTTATAAGAACGACCAATATTGGATCTATAAATTGTTGTACCAATAGTTGCTGTATACTCACCTTGTTGTCCTGTTGTTGTAACCAATGTTCCTGCATTGTAAAACTTTTTAGTTGTTGTTAAAAATTCAATACCTGAATTTGTTAATACTGTAACTGGAGTAACTGATGATGATAATTTATAATATGTGTAACCATCAAACTCAACATAACTTTCAAAGAAAATATAATTTTTAGTGTTAGAAGTATCATATATCAAATCGTCCATTGCTAGTGGATAATCCGGCATGCCATCTTCGTCTGCATCATAAGGTGCAATTTTAACTTTTCTATTATCAATGTAACCATCTTGTTCTGTGAAATTGTCAACCACTGCTAATTGAATTGCTTCTGGAAGTCTACCACCAAGTTCTGGAGATGTTAATGTAACAGTTGCTGATGTGTATCCTGAACCAACTTGAATTGGTGTAATTGAAATTACTGATCCGTTATGAACTGTTGCTACTGCTTCTGCTCCTGTTCCGTCGCCAGTAATTGTTACGTTTGGTGGAGTTGTGTAGTTTGCCCCAACTGCTGTCATTGTATATGAATTAATTGCTCCAACACTAATAGTTGCTGTTGCTGTTGCGCCAGTTCCTTTTTCAAGTGCTGTGTTAACGTCTGCTAGTATATCAATTCTATCTTGTACACTTAAACCTGTATTTGTATCTAATGTTTTGTAATCTTTTACAAAGAAAAATCTTACATCATCTGATGATTGGAATACATAATCTAAACCTCTTGCTGTCAATGTAAATTTAGCATTTGTGTTTGCGCCTTTTTCTGTAAACTGAGATCTTATCAACCAACTTGAATCATTGCTTATACCAGGTGAACCACCCCCAATTGGATTATTGATACTTGAAAACTCGCCAGCAGTATTAATATTTGTGTTGTTAATAACATACCACCCTTCCGCTTTAGATGTTGTATCATAATAATTATAACCAAGGCCAAATGTTGTTAATGTAGTAGTTGATGACGTTAGTTGGGCTAAAAGTGTTGCTCTTTCTGTTGTGCTAAATTCTGTTCTAATATGAGGTACAACTGATCTAAGAATGTATCCTGCAGGTATTGTTTCTGTTAATTGTATAGGACCAGTTGATAACCCTGTTGGATTACCGTTTGACGCTACACTCTTTACAGTTGCCCAAATAATTTTTGTTGCGTTGCTGTATTGATTAACAAACTCAAGTTTTGAACCTTTTCTAATATATCCGTGTTTGTTTGTAGAAGCTCCTGTTGCCACCAAACGATTTGTACCTGTGTTTTCTGTAGTAAAGTAACCATTAAAGCTCGATGATGCTGTTGGTAGTGTTCTCCAATATGCAGAGTTTACTCCTGTTGATTCAAACTTGAATGTTTCAGATCCCGATGGTATGTTTAATTCAATATCTTTTTTATATGTATCAAAATAAAAATTCTTTATTTGTTGAGTTTGGATCATTTTTTCAATTTCGTCAACAACTTTTTCATATGAACTATTATCTAAAACTGTTACAACTTTTTCTGTTGTGTTTGGCGATTTGTAAGCAATACCATCTTCACCTATGCAATTAACATTTGCAACTGTGCCAGTTGGGTCTTGAATATCAACAAATCTTGAATGACCTGCATGTGTTTTGTTTAGTGCTTTGATTTTTTGTATTCCATCAACCTTTGTTAAAGGAAATACATTGTAATCTTCTGCGGTAATCATTCTGTCTTGAGTATAGTAAGACTGACCTGCGTTTAATTTAATGTCGTCGGCTGATTCTCTTGATGCTGAATTAGTAATTGTATAATTTAAACCAAATGTCAATGACAAATCAAAATTTTGATTTGTTTTGTTTATATAACCAAAACTTATACTTTTATTTTGAATATCTTGTGCTGTTACCACTTCACCTTTTAAGGAACTAGATCTATACCATACACGGTATAGTCCAACTGGAATATTACCAAAATCTCCATCAGCAAACTGTATAGATATCTGATCATTTAATTTTGTTTTTACTTCAAATATATTTCTTTCACTTAATGCTAAACTGTTGTATATTACGCTTTGTCCTGATAGTGTAGGAACTTTTTTCCAATTGGCTTGTGTTAAACCAATTGAACTAATTTCTTGCACCCATACATCTGTATTATTGATGTCGTTAACATTGATATCAACTGTTCTGTCTTGTACCGGTTGATCGAAATTATAATCTTGGAATTCTATTCCACCTTCTTTCATGTACATAAAAAATCCAGTGTTTTCACTAGCAAAGCCTTTGCCATCATTTTTATAAATTGTAGTAAAAGAATTTAAAGGATTTGGTGATGATTCTTCAATAAAGCCTGCTGTGTTAAATCTTGCAGGAACAATTTCAAATGTATAGTTTTCACCATTAACTTTTGAATTGAATGGATATGATACTTGTACATTTTTAACATTATTAAAATTATAAAGATCATTAGTTAAATTGTTGATAGTCTGTGATTGTGTTGGTTTACCAAACTGATTAGAATCTGATATTGACGAATTTAATACTAAAATAAATTGTTCAAACCAATTTGGATTATTCAAATCATTCCAACGAACTTCTACATTACTTAAATTATTACCTGCTGAATCTACTACTGGCTCGCTTGTTTTTATTGCTGTAAGTTTTACAAGTCCTCGTGCTGTAGAATTACGTGCTGGCTTGTAGCTCAACATATTTGCTAATCGTAAAATAGATTCTCTTCTTGATGCTGTGTCAATAAAATTTTCTCTTGAATTTAAATCAATTCTGAAAGATAAACTTTGTCCTAGGTATGCCAACAAATCAATGATAGCAATAAATTCTGATGAGTTAATATAATCATTGTATTCTTCTGGATAATTTCTTGCAACATAGTTAAGCATCGACTGCCTAATAGTATCGAAGTCATATGATTGAAAATCTGCATCTTGAAAACTTCTATAAATTACTTTCCAGTCTTCTGCCGCAAATAAGTTTGATTGTCTAATTAATTGTCCCATTAATAACCTCCGCCTCCGCTAGAACCACCGCCGCCGCTACTTGATCCGCCAGTTGATCCACTTGTGCCAGATGATAGTCCACCGCTTCCAGACACAGCGCCTGCTTGGCTTACGTTAAATTCTATTGTCATTTGTTCTACCATGTTTTGTGGAACCAATAGCAAAGTTACATCTAATTTTATTCCGTGTTCAAAACCTATAACATCAACTTGTTGTAAACTAACTCTAGGATCAGATCCTACAATATCTTTAGCATCTTGTTCAACAATCTGTTTTGTGGTTTCGTCCAAAGGCTCGTAGAGGTAATCCCAAATTATACTACCAAATTTTGGCATCATAACTCTTTCACCTCTAGCAGTCATAAAATGATTATAAATGTCTTGTTTAATAAGATCGGCATCATATAATACACCATTACGAGCATTTGGATTGTTAGAACTAAATCCGCGATATGTTTTTGATGTTACATAGTTACTGTTGGGAGTTGATACGTTTGACGGAGAGACTACTTGCATTCCATTCCCTGTAGAACTATTGTATGATGTTGGTGTACTGTATGCCATCTTTATCCTTTAACTGCTACGTTATTAATATTTATGTATAAAGATAAATGCGTATATAATAATAAGCCATTAAAACAACATAAATAACTTTGTTATGAAAATTAAAGACATAGACGAAACATTTAGTGGGTCAATTGCTACTGGTATGGGCAACGGAAACGGGTTCAAATCTGGTGGAATTGGTATGATTGCTCGTAAAAAGAAAAAACCAAAAACTGAGGACGCACAGATTGGTGGAAAAATCAGCAATACCAACAAAAGATACGGTCCTGTAAAAGGTCCTAAATTTACTGCTGGTGCAGGCATGAAAAATGCTACATATCCACCCAAATCAAAGTAAATCAGTTTAACAGCATATATAACGTAAATCAATAAATACGTATGTAGGTGTATTAAACAATGAAAAAATATGATCAGTACATAGCCGCAGATAGAATAGACGCTCATTTGCATGATAATGATATACACTATCTGACTGGAGAAATTGCTAATGAAAACGTTACTGAAACTATTAAATGGATAATGTCAGCCAATTTAAATAGAAAACCTAAAAAAACATTAAAACTATACATTAATTCCATTGGTGGAGATCTGTATGAATCATTTGCATTAATTGATGTAATGAAAAACAGTTACCATCATATTTCAACTATTGGTATAGGTGCTGTTATGAGTGCAGGACTATTGGTATTTGCTAGTGGTAAACAGGGCGAAAGATATATTGGCAAGAACACAGGCATAATGAATCATCAACATTCAGATGCAATGGAATCTAAGATGCATGACATGAGATCACAAATGAAAGAAAACAACAACTGCGAAATGCGTTGTTTAAACATACTGCGTGAAGCAACTGGATATAGTTTAGCAGATGTTCGTAAAAAATTAAACACACCAAGTGATCAATACTTTACAGCCAAACAGATGATTGACCACAAACTGGCCGATCATATTCTATAAAACATTTGATTTTCAAAAGAAATGGTAGTATAATAAGCATATGATCAATGTGATTACAAGTGGGTGCAGTTTCACTTACAACTCAGAAATGACTTGGGTTGGTAAGTTAGAAGAACTTTGGCAAGTTCATAATGTGGCTTCATGTGCCGCAGGCCAAGATTACATTTCAAGACAAGCAATAACAAAATTAGAACAATTAAAAGGTCAACGTAACATTTTAATCTGTCAATGGAGTGGCATACATAGACGTGCATTTTTAAGTGATCACAATTTTGGATTAGAAGAAGGATCACCATATGTAGATAAATCACAATACGGTTATTGGATTAAAAACGGAGGCAACGGTGTTGACAGCAAGGTTTCAGATAATGATGCTGTCGAAAAACATCTCTTTGATCCTTACAGAAAAATTTACAACGAACAACAAAGTGCTATTGAAAGTTTAGAACACATAGCAAAAACACAATGGTATTGCAAACTTAATCATATACCAATGTTAAACTTTTGGTGGAAAGATGAATTATCAAACATGGATGTAGATATATCATTAGTTGATTGGAAACAATTTTGGTTTCATAAAAAAACAGGTGGCATGGCAGAATGGTGTATAGATGAAATGTGGGATCCAGGTTTTGCTGATGGCAACCATCCTACAAAAGAACACCATGATAAATTTGCTGAAGATATTATTATACCGCGGATTGAAAAATTATTACTATGACTTCATTAATCATTGGACAATATGTTAAAGAAGAATCAATAAGCCAATTTGTTGATATTGGCGAACATTATGAATTAGCCTTTTATGGCAGTGATATTGATTATCCTTTTATAAAACATGACGTTTGGAATCATGGTGTACCTAATGCAATCAAAATGGGTGGTAAAAAACTAGCAATATGTTATATGCGTGAACCTGCATTTGCACATGACGAACATGTAGAAAAACAAATACTGTTAGGACACGATTTAGTTGACTATCATACTGTTGATCCAAAAAGCATTTATTATTTTTACTCAACAGATTTAGGTAAAGAAACACACAAAGTAATTGCCAAGAAACATAATTTAAAACTAAAACCATTTAATATAATTACGTTTCCGTATTATGAAGTTGATGCATACAGAAAAATTATTGAACAAAAAGTATGTGACCACGTTACTCCACAAGAAGCCAAAACCAAAAATGCTGTAAGAACTTTTTTATCATTAAATGGTAAACCTGATAAGTTTATGAGAATCAAACAAGTTGCACTTTATTGGCAACGTAGATTAATGAACAAGGGGTTAGTCACTCTTACAAGAACAGAAGAAGATGAACGACACTTTCCATTTCTAAAAGATTACTATCCGCATGTATCAGACATATTGTCAGAAAAAGATTTTGAAAAATTTTGCAAACATTGGCCACACCCATTAGATAAAGATAATGTTGATCAAGGCTTATATGGTAAACACTTTAGTGGATATCCATTTGATAAAAAATTATTTGCTGATACCTATCTAAGTGTTGTGTCCGAAACACACAGTGGTGCACACAATTGCAATCCACAGTTCTTTCCAACTGAAAAAACTTACAAAGCAATTATTAATAGTCATCCTTTTATAATGTTGTCAACACAGTATTACTTGAAAGAATTACAAGCACAAGGATACAAAACGTTTGCACCATACATAGATGAATCGTATGATCAAGAACCTGATGCATATAAGAGAATGAATTTGGCAATTGACCAAGTAGAAAAATTATGCAAGGATGGAGTTCCTGTTGATATGTTACAAACTGCTGTATACAATTACGCACATCTACAGAGTCGTGTGCTAACACACATAGAACTAGTAAAAGGATTGATGCAATGAAAATGTTATACAACAGTTATCCTTACTGGAGATATACTCCAAGTAATAATGGAGAAAGAGAAGGATTATTTGTAGGTGACCCGCTACCATTAATGATTGCACACAGTCCTCAATATCATACTTGCAAAGAAAATAACAAGCCGTGTGCATTTGTTATCGAAGAGCTTACTGAATCAGACTTACCAGGACCTTCGCTAGAAGATGACTTGCCTGTTTTTGAAATGCTACACAAACGTTTACAAGATAACAACATAGATCAAAATGATGTACACATCATTATGCCGAGCATAAATTTTAATGAACAATATAATAGATGGTGCAACAAAAGTAATCAATCATATGTTATAAAAAATAGATACACATATCCATTTTATTTTTTGACACTGCAACGCAAGTACGAATATGTAAAAGAGTTTAATTATAATCGTAATAAACATTTGATGAGTTTAAATGGTGCGGCAAAACCTATGCGTGTAGACTTTGTAAATTTTTGTAAAGAAAATAGACTAATGGACAATTATATTAGTTTAGTTAACGTATATAATACAACTAATGAAAAAGTTGAGTCTATAACACTAGATATAGAAGTAGACGATTTGGTTAAAGATGATAAAATAGTTCCAAAAGATTTAATGTCCAACAGTTGGTTGAATATAATCAACGAAACACACGAAGATGATACTGTATTCTTTACAGAAAAAACATGGAAGCCAATATTAAATTTACAATTGTTTTTATATTACGGAGTTGGCGACCCATCTGCATACTACAAAGCATTGGAATCATATGGATTTAAATTGTATGATGAAATATTTGATTATTCAAATAATACCAAAGATGAAATACTAAAATTTTGTAACACACCATTGGATCAAATTGCAGTTGATGTAAAAGCAGTAGAAGAAAAAATGCTTCACAATCAACAGTTAGCACTTGACACTGATTGGCAAACCAAGTATCATAAGGTTATATATGAACAGATATCTAATAACATCAGGATGTAGTTTTACAGCTCATGCTGTTGAACCAAACATTGCTTGGCCAAATCATATTAAAGATTGGCAGGTAATTAACTGTGCAGAAATGGCCAGTGGTAATGGTTTGATTAGTAGAAACTTAATTGCTACTGTTCCTCATTATGTTGACAATAACCCAACTGTAGCAGTGATGTGGTCAAATCCAAATCGTTTTGAATTGTTTTACAATCAACAATCAAGCAACTATGATAGAATTTACAAAGACATGAAAGGTAATGGTGGATTTCAAAATCAACCATACACAGGCAAATGGCAAACACACGAAACTTCTAATTGGGTAAAAAGCGGTGGCGGATTTGGTCATTGGGAGTTTGACAGCAAAGAATTAAATCAAGATATGAAATTGTATATCACAAACTTTCACAACGAAGAGTTACAATTTATTCAAACACTAGAATATATATTAAAAATACAGTGGTATTGCAAAGCACATAATTTAAAATTAGTTAACATGTGTTGGCAAGATATATTCACAGGAAAAAACAATCACGATGGAAATAATTCAAACGAACACGGAGAATTAATTGTTAACAGTTTTGAAAATGCTGTGCATCTTTGGGAACAGGTTGATTGGTCAACTTGGTGGTTCCACAACAACTACGGTGGACTAAGAGAATGGTGTACGGATAATGGATACGAACAATTCCCAGGCAGTCATCCAACAACACAAGCACAACAGCATTTTGCAAAAGAGATAGTACAAGGATTATTAAATGATTAATATTATAGCCGGTGGATGTTCGTTCACACATGATCCAGACAGTTGGGCAAATATATTAAAGAATAAACTATCTAATGATTATACTATTACTAATATTGCAGAAGGCGGTGTAGGACAAGAATACATAGTTCGTTGTACTATTGATAAATTAGAAAAAACACAAGGACCAAAAGTCTGCATGGTACAATTCTCTGGTTGGACCAGATTAGAATTAATTGTTGATCAGAACGAAAATCAAGAAAGATTTCAAAAATTATTAAATGATAAAAAACATGCTGGTACTGATCCAAGTCGATTGTGGTACGACAGTTCAAAAATACTTTTACTAAGAACAACAGACCGAGGACACAACTGGTTTGAATTTGGATCGTATGCTGGTAAATTAGTAGATAAAATTAATAGAATAATTAGTTTTGATCAAAGGTTGATGTGGAGTTATGAACATATTGCAAGATTGCAATGGTATTGTAAAATCAACAACATTCCGTTGTTTTGTTTTTATGGTTGGCAAGACTGTAAAGAAAAAGGTTATAATGTTAACTTGGTTGATAAATCACGTAGACTTGTTGATTGGAATAACTTTTGGTTCCATGGCAAAGAAGGCGGTATGGCAGAATGGATGTTGGACCATGGTCATCATGGAAAACTAGAAGAAGATAAAACCAATACACCCCCAACTGGTATTGGATTTGATCCAGTACTTAATAGATCAATGATGGTTGGACACCCAACACCAGAAGCTCATAATCATTTTTGTGACGAAATAATTATGCCATGGATAAAACAAAATGATTAATTTATTATATCAAACCTGGATTAACAACGTGCCTATTTCAAATAGTGTACCTCCACACAAACGTAAAATGGATCCTAATGGATATGGCAATGTTAAATCTTACTACTTAGAAAAAATGTTAGAAGTAGTTGGTATTGAATGGAAACAACTAACTGTTGAAAACATTGATCCAAAAGAAATTACATATTATCATATACAACCAGAATGGATAGACTTGGCTTTCTTTTATGAAAATGTTTTTCATCACATTGATGATAATGTGTTGAATTTATTGCGTGATCCAAATAACAATGTAAGATTATTGATTTGGTTTCCATCAGAAGGTTTTCATTTGTCAATGCCAAGATTCTTAGATGATATTACTTGGAGCATCAATGACAAAGGTATACCGTTTGAAAAAGTAAGAATGGTATATGGCGATTTAAAAATTGAACACAATTATGAAAAGTATTTGTTTCATAGACACTTAGGCCAAGATCAAAAATTTACTATGTATCCTTTTAATGTGTTTGAAACAAATTACAAACACGA
>MDTC01273143.1_pt1 | contig 26144 bp, 33 predicted proteins | sample 811181 | NCBI WGS metagenome assembly MDTC01 (sample SAMN05326644, study PRJNA326480) | marine metagenome | isolation source: seawater | place: Pacific Ocean: North | collected 2011
AAGAAAGCGACCTTTATCGTGCTAAATCAATTGAAGACAAATATCCCCCAAGGTCCTATGGCTAGACAAATTGCCATGACAACACCTTATATCACCCCCGGTGGTAAGGCAATGCACTATGCTTATTCTCTTCGTATTTGGTTGACTGGCCGCAAAGCTAAGTCTGCCTTCATCGAAGATGAAAAAGGGTTCCGTATTGGCTCCGAAGTTAAGGTGAAACTAGAGAAATCTCGTTTTGGAACACAGGGGAGATCATGCGCTTTCCGCATTATGTGGGGTACTCACGATGTTGGTATCCGAGACGAAGAGAGTTGGTTTGACGCTATCAAGGGTAGTGAATATCTTACATCTGCTGGTGCTTGGTACACACTTTCTATGCCAGATGGGTACAGTAAAAAGTTCCAACCATCGAAGTGGACATCACTGGTGCTGAGCGATGAAGATTTCAGGAATAGGGTCGTCAGTATTATGAACGAAGAGATTGTTCAGAAATTTGACGAACGGACGGGAACAGCGTCCGCCTACTACGAAGATCCAGAGGATCTTTCAGTTCCTGTTAAGCAATAAAAGTACTTGACTTTTCACCTCCGGCAGGTTATGATATATCTGTCGGAGGTTTTTTTATGAAGAAGACACACCATGATATGTGTGGTGCTTGTGAAAAGGTGCCACTTGAAAATACACCAGATGAGTTTCCACAACCGGGTGAGATTGCTGAAAGAATCTTATCAAAGAATCCAGACTGGGCAAGACTACACTATATGATTTCAATGGCGATTTCACGCAGAGATAAACTATGGAGAGAATACAATGACAGAAACAGGTAAAAAGAGAGTGCTGATTGTTGATGCACTGAATATGTTCATCAGAGCATATATCGTGGACCCCTCACTATCAACCAATGGCCAGCCCATTGGAGGAATCAAGGGCACGATTAAAATTATGCAAACTTTAGTTAGACTAACATCACCAGATGAAATTGTTGTTGTTTGGGATGGCCCAAATGGCTCTAAAAAAAGAAAATCAATTGATAAAAACTATAAGGAAGGCCGCGCGCCACTAAGGCTTAATCGTGCTGTAAATAATCTTTCTGATGAAGAAGTTGTCCACAACAAGATGTGGCAACAAACTCGTGTGATTGAATATTTTAATGAAATGCCGATTGTACAGGTTATGCTACCTGAGATAGAAGCGGATGATGTTATTTCATACCTGACTCAGATGGAGTACTACAACGGTTGGCAAAAGGTGGTTGCATCTAACGATAAGGACTTTTATCAGCTGTGCGATGATGAGACTGTTGTCTACAGGCCAACAGGTGGTGATCTAATGAACAAGGCGCGCATAATCAATGAAATTGGTGTTCATCCTCGCAATATGGCACTTGCAAGAGCAATTGCAGGTGATGCATCCGACAACCTTCCGGGCATCAAGGGTGCCGGCTTGGTTTCAGTTAAGAAGAGGCTGTCATTTCTGGCATCTGAAAAAGATTACACAATTGATGACGTAATTGAGTTTTGTGAAAAAGCAGACTCAAAACTTAAATTTTATGTAAATATGATTGAAGGAAAAGACACTATCGCGCATAATTATAAGATGATGCAACTCTACTCTCCACTTATGTCTGTTCAGTCTAAGAGCATGGTCAAAAATGCGGTAGAGAATTTTGAATGCACATTCAATAAAACCACTATCATCAAGCTTATGAGAGAAGATGGTTTTGGTGAGATTAGTTGGGGAGACCTTGAAGCTTCTCTCAATAGAATTAAATTAGAATGTTAACCACTTGACAATTTAGTTTTAGATGATATAATGATAACTCACAGGGGCGAGAATGGTCGATAAGAATGCTACATTTGCAAAATTTGGAAAAGCTTTCCAAGATGATTTAGTTCATCTTATTGTGAGCGATCGGCCATTTGCTGATCAGATTTTTGAAGTACTAAATATTTCTTTTTTGGAACTTGAATATTTGCGCGTTTTTACAAAGAAAATGCTAAACTATAGGGACAAGTTCAGCACCCACCCATCATACAAAACTATCAGAACTATCCTCACCACAGAATTAGAATCTGAGGATGTTATTGTAAAAGAACAAATTATGGAGTTCTTTGAGAAAGTTTGCAACACAGAAGTTGTTGATGGAGAGTATGTTAAGAATCAGTCGCTTGATTTTTGTAAAAAGCAAAACTTGAAAGGCGCCATGTTGCAGTCTGTTGAGTTATTGCAAACTTGCTCTTTTGATGAAATATCTAAGATCATCAACGAGTCTCTGAAGTTGGGCTCTGAAACAAACTTTGGCCATGATTATCTGGTCGACTTTGAAGAGAGATACTTACCAAAATTTCGCAAACCTGTCACAACAGGCTGGCAACAGATTGACACTATATGTAGTGGCGGCCTTGGTAAATCAGAACTAGGCGTAGTGATTGCCCCTACGGGTGCCGGTAAGTCCATGGTCCTAGTACACTTGGGTTCTGAAGCGGTCAAGGCTGGCAAAACTGTGGTACACTATACTCTCGAATTGCAGGATATGGTTATTGGTAAACGGTATGATAGTTGTATCACAGGTTATCCGCTTTCTGAGCTAGACTCATTTAAAGAAGAAATTTTTGAAAACATTAAAGATATTGATGGTAAACTCATAGTTAAAGAATATCCAACAAAATCTGCAACCACGAATACAATTAAAAACCACCTTAACAAGCTTTTGAAACGCGGAATTGAGCCGGGCCTGATAATCGTAGATTACGCCGATTTGCTTAAGCCAGTTGTGGTAAGAAAAGAAAAAAGGAACGAATTGGAATCAATCTACGAAGAATTAAGAGCGGTTTCTACAGAGTTCCAGTGTCCAATTTGGACCGCATCCCAAACAAATAGGTCAGGTCTTAACGCAGAAGTGATCACTATGGAACAAATTTCTGAAGCTTTTAACAAATGTTTCGTAGCCGACTTCATCTTCTCTGTGTCCCGAACAATCGAAGATAAACAGAACAATCAAGGTAAAATCTTTGTTGCAAAAAACAGAAATGGTCCCGATGGGATGATTTACGACATATTTATGGATACCTCTAATGTAAAAATTAAGGTTCTACCAAAGGCAGTGAACACCACTAATGTTGCAACCGCGCCGGTTGAAAATAGCGCACAACAACAAAAGCAACACCTGTTGCAAAAATACAAAAACTTTAAAAGGAAATAAAAATGAGAACAATTGAAAACATTCGCAGATTCCGCTTGTCAGACACATTTGTCGAGCCATATAAGACATCTAAAGTCCCTTGGGGCCCGCTTGGCTATGTTACTTTCAAAAGAACATACGCGAGAAGATTAAATGAATTTGATCCAGAGGCGACCGGAACGGAAGAATGGTGGCAGACCTGCCGGCGCGTAGTCGAAGGTATGTTTAATATGCAGAAGCAGCATGTTTTTCAATTGGGCTTAGAGTGGAACGATGCCAAGGCACAAAAAACTGCCAAAGATGCATATGATCGGTTGTTTAGCCTTAAGTGGACCCCGCCCGGCCGCGGCTTGTGGATGATGGGTACCAAGTTTATAGAAGAGCGCACCGCCGCAGGACTGTTTAACTGTGCGTTCAGATCAACCAGAGATTTATCAACCAAGGGTGGGTATCTTTTTGCTTGGATGATGGATGCACTTATGGTCGGAATCGGAGTCGGATTTGATACAGAGGGAGCAGGTACGCTCGATATTCAAGAGCCCCAATATACAAATGATATCTTAGTTATCGATGATTCAAGAGAGGGGTGGGTAGATTCTGTTCACACGCTTTTGGATGGCTTCTTCTTTGGTGGAAAAGTACCAAAGTTTGATTATTCTGCTATTAGACCGCTCGGGGCAGAAATCAAGGGTTTCGGAGGCACATCAAGCGGTCCCGATCCCCTTATCGAGCTTCACAATAATCTCAAGGAATTGTTTACAAGTAAGATAGGCGAACCAATTTCGTCTGTTGATATTGTAGACACCGAAAATCTTATTGGTCGATGTGTTGTTGCCGGCAATGTAAGAAGATCTGCAGCACTGGCTATGGGAAAGTATAACGACAGAAACTATCTTGAAATGAAGAATGATCAAGAAAAATTATATCACCATCGATGGGGCTCTAATAACTCGTTTAACGCAGAGGTTGGTATGGACTATACGTGGCACGCTGAACAATCACAGAAGAACGGTGAGCCCGGTTATATCTGGCTTGATAATGCGAGGACACGTGGACGCTTTAAAGATGGTCCACGCTATGACGATATTAAAGTTGCTGGCTTTAACCCTTGTGTAGAACAACAATTGGAAGATGCTGAGTTGTGTTGTCTGGTCGAGACTTATCCTGCGAAGCATGATGATATGGAAGATTATTTACGAACCCTCAAGATTGCGTATCTTTATGGTAAAACAATTACTCTTTCTAATACACATTGGCCCGAAACAAACGCAAAGATGCTGAAAAACCGTCGTATTGGATTATCGCAGTCGGGTGTTGTACAGGCTTTTAACAAGCATGGACGACGACAGATGTACAATTGGTGTGATCAGGCATATGAGCACGTCAAAGAGTTAGACGAAGAGTATTCAAATTGGCTATGCATTCCAAAATCTGTACGCATGACATCAATTAAGCCGTCTGGCACAGTTTCTCTTTTGAATGGCTCGACACCGGGTATTCACTACCCGGAAGATGAGTATTACATCAGAAGAATTAGGTTCTCAAAAACTTCTAAATTACTTAAAAAGCTTGAAGAAGCAGGTTATAATATTGAAGATGACAAATACTCTCCAAATACTGTTTGTGTCGAGTTTCCTGTACATGAGCCCTATTTTTCAAAGGGAAAAAAGGATGTTTCAATGTGGGAGCAGCTTGAAATTGCAGCACAATATCAACATTATTGGGCCGATAACTCAGTGTCTATTACTGTCACTTTTAATGGAGCTGAGGCACCTCAAATCAAGACTGCCCTTGAATTATATGAAACCAGACTTAAAGCAGTATCATTTTTGAAGTATGAAGAAACCGGCTACGAGCAGGCGCCATACGAACCAATTACCAAAGAACACTATGAGGAAGTTTCTAAAAACATCACTCCCGTCCTTCGTTTTGAAGATGATGAAGGTGGGGTTGGTTCCAAGTTCTGCACTAACGACACTTGCACTATATAGGAGTAACAATGTTCAAACCAGTCAACAGGCATATTCTCATTGAGCTTATCAACGAGGCCGATGATAAGTCAGCACAGATTCTTTTACCAGATGATTATAAGCCAATCAAAGAAAAATATGCTGTAGTAACTGTAAAAGGAATATCTGACGATCTAAATTTAGACCTTCAGGTAGGTAACAAAATTATAATTGATCAGTCCATGATCGACGAAATAGATGTAAATTGTACTACTTATAGTATAATTTTAGAGAATTATGTTGTGGGAATTATAGATCAATAGGAATCTAAATGGACAAAAACTTTTATAATCAGGCCTCAGCTAAAAAGCTTGGATGGGAGCCTAGTTGGTTTGGTGAAAAATACTTTGACGACAAGTTAGTCAGAGCAATTAAAAAATGGCAAAGGCAACGTGGAATATCAGCTGATGGCCTATGTGGCCCAATGACTTTTCGACGCCTTTGGACTGAGCGCCACGAAAGGAAGGTTGCAGGCGACTTTTGTTCTGTTGACGCCCCTATCTATTCGAACTCAATTGTTTACGATGGTGAATTTTATCCCATTAAATGGGACAAATTTGTTTTATGGTCCGATGATTCCGGATTACAAGCAAAAAACGGACACTATTACAATTATTCCACTAGGCCAAAAAGAAACATCAGATACTTTGTCAGTCACTGGGATGTGTGTCTAAACTCCAGATCTTGTCAGGGTGTTTTAGATAAGCGCGGAATATCTGTTCACTTTTTAATTGATAATGATGGAACAATTTATCAAACAATGGATCTACAACATGCAGCGTGGCATGCCGGCTCAGAGAGAGCGAACCGCGCATCGGCCGGCGTTGAAATAAGTAATGCTTACTATCCAAAATATCAAAACTGGTATGTTAAAAATGGGTTTGGACCAAGGCCGATTGTAAAAGATGCGTGGGTTCATGGCAACATGTTAGATAATTTTTTAGGATTTTACCCCGTTCAGCTTGAGGCTTTTAAGGCGCTTTGTAAAGCAATCCATAATGCGACTGGTATACCGCTAGAAGCCCCGACTAATCAATTCGGGAGTACTAGTACGAAATACGTCCAAGACGTACCATACGGGAAATTTAAGGGGTTTGTGAGCCACTATCATGTAAGCAAAAATAAGATTGATTGTGCTGGCTTAGACTTAGTTAAATTTCTTGAGGAAATAAAAGAAGAAAGTTAAATACTATATAATATGTGGGCATCATATTATTCTTCATACTCGGTTGTGTAGTTGGCGCAGATCTAGAAAATATTATTTATACTTCTAGTGACCAGCCAATTGAAGCATTCGTTATAGGTAAGCCAGTCAAAAAATCTGATTGGGAAACCATCCCAAAGGTGAGAGTTTGTGCTAGTACAAAACTGAGTATGTACCGTGTTGAGACAGCAATTAAATATTGGGAAAAATTAGGCTATGATTTTGAATATTCGTATATGGATTTTGCTATCGACTGCATGAATCCTCGATATGGCGAGATTATTGTCACCCTACCGGAGAATAATTTTTCTGCCCACCACATGGCAGCAACTAGGGTTTACACCAGCAACAGTAACGGAAAAATTGTCAAGGCTAAAATTTTTGTTTTACCCAAGAACGGAAGAAAAGAAAGGGTTTTGGAGCATGAAATAGGGCATGCCTTGGGTTGGAAACATTACAATGAAAGACACCATATTATGCACCCAACTTGGAAAGATGGCGGTTTTAATTCAAGTGGCCTTAAAAAACAAATTGACTAAAAGGTTTCTTTGCATTATAATAACGATGTGAAGTTACATTATGACAATATTGTTGTTGGCAGCAATCTTGATGCGGTTATGTTTGCGTTTACGAATGATTATCCCATATTTTATACATCTCCCGCTAAACCATTTAGATTCGATTACTTTGAACCAAAAGTAAAGCTTGATTTTTTAGGTATACCACACGAAAAAAGAAAACACAACTGTTTGGACACTGAGTTTACTTCTGGCATACCGAAGTTAATGTTGTGGGAGAGATTGCTCTTTTTAATGTCTTTGAGGGGCTTGGTACCACTATCAAATTTATGTCAAAAAATGAGATGTGTTAATAATGATATTGTGTTTTCAAATGGTTATTCAAAAATACTAGAAATTAATTTTACCGAGTGTTATTACTTTGGAGACGATAATAGTAATGGGTTTATAAAAAGAACAAAACTTGACGAGCAGGAATATATATGTTATGATTATATTGCATTTAATAAAGGAGGAAAGCATGAAGTCGACCTTATACACACAGGCGATGATTTTGTCAGCGAAATATGGTTTTATAGTTCCGACCGTATCGATGGAAATTCTCCTATTAGAGATGCTTGTGCAGTATCAAAGTTAAAATCTGAACAACTCTACGATTTTGATTTTTCAGAAACCATGGCAAGGTTTAAGACTGTAAAAACTATGAAAGATTTTGGAATGAGAGGACCACAAAATGGATACACAAAAGCAGGAACGCCTAGGCACTACAGTATTAAGACAGCTAGCATTCGCCGCGAAATTAGAAGCATCGAAGATAGGCCCGAACCATCAACCAGTTATATCAAGATTGAAGATGTATGCGAAAAAAGCATGCTCCGGGCCATTGAGAGCCATGCTAAGTCCTACAGTACTATTCTAGGCTATTTGTATGAGTAGCAAGATTCATCTTTCTGGCATCATACCGATAGCTAATCATAATTCTGAAATAGACGTAAAATTTCCAAATGTTTTATTGCCTCTGTGTGATGGGTTTAGTGCGATTCAGCGCTCAGTTTTTGAATGCGCCATGGCCGGCTGCAATACGATATGGATTGTAGCAAATGAAGATATGTCACCACTTATTAGGAAGGTAATTGGAGATTGGATCTACGACCCAGTTTACTATAATAGAAGTTTTTCTACTTTTCCTTCAGAAGTTCGAAAAGAAGTGCCTATTTACTATGTTGGTATAAAACCAAAGGATTTTAATAGAAGAGATAGCTATGGATGGTCAGTTTTAGAAGGTATTCACTGCGCGTATATGACATCTGCAAGAATATCAAAATGGCTGACACCCGAGAAATATTTTGTTTCATTCCCTTTTGGGATTGCCGACCCCCACCAAATTAGAGAATTTAGAAAAGAAATTAGAGACAAGCACAATAATTTTTTTTACACACACGACAACAAAAACGTCAAAGATAACCTACCGTTATCATTTACACTTACAGGAGATGATTTTAAATTATGTCGAAGAGCGATAAACAAAAAGACAACAAGGGAGTTTTTACCCCCTTCACCCGGCCACCAATTCCCGTCCGAGAAGCTCCCCCTCCACGAGCGGTGGTCCGCGAGGTACTTCAATTTCAGTGATGTGTTTGAAGATGTTTGCGAAAGCTCATCATTTAAACACGAACTAGAGTGGTTTTATGATGTATCTACTTGGCAAGGTTATAGAAACTATATTGCCTCAGAAAACATCATAAAATCTCCTATCTCTGACTTGACAAAGCCCCGACAACACGTTAAAATACCATATACGTCGGAGGAATAATGGATCGTACTAAATCTAAAATTAAATTTGTTGGCCTGCACGCTCACAGTGTTGCAGGCTCTATTTTTGATGCGCTTGGGTATCCCCAAGATCATATGGAGTTTGCCTATCACAATGGTTGTGATGCACTCGCACTGACTGATCATGGCAACATGAATGGTCTCGCATATCAAGTTCTGCATGCAAAGAAAATGCAGGAAGCAGGCAAAGAATTTAAGCCCATCTTTGGGTGTGAAGCTTATTTTACACCATCGATTGATGAGTGGCACGAAGCCTACAACAAGGCTATGGAAGATAAGAAGCGCGCACGCTCGATTAAGAAGGATGAACAATCCGGTGCTACGGTAGAAGATGAAGGTGACAGCAAGAAGACACAAGGGATTCTTAAGCGCCGCCGACACCTTGTACTGTTGGCTCAAAACCAAACTGGGCTGAACAACCTATTTAAGCTAGTATCAGAATCATATCAGCCGGAGAATTTCTATCGTTATCCGCGAATCGACTACAAGCTACTTAAGAAATACAATGAAGGTATCATTGCTTCTTCTGCTTGTCTTGGCGGCGTGTACGCTGGAAACTACTGGGAGTTCAGAGAAGACGGCGATGAGGCTGTCCTCGAAGCAATGCGTGAATCAACAAGGCGCATGGTCGACATTTTTGGTGATCGCTGGTATGCCGAGATCCAATGGAACAATATCAAAGAACAACACGAGCTTAATCAGTATGTAATTCAGGTTGCTCAAGAGTTTGGCGTTGGACTGCTGACAACAGCCGACAGCCATTACCCCAACCCTGACGCTTGGAAGGACAGAGAGCTTTACAAGCGTCTTGGTTGGCTCGGTAAGGGTAAGCCATCATGGGCGGAAGACGAATCACAGTTGCCCGAAGGTGTCGAAGAGGTTGGATATGAACTTTATCCAAAGAACGGTGATCAAATGTGGGACAGCTACAAGTTGTATTCTGAGTCTGCCGGTTTTGAATACGATGATGCGTTGGTCTACGAAAGTATTGAAGAATCACATCGGATCGCGTTTGATAGAATCGAAAACTTCTTACCAGATAACACAGTTAGGTTGCCAAGCTTTGTCGTTCCCGCGGGATTCACTGCAACACAGGCCTTGGTTAACTATTCACTTGAAGGTCTGAAAGACAAAGGCCTGCATACCAATAAAGAGTATACCGACCGCCTACGTAGTGAGTTGCACGTTATCGATGAGCGTGGATTTTCTAAATATTTTTTGACAATGAAGAGTATCGCGGACGTAGCCACAAACATGATGCTAACTGGACCCGGTCGAGGTTCAGCCGCCGGCTCATTGGTGGCATATGCACTGAATATCACTCAGGTTGATCCCATCAAGAATAGGTTATTGTTCTCTCGTTTCCTCCGATCTGACGCCACCGATTATCCCGATATCGATTACGATGTATCAGACAGTATGTCTCTGAAAGAAAAGCTTGTTGAGATGTGGGGTGAGGACTGTGTTGCACCGATTTCAAACTGGAACACCCTGCAACTTAAGTCACTAATCAAAGACATTTCCAAGTTGTACGGCATCCCATTTACAGAGGTTAATACAGTTACCTCAGTCATGATCCGCGAAGCCACGCCGGAAGCCAAGCGAAAGCACGGTATCAAAGCGGGTGTATATGTTCCTACGTGGGAAGAAGTTATTGAATTCTCACCTGCCCTTAGCTCATACCTAAATAAGTACCCACAAGTGAAAACACACGTTGAAGGATTAGTTGGTCAGGTACGCTCTTGTTCTCGACATGCCGGCGGAGTTGTTATCGCTGAGAATCTAGACCAAAGTATGCCACTGATTAATTCTGGTGGTGTTCGCCAAGCGCCATGGGCAGAGGGTCAGAACGTCCGACACCTTGAACCGATGGGTTTCATTAAGTTTGATCTGCTTGGGTTATCCACACTTAAAATGATGGAGGGTGCGATATATCATATTCTTAAGCGCCACCACGGTATCAATAAACCAACCTTTGCACAAATTAGCGAATATTATAACAAGAACTTACACCCTGATATAATTGACCTAGACGATCAAGAGGTTTACGAAAACATATTTCACGAAGGCAAGTTTGCAGGCATCTTCCAATTTACCGAAAATGGTGCACAAAGTTTTTGTAAACGTGTAAAACCAAGAAACATAATTGATGTTTCGGCCATTACCTCTATCTTCCGCCCCGGACCACTATCAGCAGGTGTCGACAATGATTACGTTGAATCGAAAGAACACCCGCAAAGAATTTCATACTTGTGCGAGGAAGCCAGAGAAGTCACAGAAGAAACATTTGGTTTCCTGATTTTCCAAGAACAGATTGCGTTGCTGGCTCACAAGTTAGGTGGCTTGACATTGGACGAGGGCAATATGCTTCGTAAGGTGTTGACCAAGAAGGGTACCGGCAAGAACAGTGTGAAGGGGAAGCTTCACGAAAAATTCATTGCCGGTTGTATTGCTAAAAATATTGATCGCGATGAGGCCCAAGACTTATGGGACAAGTTCGAATACTTCTCAGGTTATGGTTTCAATAAATCACACGCTGTATCATACTCAATTATTTCTTATCAGTGTGCTTGGTTGTTTAACTATTACCCAGCAGAATGGATGGCAGCTTTCCTTGATAAAGAACCTGAGACACGAAAAGAAAAAGCTATCAATATTGCAAAAAAGTATGGTTTTGATATTGCACCGCTTGACATCAATAAATCGGGTGTCGTGTGGGAAATCTCAGACGACGCCAAAACATTGATTCAACCACTAGCGTCTATCAAGGGTCTGGGCATGGCTGCTATTGAACAAGTTTTAGATAACCGCCCCTTTATGAATGCGGAAGATTTACTATTCAGAGAAGGCATCTCCTATAGCAAGCTGAATAAGAAAGCACTTGATGCACTGTGTCGCGGCGGGGCCCTTGATAATATCGTAGATGACAGATTTACGGGCCGGAAACATTTTTGGTCAGCATGCGTCGTTGACCGACCTAAAAATCTTAAAAAGTTTCAAGAAAACATTGACACGTACAGCCCCGAAGGTGACTTTAGTGAAGAAGAAATTATTGAGTTTAAATCCGATCTGACTGGGGTGTTTCCAATTAACTTGGTTATCAGTACAGACACAATTGTCAGGCTTCAAGAAAAATATATTCCCCCTATTTCTGAATACGACGAAGAGCTACAGGTGTGCTGGTTTATCCCACGTAATATTGTGCCTAAGAAGACTAAAAATGGTAAAGACTATTGGATTGTTAATGTCATAGATTCCAACAACGAACTAACTAGAATTAGATGCTGGGGTGTAAAACCTAATAGAGATCGCATCCATCTTAACCGACCATATCTTGCACGCCTGAATTATGATGCTAATTGGGGCTTCTCAACATATGCGATTGGTAAGACATTCAAACTACTAGGATAAACATGAACATACTTAAAACTTTTAGCCCACTTCTTAAAGAGGCAAAACTTATTGACGATCTGCCCATCGTTGCAAGAATCAATAAGTTTGATGAACCCACAGCGAAAGCGTTTTCGTCAGTTGTGTCGAAGGCACAAAATACCGGCCAGCCAATTTTGCCAGTTATCATTGATAGTTATGGGGGTCAAGTCTACAGCCTTATGTCTATGATTTCTGATATACAAAACAGCAGAATTCCAGTCGCGACCATAGTTCAAGGCAAAGCAATGTCCTGTGGTGCCATCCTCTTTAGCTTTGGGGCCGAAGGTCACCGGTACATGGATCCAAACGCGACAGTCATGATACACGAAGTTAGTGCCATGGCGTGGGACAAGATTGAAGAAATGAAAGCATCGACCGCGGAAGCAGAAAGGCTTAACAAGAAAATTTTTCATATGATGGCTGAAAATTGCGGACAGCATAAAGATTACTTTTTGGACATCGTTCATGAAAAGGGACATGCTGATTGGTTTTTGGAAACCGATGAATGTATAAAACACAACCTTGCAAACCACAGATCTATCCCAGAATTAAAAATAGAAACCAAGGTTATTTTCAGCTTTAAATGAGGCTACTTATAATATGCCGTTCAAACCTAGGACAAAATGGAAGAGACTTATAAACGAGATAGGCTTCTTATATGATGAGCTTGACTTAATTGACGAGCTTACAAAAGATGCTGGTGCTGATTTTGAGTCTTATTACCGTGCCTTTTGCGCAAAAAAAGAAATTAATCGCAATGATTTGAATGCTGAGCACAAAGACAAGATAAAGGATTTATACGGCAAAGACCCCGAGATATTGCCACAAGACTTATCTGTATCCGAATATTCTGGGAGCGCAGACATTATTGTTTCTGAAAAAGAAGCCACGGATGAAGAACAGTTGGAGTTCGAACAAAGAGAAATGTTCAAAGAGCTTCATGATGAGTATAACAAATTGTTCAAAAAGTTAGCACTCAGACTGCACCCAGACAAAATCGAAAACTATATTGCCGACGACGAGTATAAGAAGCGGCTATCGTGGGATTTTTCGAAAGCCAAGTCCGCAATCGAGAAAAAAGATTACTATACACTCATCCAGCTAGCTAAAAAATATGACTTATACATTCCTGAGAAATATGAAATACAGAACGAGTGGTTTAAAAAACAGCGAGACCAACTTGGCACAGACGTTAACCAATCCAAGAGTACATACAATTACAAATTTGCAGAATGTGAAACCGATGCACAGCGTGATAGATTAATGGCATCATTCATCAGTCAAGTTTTCGGAATTATCGTAAAATAATCAGTTGACAACCCGATCTGAGGGTGTTATACTTTAAGAGTAACAAGGAGGCCACATGGCTACATCAAATGATCAAAAACAACAATATGTCAAGGAGTATATTCGCTCCCTAGCAGCAATCGAGGAGTGTATCGAACCATTCCAAGAACAAAAGCGCGAGCTTCGTTCTGAGTTTCGCCAGAACGGCTGGCTTAGCACGGACGAGATTCGAGCAGCAGTGAAGGCGTACCGCCTTTTTAAGGGCAAGGTTAATATCGACGAGGTTGTTGAAAACTTCAATCTTCTTAGCGGAGGCGAAAATGATTCTTGAGTATGCGCTCACAAGAACAGATGCGCACGTACCCCAAAGAGCCAACCCATCAGATGCCGGCCTAGACGTGTTTTATTCTCCAGAGACCCCAGACCAAGCAATTGCTGTTGAGCCGGGTGTGAGTAAAATCGTACCCACTGGTTTACGATTTGGTGTGCCGCATGGGTATATGATTGAGGTAAAAAATCGTAGTTCTGTGGCAGCAAAACGTTCACTGATCGTCGGTGCCTGTGTTGTTGACTCTGGTTATGATGGAGAGGTTTTTGTTAACCTACATAACATCGGTAAGCAAACACAATATATCCGTTCTGGTGATAAGATTGCACAACTCGTTATGATTCCGGTTGTGCATTTTAGGCCGACACAAAGTAAGACCGGCGATCTGTATCGTGCAGGCATCACTATTAGTGATAGAGGTGATGGTGCTTTGGGAAGCACAGATGCGTAAGAAACTACCACCGCATGCGTGGGACACCAATTCAGCTTACTACACTGTTGTACACGATGTTCTAAATATTGAGTTAAGGATCTTAGAGGCTGAGTTTGTTGGTTGGTACAAAGACTTGACACCAGACGAAAGAAAATCTTGGAAAAATGATATGGTGGAGTACGATTTGGAATGCGAGGCAGACCAAGTGTACAAAGATTCTTTAAAAATGGCAAAGACTCAGGCGTGGCCAACTTGGACAGAGCGGTTGGCACCTGTGGGTGGGCCAGACGATTTCGTGCGTGCGGAATGGGAAATCTTAAGGCAAGACCCAAAAAAGTTTGCAGAGGGTCAACGCGAATTTTGTTTAGAAGTTGAACGATGTGTGCATGATGCAAATTACTCGTACCTAATTGAAGAGGTTGAGGAAGTACTATCGCAACCATCGTGGGACCATGACAGATATGTGGATGATGTATATCAGAAATATCTCGATAAACAAATTGAACGAACAATGAAACTGTTCAATTTAAAAGACAAAGAAATTTCTAGACAATCCGTTCTTGCTTTGCGGAGACTGGAACAATTCATTGATGTTAGAAATAGGTATGAGAGACTATCAAATCTAAACGCGCCAGACTTGATCACAAATAACGAGGCGCAACTGCTTATAGCGCACATGGAAGATTTAAAAAGAGGTTGCACCAATGAAGAATTAGAGGCAATCAACGATCTATATGATATATATTTGTCTAGAAAAGAGACTGTCTACTATGAAGACACCTCGACTAAGAAAAAGAACTTGAAGCAGCGGAAGGTTTCTAAGAAAAAATACAAGGATCCGTTTCCTTCAATGCCGCCAACGATTACTTCACATAAGAATCGAAAACTGTTGGAAAAACACTTACCATTAATTAAAGAAACATACGAAACTTGGACATCAGCAGTCAACAAAAAAGCTGAAATATATAAAAATTTAGTTCGCGCTCCCGGTAGCGCTTTTAGTAGAAAATAAAGGAAAAAACTATGAATAAAGAAACACAACAGACAATGTTCAGTTCTAAAACAGGAAACTGGGCCACACCGCAAGAATTTTTTGATAAGCTAAGTTGGCGTTTTGGGCCCTTTGATCTGGACCCTTGCGCGAGCCCACACAACACTAAGTGTTCTAATTTCTTCACAGAAGCTGAGAACGGCCTTACAAAAGACTGGGGCGACAGCACAGTTTTTGTTAACCCTCCGTACGGCAGAGGTATTGACAAATGGATTGCAAAGGCGTATAATGAATCTATGAAGTCTGGTACAAAGGTAGTCATGCTGATTCCTGCAAGAACCGATACAAAATATTGGCACAAGTATGTGATGAAAGCATCTGAGATTTACTTTGTAAAAGGCAGATTAAAATTTGGTGACAGTGAAAACTCTGCGCCATTCCCATCGGCAGTTGTTGTCTTCGACGGCGGCGACGGCTTGTGGAGAGTTGAAGGCCTTAACAGATAGGAGAATGAAATGACTGAAGAAGGACTAAACGCCTCAATCCTTAGACTTCAATCTTTTGTGATTGAAATATATGGTAGGATTAAGGATATATACATGAGAGAGCAGCAAGACGGTGATGTTGACAAAATCGCTCAACTGAGCATGAAGCTTGCGAACTATGAAGGTGCACTGCTCACTTTACAGGGGTACAAGGCAGATATTGTTGCTTCCGCAGTGGTTGTTGTACCAGAACCTGAAGAAGAAGAAGAAGAAGAAGTTATATCTGATGAAGCTCCGCCCGTTCGTGAACGTGTTATGCCAAGGGATGAACTGCTGAAGAAATCCCGCAGCTATAGGAACACCACAAATCTTGATGAAGTGCGCGAATCAGATGAATAGGAAGATGAAACGAGCCATGAAAAAGCAGATGGGCTCTGACGCATCTGAACGTATGGCGCAACAAGTCAACCAATTTTCCAAATTACCAGATCATTGTATGGCCTGCCAAAAAGAGTTCGACAAGCTCGATAAAGATATGGTTTCAACATGGAGCGTTGTTGTAAAACAAGAAGTGGTGAGGCTATTTTGTCCAGACTGCATTAAAAAAACACAGGAGGCTTTAAATGTCAGTAATGAGAATATCTAAAGAATCACTCGACGATATTTTAACAGGTAGAGTTAATGAGGATGCGACATGCGTCGTCAAGTTTTATTCTAACACTTGTCATATGTGTCAGTCATTGCATGATTACTATGAGAGTATTTCAGAAAATACAAAGTATGGTGATGTGCATTTCTTAGCATTTAATATCGATGATGATCCAGTAGTTGAAAAGAATTTAAACTTTAAGGGGGTCCCGACTATTTTTGTTGTCCACACACACATCGGAAACAGGCCTGCCACATTACGAATGCTACCGGATCCTGAAAATCCTAACGATTCCACATGGTACACGGTTAATGAGATAAAGTCGTTTTTAGATAAGGAGACACTGTGAGAGACGCAATTTCGTATGATGATGTTTTGCTGGCACCAGCATACTCAGATATCAAAAGTCGTTCAGAAGTTTCAATTGAGACTGATTTGGGAAACGGCATAGTCCTAGACTTACCTATACTAGCTTCACCCATGGATACCATTTCTGAATCGCCCATGGCCGTCGAGGTCGGAAGGCTTGGAGGCGCCGCAGTTATTCACAGGTATAATACCCTAGAGATGCAGGCAAGACAGGTTGAGCTTTCGGTTGATATTGCCAAGTCTACACACAAGAGAAACATTAACGTTGGTGTGGCAGTTGGAATTAGCGGAGATTACCTTGAAAGATCAAAAACTTGCATCGATGCCGGCGCAACATTTATTTGTGTCGATGTAGCACACGGCCACCACTTAATGATGAAAGAAGCATTAACAGAATTGCGAGTCACGTTCGGAGATTCGCTACATATTATGGCCGGCAACGTCGCCACTCTTCAAGGTATCAACGACTTGTCAGATTGGGGTGCCGATAGCGTCCGGTGTAATATTGGCGGCGGTTCCATTTGTTCCACTAGAATACAAACAGGCCATGGCATGCCCGGCCTGCAGACTATTTTTGATTGCGCACAAACAGACCGAGATGTTACTATTATTGCTGATGGAGGAATTAGAAACTCTGGCGATATGGTCAAAGCACTTGCAGCCGGCGCAGATGTTGTGATGTGTGGCTCTTTACTATCGGGCACCGACGAGTCCCCCGGAAAGATTTTTGAAGAATCAGATGGCACTCGTTGGAAATCGTATCGCGGCATGGCGTCTAAAGAAGCGCAAGTAAATTGGCGAGGCAAATATTCATCCTTCGAAGGGGTATCTACTAAGGTACCCTATCGAGGTTCTGTACGAAATATCATCGAGGATCTTGAAAGGGGGATTCGCTCTGGTCTTTCCTATAGTGGGGCTCGTAGCATTGCAGAATTACAGTCTGTTGCTAACTTTATCAAACAAACGTCAGCTGGGTTAGGCGAAAGCCGGACACATATTCTGGGCAGACAATGGTAGACGACTTAGAATACGGTAAAAACCAAAAAAGAATAGTTTTCACTGATACTGATCATCGCCATGCTCAATTGATTGTAAAGCTAAAAACCGATGGTATGACACAGGCTAATTTTTTTCGTTCACTAATAAGTGGCTACATAGATGGAGATGAAAGAATAGAAAATTTCATACTAGAATATGGCAAGCACTCGATCAAGAAAAAACAACAGGTGGAGAGAATTAGAAAAACAGGCCGCACTAAAGTGTCAGAACTTGGTCTTGATGATGAACAGATTGATAATTTATTTGATCTTATAGCAGAGGAGTTTCCAGAATTATGATAAAAGATGGTTTATTAAGTTGCAGTAGAGCGTGCTTAAAAAAACAAAAATGCTGCGACAAGAGTGAGTGTAAATTTTTCGTTGATTACGAGAGCGAATATAATTGTTGCTTAATATCAATATACGAAAATGGCCCCATGACACTTAGAGAAATAGGTGATAGGCTCGGGATTTCCTTCGCAAGAGTTAAGCAAATAGAGAGCCAAGCACTAAAGAAAATTAACAACTCTAGTTTAAAATCGTTTATAAACTAGCTTAATGAAAAAATACGTACTATTTATACTAGGAAATACACATAGGAGTATCTTAAATGTCCCGTAAAACTTTACTTACAGAAGCTGAGGTCCGTCAGTTTCTTAAATTAGCTAACCTTAAAACTGTAGGTGATGCACGAATCCAAGAAATGTATGGCGCTATGCCGGGAGGCCGCGACGAAGAAGACGAAGATGGTCTTGAAGAACAAGAAGACGAATTAGAAATGGACGCCGAAATGGCACCCGAGGGTGGCGAGGAAGACATGGAAATGGACGTCGAGCTTGGTGGCGATGACGAAGACGCTGATATGGACATGGATATGGACGTAGACGCCGAAGGTGGCGCCGGCACCGTAGATGTTCAAGAATTTATGGATGCACTTGAGTCCGCACTCGAAGATGTCCTCGGCGAGCCTGTCTCCGTAGATGATGGCGATGAGGGCGATGATGACCTTGACGCTGACATGGATATGGATGTTGGTCCCGACGACGATATGGGTGGCGATGACGAGATGGCCATGGGCGGAGACGACGAAGAGCCAATGATGGAAGATGAAGATGTCATCAACGAAGTTGCTCGACGTGTCGCTGCTCGACTTCAAAAAGAGCAAAAGAAAGACAATGTGGTTGATGAGTTAGCCGAAAGAATCATGAAAAGATTGACCAAGTAGGTTGACACACTCAACAATGCATGATATAATAACCACCAATCCGGTGGTTATTTTTTTAGGATGAGTATGGAAACATGGTGGCTACATTTACTGGTTTTTACATTTGGTTATGTTACCTGTAAAACTTTTTACTTTGTTAGAGCAAACAGGATCAGCCTTTCGCTTATTAAATTGGCACATGTTATTTATTTATCAGCTGTTGTTAAGTCAATTGAGACTTTAACAAATGCAAGATTTACGGCTAAAATGAACGACATTGAGCCATATCAAGCAACAAATGTGTTTGATGATGAGATTAAATTACTCAAAGACAGATCAGTGACATATTTACTACAGCTGCATCCTAAATTTTATCGAGATATACTCAAGTTTGATGATTGGGAATCATCAATGAGATATTTAAATACAAACAAGAATGCCGTTTTTAAAATTTGGAAAAAACAATGATTGATAAAATTAAAAAAATATTGAATGACCTTGCAAGTGAGGATAAACAAGTGGTAAAAATTTCAGAAGAAGATTTGATAGAGCAATTGATTGGCTCGATGCCCACACAAAAGGAGCCTGATTTAAGGATAATTGGACTTTTTTCGGATGTGGCAGAAGAGAAGGTAGCCGAATTAGCACATGCGCTGTTATATCTTAACGAGCTTAACAAGCTTGAAAAAGAGCAGGAAAACAAAAAGCCAATTCAATTCTACCTTTCCACTTATGGTGGCAACGCAGATGATATGTTCGCGCTCTATGATATCATGAGACAAGTTAAAAAAGATACTGACATTGAAACCATCGGCATGGGCAAGGTTATGTCCGCTGGTGTTCTGCTTTTGGCATCCGGCACCAAGGGACAAAGAAAAATTGGTAAATACTGTCGAGTTATGATTCACTCTGTTGTTGGTGGTAGTCACGGTTCATTGCCGAATCTAGCCAATGAAATGGAAGCCATTCAGCAGATTCAAAAAGACTATAGCGAAGCCCTAATTACCGAGACAGGTATGACGAAAAAGCAACTTAAAGAATTGCTTGAGCGCAAAGTTAACGTATACCTTTCGGCACAAGAGGCAGTTGATTTGGGTATCGCAGATATAATTATTTAAAGGAATTAAGATGAGCAAATTTTTAGATGACATGTTTATTGATGTGAGAAAAAAGCCTAACCAAGAGATTGGCCTTGACTCGCTAATGGAAATGGTTGAGAAAACTATTGAGAGTATTGACACACTTAGGCACAATAAGAGCTTTCTGCTTGAGGCACCCCCCAGCTTTGAGCCCGGAGACGCATCGGCTACAGACAATGATAGAAACGATAACGTAACCATCATCAGGCGCCCCACTATTAAAATTACTGAACTGTGGGGTAAGACAGAAAATGGTGATCGTGATATTATGGAAAGCTTAATGAATAAGATCCAAGGTAACACAGTCCAGCAAAAGATCGAATCTGTTAACCAGTTCTTGGAAGCGGAAGCTCCCCCACCGGGCGAGGGCGACATTTCTGAAATCATGTCCTATCTAATTTTCTTAGACACCTTTGCTAGCATCGTTAACGACTATGGTGCATCTGTATCAGGCTTCCTTTTTGAGGCGTTTCTAGCTGCTCTCATGGGCGGTACATCGGTTCAGATCGATGACCCAGCCGACGTTGGGGCTGCAGCAGGCTCACTTCCAATTGAAGATGTGCAGTTGATGATCAGGCAGAGTGAAGAGGGAGATGCTGAGATTAAGCCATACAGCCTCAAGCTACTTCGGCGCGATGGTACGGTTAAGGGTTCATTTAAAAACATTGTTGATTATTTCTTGGACCCTGCGGAAGGTCGTAGAACTGACTCTATTGTTTATCTCATTGTAACTAAAGACGCGGAAAAACTTGCAGGCGGAAAGCTTGGTGCATGGAATGGTACGTTAAAGTTTTTTGAATTCACAATTACTCGCGATAACTTTTTAGAACTAATTGGTGCCCCCAAGGAGGTTCCTGTTTACGACTACCGACCAGTCACATTAAAACAGCGTAGCAAGCAAGCTATTGAAAAAGCACCGTCTGCTATCAAGGGTTACCCAAGATACAAAACTATGGACGGGGAAGACATCCCAGAAGATACTGTTATGGAGCGCGGAGCCGAAGTATTGAGAATTGTCAATACCGGTGAAACTGAAAAAGTGATTAAAGGTACAGCTGCGAAATTATACACTCCTGATCAATACGAAAAAATCACAGGCCAATTTGCAGATGCTCCAGACATCGATCGTCAAATTTTTGGAGCCCTGCAAGACACTAAGGGCTACCAATCAGAACAACAATGGTCGATTGGGCACGGTGTTTACACAAAAAGCTTCATTGGTCAAATTAAACTTGAACCAGAACTTTTGAAAACACGCGCAGAGGATTACACACAAAGTCTGAACACGAGTATTGTGAAAATTTTCAATGCCCTCGGCGATCTATCAGACAATATCAACAAATACTTTATTGGTGCCGGCGAGGATATGAACAGAAAAGCTGTCGGCGTAGCTGCTAAGAAAGATGCGGACACATTAAAACAAGAAGTTGATGCAACTATTTCTTGACACATTCTTCAAAATAGGATATAATACATACATAACTTTGAGGTACTAATGAGTAGAGAATTTGATTCTAAAGAGTCACTACAAAAAAAGATTATGAATGGAGTCAACACACTAGCTGATAATGTTGGTTCAACCCTTGGCCCGCAAGGCCGTAACGTCTTACTGCAAGAAAAAGATAAGACACCTTTTATTACTAAGGATGGCGTAACTGTTGCGCATTTTGTATCCTTGGAGGATCCGTTTGAAAATGCGGCCGCTCAGGTCATCAAACAGGCAGCAGTAGAAACAAACAGTATTGCAGGTGACGGCACAACAACAGCGACTGTTTTAGCCCGGGCTATCATCCAAGAGGCGCAAAAGTATATCGCCTCTGGTGTATCTCCTGTGGAGATCCAGAGAGGTATTAATAGTTGTGTGAACTATATCATCGAAAACCTTAATGGTATGGCTACCCCTGTTACCAGTCTTGAGGATATTCAACATATCGCCACCATATCAGCCAACAACGACCCGTCTATCGGTAGGCTGATTTCAATGGCTGTCGATAGAGTTGGGCAAGATGGTTCGATTACTATCGAAGAGTCTCGTTCAGTTGATACAAGTATTGATATCGAAGAGGGCTTTAAGATTCCGGCTGGTTTTTGCGCCGGTGCCTTTGTCACTGATGAGCGCCGGTCGATGATGATCCATGATGACCCACTGATTCTTGTGACCGACTATAAGATTGACGCAGTTGAGGCGGTTCTGCCTATTTTAGAAATGATTGCACGTGAGTCACGACCCCTCATCGTTGTTGCAGAAGAAGTCGAAGGTCAAGCACTTGCAGCTTTGATCATGAATGCCATGCGCGGTACACTAAAAGTTGCTGCTATTAAAGCACCTCTGTACGGTGATGAACGAAGAGAGTTGTTACATGATCTATCTTTATCCGTGGGTGCAACATTTATCTCGCGTGAGTCTGGCACTAAATTAAAAGATGTACAATTAAAAGATCTTGGGTCAGCTAAGTTTATCGAAAGCACACGTTTTTCAACTACGATTGTTGGTGGTCATGCTGATTATGAGAACATCGAAACAAAAATTCAATCTCTTAAGTCGGATGTTGAAAACTGTTCCGACATGTCCACGGCAGATACGATACAGCAACGCATTGTCAGGTTATCTTCAGGTGTAGCGGTAATCAGGGTTGGCGGCAGCACCGAGGTTGAAATGACCGAACGTAAACACAGAATTGAAGATGCACTTGAAGCGGTCAGGTCTGCTCAGGAAGAAGGGGTTATCCCCGGTGGTGGCACAGGTCTTCTCCGTGCCAGCATGAGTGTGGCCCTTGTTTCCCATGATACAGACTTTGATATGTCAGAACAATTTACAGGTGTTGAAATCGTCAGGAAAGCTTGCATGGCACCCATTAAACAAATGGCCCACAATGCCGGTGAATCTGCAGATATTATTATTAAGGACATCTTACATTCTGAAACCGACGAGATGGGTTGGGATTTTAAAAAGAACAAGTTGACACACATGATTGATAATGGTATCATAGACCCAGTGAAGGTTACTAAAACAGCCTTGCAAAACGCCGCTAGTTGTGCTGGCACACTGCTTACAACTAACTTTGGCATTATTCAAACGGAGGGCAAATGATGAATCAAGGCGATCTAGTTCACATCCCACAAGGCGTCGAGCTTTGGTGTGAGACTGATAAAGGAATGAGGCTAAGGAGAACCGAAAGACCAACAGTTGGAGTTTACTTAAACTCGATGAGTCCAAACATCTATCAGGTTTATGCAAATGGTCATGAGTGGAAACTTAAAAAAAGGGATGCGTATCCCATGGGGTTTCCATGCTAGTCAAACTAACTGAAATATGTCAAAACAACATGCTTACCAGTAAGAAGAATGTTTATACACTTCGAGAGGTTTTTATAAATCCCGAGCACGTTGTTATGATCAGAGAAGAAGGCCGGATGCAGCAACTAAGAGAACAAGGGGCGTTGCCGGAAAATCTTAGCGATTCCCATCGATTTACGAAATTAACAATCAATCGTGGCCACACAGGTACAGAAATAGTTGTTGTAGGCTCCCCAGATATTATTGAAAAATCACTTAACCAAAACAAAAAACTTATTAGAGGATAAAATGAACCCACACCAAAGAATTAATATACAGTACTCTATTTCAATGGAAGAATTGCCAAACGAAGTTCATAGAGTTTATAACAAGTCACTAGAACAACTCAAAAACATACAAATCCCAGAATTAGACACAACAGAGTTGTTAAACTCCACAGCTACTAAAATGATTGATGAAGCCAGACAACAACTTGCTAAAGCAGATTTAATGTTGGCTGACGTTCAGTCAATCATAAACTCTTATGTAGAATATGAATTGTCATTGTCTGCACAAGCATCCCAACAAGACGCACAAGCGCCAGACATTGTTCATGAAAACCCCGGTCAAATCGCAGATTAATTTTAATTCAGCGCCGACAATTAAGCAGCTTATTCACCCTGATCAGCAAGTTGTAAGTGCTCTTTTGTTCTCTGGCCAGCTAGAGTGCGAATTATCATTTCATGATGTTGATTTTATTATGTCAACAAATCGGCATGCCATTTATGAGTTTTGGGAATGTTTTATAAAAGATCCCTACAGGCTAGCCGAAACCGCTGATTCTTTGCATGAAGAAATGAGTCCCCAACTTGTCTACGTATTTCAAAATGATTGGCCAAGGTTCAAGGATCCTTTCTTTAGATCGTCAATATTCTTTCTGTTAAATAAATACTCAGTTGATGGCACTATCTCGCACGGTAATTTTAATACTAATAATTACTCGCCGCTAAATGGCAGGTCTATGATTAATTTTCATGAGAACAATGATATTCAAAAACTTAAATTAAAGTATTATAAGGCTGAAAAATTTCATGAGTCCTTTGAAGATTTAAAAGCAAACCAAGTTTTATTTATTCCAGCAGGCAAATACAGCCCAAGTCCGTTGGCAAACCAAACTTTTGCGGGGCATGATAAATATGTCTACAACGAAAAAGCCCTTAAAAAAGCAATATATGGCTTAAATAAAAAGTTTATCCTAGTTTACAAATACCATCCTAAGTTGGTTATAGAGTACAAAAACTTTAAGCATATTATGGTTGACAAGTTAGGTCAACCAACAACTAATTCCGTTGCAGCGGATGAACTTATTATTACAAATTTGGAGTTATGATGTCATTCAACATTTTTTTTGCCTGTGTTTTATTTGCCATTGGACAAACAATGGGTTGGTTTCAACTAAATGCACAATTTGTTTGGGATTGGTGGAAAGATAAGCCCATCCTGTCAGCAACACTTTTTTCGATTCCAACAGGTATATGCTTCTGGTATGGCATTAAAATATGCTATGAAGAGTGGGGCGAAGTCTGGGGCCCGAGGTTTTTGATATTTACAATGTCTTATTTAACATTTCCGATTTTAACATGGTATTTTTTGAATGAGAGTATGTTTACAGCTAAAACAATGGTCTGTGTAATCCTGTCTTTTGCTATTGTTGGTGTCCAACTCTTGTGGAGACAATAGATGGCAGATATATACTTGTTTGATGTTGATGGCACGCTGACGCCTGCAAAATCGCACATTGCCCCATCCTTTAGGGACTCGTTCCTTAAGTGGCAGAAGGATAAAGAAGTTTACATTGTATCGGGCGGCTCATTTGTTAGATTAATTGACCAGCTTGGAGTTAACGTACTTGATGAAACATCAGGCGTATTTTCTTGCATGGGAAACGCTTTTTATCAAAGACGTGATCAAATTAATGCTTCTGGTATGAATGAGTGGGTGCTAGTTTATGAGAATGGCTTCGTGCCTCCAAAAAACTTAATTCGCTCTTTGCGTTCATATGTGAGTAAATCAAATTATCACACAAAGACCGGCAATCATCACGAGGCTAGAACTGGTATGATGAATTTTTCTATCGTTGGCAGAAATGCTTCCGCCGAACAGAGAGAGGAATATGCGGCTTATGATGCTGAAGTAGGTGAGCGCGCCCGCATCGCAACGAAACTAAAAAACAAGTATACTGAGCTAGATTTTGTTATTGGTGGTGCTGTTAGTATAGATATTTTTTATAAGGGGAACGATAAGTCACAAATTATCAATAGATATTTTAACGAAGCCCTTGAATTTAACAGTATTCATTTTGTTGGCGATAGGATTCCTGAGCCGGGTAACGATTATGCACTAGCAAACAAACTTAGAGGCCATAAAAATGGGCATATATACGAGGTTGAGACTTGGGAAGATACAGCTGAGTTATTAAAGACGCCTCCTTTTGCGTAGATACTGATAAAAACAACTATTTATAGTGTTGGAGTTTAATAAATGGATATTTATACTGGTAATTGGTTCGATTACCTTCGCGAAGAAGTTTTAACAGAGGGCTTGCGAGACATAGGTTTACCCGAGAGTGTTGTTGATTGGATCGAGAACATTATGCCTGACGCACCCGAGAAGTCAAAGATGTACGTGGGTAATCAATGGAAGAAGAGTAGCTTGACTGGCACTACGTTGGCTCAAGCCCGCCGCTATTGGTTAAACTTTATGGAGAAT
>MDTC01268497.1_pt1 | contig 26127 bp, 27 predicted proteins | sample 811181 | NCBI WGS metagenome assembly MDTC01 (sample SAMN05326644, study PRJNA326480) | marine metagenome | isolation source: seawater | place: Pacific Ocean: North | collected 2011
ACTCTCATTTCAATATCTTTAAAAGTACAATTAGAGGTATCATAACCTTTATTGTTAAGATGTTTAATAAAATCAACTTTTGCTTGCTTAGGTGTTATATAATTATCACTATACACATAACCAGTACCAATCCTTGACCATAAAGGAATATTCCAAACCCAACCATTTTCTAATGCACTACAGTCAGTTACACTATCTAGTTGTTTTTCCTTATCAGTGTAAGCCACTCTTGTTGCCCATGCTCTATTATTTGGCAAAATATGTTCGTAACTCTTAAAGGGAACTTTCATTGCTTTTCCAAGCAATAAACTGTTGAAGCCTGTACAATCTATAAATAGATCACCAAATATTGTATTGCCATTGTCTAACACAATACTATTAATACCTATATCTGATTTGTTACAAGTAATAACTTCGCCGCTTATATGCTGTACTCCTAAGTTTTTACAGAATTTATCTCTAAGCCATATACCTAATTTAGCGGCATCAAAATGAAAAGCAGTGTCATTATAAAAGTCAAATCCTTTTAAGTCAGGATGATCAACAAGCATTTTATTTTGTTTTACTAGTGACATTTGAGGATAATAAGAGTCTACATAATTATCGACAGGAGTTTCTGGGTATAAAGTTTTTTTAATAAACCAATCTTCTCTTTGGTGCATACAACTATCAAATAACGGCTGTCCAAAGGGATAATACCAAGATCCGCTATTATGCTTATGAAAGTTATTGAATTTTATAGCAAGTTTGTAACTTGCATCGGTTTCTTTTACAAAATCTTTGTCGTGTATTCCTACCATCCTTAGCCAAGCACGTATTCCTCCTACAGTGCTTTCGCCAACTCCAACTGTGGGTATGTTAGGACTTTCAACTACAGTAATATTAACATTGTTTATCTGAGATGCTATTGTAGCGGCAGTCATCCATCCTGCACTACCGCCTCCTACTATTACAATATCTTGTATATCAATGCTCATAGGGGCATCCTTTTGCTTCTGCTAAACTTTCATATCTTTCTTTTAATGGTCTAAATTTGTTCTTATCACGTAGAGTATTGCATAATTTTATATCTTCCCACGGACACTGTTGCTGTTGTATTTTTACAACATCATCACTGTAAAATTTAAAATATGCAATAGCATCTCCTTTTTTAATTTGAATTTTATCTATTAATTTTTTACATTCAAATACAATTTCAGCAGGCCTTGTCCATTTTGCAATGTCAAATTCGCCAGGATATAATGTTGTTTTATCTGTAAAATCATTATAGTGCATAAATGCAGGTAGCATTTGCATTTGCATACTGTGTGGTGTTTGAAAAATATTTAACCAATCGATGCCTATCATAGGATATTTATTCTTTCCACGTTGACTGTCAAATAAAAATCTTGTGTCAATTAAACAATCAAATTGTTCTTGATTAAGATTAGGACAGTTAATTTTAACATCACCAGTTTTTTCGTTAACATCTATTTCAATAGTAAGATCGTATGGTGCATAAAACACAAACATATTCTTTATAAAGTCGGTGTGTGCCGGACATTTTAAAACAATATTTCCTTTACGTTCGCTAATATAATTTTTTTGTAAAGGTACTAAAATATCTTGCGAAATATCTAACATTTCGATTAGACATGCAGGATGGTCTATATTCCATTCACTACTGGTTATAAACGACCAATTAATTAATGCCATGCTTTTTTATTTCTCTTAATCTATCCAATTCGGTGCTATGATGATGACCATCTAAATATCTAAATTTTTCAAATTCAACATAATTTTTAATTATCAGATCTTTTATTGCTTCCTTATTTAAATCAATATTTTTTTCTATCATCTTATATCCTAATTGTATTAAAAATATTGTCCAATTCTGCCCACCAAACATTGTATTATATTTTGTTGTAGTAGGTAGTTGTATATTAGGATCTTTAAAATCTTCAATATAACTTAGCATCTCGTCACTAGGGACAAAAAGGTCGTTTACATAATTCCAAAAAGGTGTAGTTCTAATATTATCTGCATAATGCATTGCAACGAAGTTTACACAATTTTCAAACACGATTTTCATTTGTATATTAAAATAATCCACTTCGTTTTTTGTGTAGTGATTTTCGTTTAATATTCCATTTAATTGACCAACTGCATATGTCATTAGTGCTACGCCTGAACTTTCTAACGGTTCAATAAATCCTGCGCTAAGTCCTATACTTACAATGTTATCGTGCCACTGATCTTCGTTATAATAAGGATCCCAATTTATAACTTTTAATTTATCTTTATCTATTCTATTATCCCAATAATCTACAAAATAATCTTTAGCATCATCTATATCAGTTATGTTCCTATTAAACAGCATACCAGTGCCAATTCTATCCTGTACAGGAATTTTCCAAACCCATCCATGATCTACAGCATCGCATTTGACATAAGGGTTTAATTCATTTTCTCTATCATTGTATGGCACATGTCCTGCAATAGCAGTGTTAACAAATAAACGTTTGTCTAAATTTACACGTTTACAATTCTTTCGTAACACTTGTTTAAATCCAGTGCAGTCAATATACAAATCGCTTTTGATTAGGTCGTTGTTTTGTAAATGTAAACAATCAATACCTTCATTTTCATTATAATCAATATCAATAACATCACTGTTTATAATAGTAACTTTGTTTTCTAACTTTTTTCTTACATAGGACACAAGTTTACCACAATCAATGTGTACAGCATAACGTTCTAGTTCGGTCATGTCTACGCTGTTTTTCATACTATTTTCGTAAAACGCTGTACAATATTTTTTAAAATCTAAATCCTGAACATTTGTATATAGATCATAAAGATTCCAGTTTTCTAACATTCGATCATTGCCTTTATAAAAAGGATGCCAAATATCTTCACCAGGTTTTTGCCAATTTGTAAAAAGTATACCTGACTTATAAGCACTTTTTATTTCTAAAAACCAATCTTCTATAGGAAATCCTGCTTCCTCAAGAAACGGCCTAAAAGTTAAAAGTGTAGCCTCCCCAACACCAATAGGTTCTGGCACTTCTTTGTCAACTACAGTAATTTTTATATGTGGTTGTCTGTGGCTTAGATATGCTGCTGTTAACCATCCAGCAGTACCACCGCCTACAATAGTAAGTGTTTTGACTTTCATATAGTGTGTCCTTTGTTTACTGTACTTATAAATATTGCTATGCTTATAGTTGACGATCTGATATCAAAAACATATCAAGAAGAAATAAAACAAACACTTCTTGACATTAAATTTCCTTGGGGATTTATACCTGATGTAACGTCTGCAGGATCGGATATAAATGCTCCGGCACTTATACACAATTATAGATGGGGCGGTAATACACATAGTCCTTATTTTGATATCATTGAACCTATTGCAAGATTAGGAGCAGAGGCAGTAGATTACAAATATAGTAGTGTTATACAAGCAAGAAGTTTTTTACAATTTCCTTTAAATACTAAATTTTTTAATAAAGAAACAGATTTGTTACATATAGATCTTGACTACAGTCACCTAGTAGTGTTATACTATGTTTTAGACTCAGACGGCGACACCCTAATTACAAATAAAACGTTTGATCAAGAAAAGAAAAATTATTTAGATATACCTGCTGAGGAAGATATAGTATTGAGAGTTACACCAAAACAAGGCCGCGCAGTAATATTTGATGGTAAGTATTATCATACAGCTCAACAACCTAAAGACAAATTACGCTGTATTATAAACTTTAATATAGAATGACCAATGATAGAATTTGAAGTTATAGATAATTTTTTACCCGATGATCAGTTTATGAAACTGTCTGGCTATCTGCTGTCTCAAGACTTTCCTTGGTTTTATGCAGAGCATGTATCGCTAGATCCTATAGATAACAATATTAAGAACAAAGAAGCAGTAGAAACAGACGGATATGCACATTTGTTTTATGATCGAAATCTTGGATTAGAATCTGTCACACATAAGGTAATGGAAGACTTTAATAATCAAATACAAAATAAATTTGGTATAACCTACAATGATATAATTCGGTCAAGGGCTAGTATAAAACATCCTAAAATAGGCTATACCGAAGAAAATTATAATCTACCCCATGTTGATTATTTTATTCCTCATCTCAGTTTAATTTATTATCTTAATGATTGCGACGGCGATACAAGAATATTTGAAGAAAAATTCACTCCAGTACCTGCTGGTCCTAATTTAGGAATGGGGTATGATACTTTTAAAGTTAAAGATAGAGTATCACCAAAAGCAAATCGACTTCTTATTATTAACGGACTAAAATATCATACAGCAAGCAACCCTATAAAAAGTAAAAGACGTGTAATTATTAATATTAATACGGAGGCAAAATGAGAATAGATCATGCATTTCCAATTCCTATAGTTACACTTGATTTAGATAAGTCTGCATTAGATGACGTACACAAAAAAGTATGTACTTACGTCAAAGAAAAAATGCCCGAAAGCAAACAAGAAAAAAATAAATTGCTTACTACATACTATCATGATAATAAAAACTTTTTAGGCACAATAAATGCTATTCCTATATTAGAGGAAATTAACAAACATGTAAGGGGATTTTTAGAATTAAAGGGATTAAATCCTAATTGTTATGTTGAAATTACTAGTTGGTTACAAATAAATCAACCAGGATCTTTGTTTAACAGACATGATCATTACGGAGCAATAGTAAGTGGAGTATTTTATCTAGAAGTTCCTGAAAATTCCGGTAATTTAAAATTTCATAATCCTCTAGAACCGAGACGTGCATCAGATGTGTTTTTTGATAGAATAAGAAAAGAAGAAAATCAGTATAATTACGATTTTATTGAATATACCCCCAAAGTTGGCGAAATGATAATGTTTGAATCTTGGCTACAACATAGCGTAGAAATTAATAAGTCAAATAAAGATAGGTTATCTGTTTCTTATAATGTTTGGGCAGATGTAGATGATACAGTAAAAAAATTACGTAACGAAAGAGGTGATCATGGATCCTAGTGTTGAAATGTGGTTCCCAGTAGCTATATACAAAGACTCTGGAATTATATCTATAGAAGAAAATACAAAAGTTTATAATCGTGGTTTAGAATTACAAAAGACTGTTGCTAATGGAGGCAAAGAGTGGTACGGTAATACATATAACACACATGATACTTTTGATTTAACCGACGACGAAATATTTCATCCATTATTAGACCAAATTACAGCCCATGCACACAATTTTGCTGAAATGCACGGATCAAAATCTCAACTAAAAATGTCGGGTGCGTGGCTTAATATTAATTCAGAAGGTACATTTCAAGAGTTTCATACGCACAATAATGCAATTTTCAGTTGCGTATATTGGGTAGCTGCACCTGAAGGCTCAGGTAAATTAATTTTTGAAGATCCTAAAGAACCAGATATGTTGCAAATTAGAAATATTAAATCTAGAAATAGTTTAAGTTTTACACGTATAGGATATAAAGCAGAGGAGAGAAAATTGCTTATTTTTAGATCTTATCTAAGGCATATGGTAGAACCTTGTAATAATAAAACTCCAAGAATGAGTATTGCTGTAAACTTTAGTTAATGTATAATAAATTTGAAATAAATCCTAACTATAAAGTTACCAAGGAAACCTTTAAAGATAGTAAAATTTACTATGTTGATGACTTTTATAAAACTCCGGATGAACTAGTTTCTTATTTACTTACATCTGAAGAACCAAAATTACATAAAGCAAATGATACTCCTAGTTATAATGGTGTGCATTTTTTAGACTATAGACATAATTTTATAGATTATGATGTAGAAAAAGTATCTGATGAATTAGCAAAAGTTTGCAGACAAAAGTGTCTACCTCCGCATAGGAGTGTTGTAGCTACAAATTGTACAAAATTTATTGACAAAGACTTTAATAATTACAAAGAAAATTACTGGGTGCCGCATGTTGACTTTGAAGGATATATTGGAATAATTTATTTAAATCCCTCTACCAATCAAGGCACAAACCTGTACGAACGACTAGAACAAGATGTTTATGATGGACCCGAACATTATGAACCATGGCGGCCTGCAAGTAAATACAAAGTAATAAAAACACTAGAGGGTAAGTTTAACAGAGCAATTCTTTTTGATGCTGAATATTTTTTACATGGTATGAGTGTTACTAACGATGAATTTTTTAAAATATTTAGATTAAATCAGGTACTATTCTTTAGCCCTTAATCTTGCTAAAAATTCTTTATGTCCTATCATAACTTTATTCATACCTAATACTTTACGTTCTTCACGAATGCCGTCAGCAAGTTTTCTATTTGCATCACTTAACATATCATATTCAGCAAGCAGACTGTCACGATCAAACAATTCTAACCCTGCTAAAATTTGTATAAAATGCGGATCTTTAAATAATGCATAGCTACCAGTATGAATAAAATCTTCTAGTATAGGTAAGTTATTTTTCCAATGATCTAACCAATCAGATAAATCTCCTGGTAAGGTCATTTTTTTTATATCTTTCCAAAATTGATTGTGATCTTTATTTGTAACGTAATGCAGTGCAACAAAATCTCGGATATTATGCAACACAATTTCTATTTGTTTGTTGTATTCGTTAATTGATTTTTTAGTATAGTTTGGAAGTCGATGCATAAGCAAAAATGCTTGATTAATGCTAGTGCCAATACTAGTCGCCTCTAAAGGTTCTACAAAACTTGCACTTAATCCTATTGCACAACAGTTGTTTATCCATACACGATCTAATGCACCCGGATCGAACTTAAGATGTTTACCAACATTTATTTTCTTGCCAAGCAATTCTTCTACTTCTTGCTGTGCTTGATCAGCAGTTATGTAATCACTGTCAAAAATATATCCGTTGCCGCACCGATCCCAAACCGGAATAGTAAACATCCATCCATAATCCATTGCTCGCGCAGTAGTCCAAAGATCAATTTCTTGCTTTTGTTCTGTAGGAAATACAATAGCAGATTTCATCTTTAAATATTTGCTGTAACTATTCCACTTTGCTCCTAATTTATTAATTAATAAACGTTTAAATCCAGTACAATCAATAAAAAAGTCACTAGCATAGTTTGTTTTCTCGCCTACAATATAACTGATATCGCCTTGAGCATCTAAAACAACATCATTTATCTCGTCATCTAGTATGTTAATACCTTTTTGTTCTGCTATAATGTGCAAATAATCATTAAGTTTTTGTGTATTGAAATGAAATTGATTGTATGGACTGTCGTTATCTAAATGCCATTGGTCAACTGTATTTTCCCAAGTTCCTAAAGGATTTAATTCTTTGTTTGACCAGTCGTGTGAAATAACTTTCCCGTAATATGTTCTATACTGGCCGTTTATAATTTCATGTTCGGGACCTATGCTATGTAAATAATCCTTATCATGCCAATTTTGGAACATAATGCCGCTTTTAAATGTTGCGTCACAATTTTTTATTATATCTTTAAAATTTAAACCTATATAATTCATGAATTCGTTCCAGTGTTCGGTACTACCTTCGCCTACACCAATAATTCCTATTTTTTCAGAACGAATTATTTGTATTTTTTTACTAGGAAATCTAGTTTTTAATACCAAAGCAGCAACAAGCCCAGCTGTGCCGCCTCCTACAACTGAAATTTTTTCTAGTTTATTCAATTTCTTTGTTCCTTAAGATTTTACTTATAAATATCTGTATGCAAAATATACATTTAGAACATCACCCAATGTTTGTAACCTCTGCTTATACTACTTATGTTCAAGACATCGACAACAGTAAAATAATTGAGCATGTAAACTATTTAGATAACAATGTACCTAATGTTAGACGTCAACGTAGTAATGCAGGAGGATTTCAAACTACTGATATATATCCAATGCCATTTGACTTTGATGAAACAGAAAAACTGTTTGCACAATGGATACAACCAGCAGTTGGTACAATATTAAATGGATGGAATGTACCACATGATATTAATAGCTTTAGTTATTGGTATAATTTAAATCCAAAATTTACCTATAACAGAGAACACATACATGCTAATTCCTTAGTAAGTGGTGTTTACTATATTAAAGTTCCTAAAGATAGTGGTAGGATAGTTTTTAATCGTAGTACCAACGAATACGATCGTATGCATAACATACAGTCTATATACGCAGAAAATGATACTCAGGTTGATAACCCAGAAACTAATAATACACATTGGTATTATCCTGTAGAAGGTATGCTAGTACTATTCCCTAGTCACGTAAGCCACTATGTAGAGCAAAATGTTACTGAAGACGAAAGTGACGGACGTATATCGTTAAGTTTTAATTTTTAAATCTTAATTTTTGTAACTGTGACAAACTTATACAATTCCTAGTACTAAAATTCCACTCATCTACCTCATCATGAAAAGAATTAGCAACATCATCTAATTTATAGAACTTATCAAAATGTGATCCTGCAACATCTTTGTTTATAAGTCCTAGTTGGTACATGACATGGCTATACAAAGGCCACCCTCCACTACCGTAGTAGGTTGGAAAGTCAACCATGCCTGGCACTCTAGACTTAGCTGTACCTATTAGCATATTAACATGTTCAGTACTACATTCATTTTTCACATATTTCCAAAAATCTGTGTCTTCTCTACCACCTCTATAGTGCATTACTAAAAAATGCATAATGTCATCTATAGTTTTTCTAAATTGATCATTGTAAATTTTTTGTGAATCTACGTTACATGTGTCTTCTATAGTATTTCTTAAAAAGTTTAAACTAAAGAGCTCGGCTTGCACAATGGTATTATGTATTGCTGTGGCTTCTAATGGTTCTAAGAATTGTGAACAAAGACCATTTGCAAAACAATTTTTAATCCAACTATTGTTTAATCTACCAGCTTCAAATTTTACCGTTTTTATAGGGTCTATTTCTTGTCCTAGTGTAGCTTCAACTTCTGCTACAGCTTCATCAGACGATATAAAATTACTATCAAATACATATCCGTTACCTCTACGGTGTGCAAGTGGTCCGCGCCAAAGCCAACCACTACTTTGAGCTATTGAAGATGTATAGGGTTCAGGAGTTTCGTTTTCTTTGTATTTTGTAAAGAAAGGTATAGCAGTATCTACAGGCAAATACTTTTTGTAACTGGTCCAGTTATCTTTTTCTAACTCTTTTATTAAGATTTTATTAAATCCACTACAATCAATAAAAAAGTCAGCACTATGAGTCATGCCGTTAGCTAAACTAAGTGTTGATATGTATCCCCTGTCATCTAAATTTACATTTTCTACTTCTGTATCTATTAATTGTACATTAGGCAACTTTAAAACATGTTTTTTAAAATATTGACTGGTTTTTTGACCATCTATATGCAGTGCAAAGTCAGTGCTAGTGAAATCTTCAGTTTCTGCGCTCATTAATGACCTATTCCAGTCTAACATATTACCTAATCGACTAATTTTATGGAACTTATCTCTATTTAGGTAATTTACTCCGTAATTAAAAAATATATCATGGTGAAATGAGCTAGATTTACTACCGTCAATGGGTGCAATGTATGATGGACTAACATTGGGAGCCCAATTTACATGACGTATAGCATATTTTGGTGTAGCATTGGTTTCAAACATAAAGTCTTTTAAAGATACTGGATACCTGCCGTTGAATAACTTAGTAAAGTAGCCAGTAGTGCTTTCACCAACACCAATAATTCCTATTTTTGAGGACTCAATTACATGGAATGTATGATGTGGATGATCATTTGCTAATATTAATGCATTTGTCCAACCTGATGTTCCGCCACCTACTATAGTAATTTTCATTTTATTCTCAAACCTCTAAAATAATCAATAAATTCTTTATAACTGTATGTATATTGATCTTCATCACGCCATATGTTGTTTTGATGATAAAAACTGTCTTGTGTCAACTCGTACAGATTACCTTCTTTCATATCAAAGTCTATTTCTTTGCCTGCTTTTGTTTTATCTAGTAAATTTATGCCTTCCATAACATAGCTGTACAAAGGCCATCCAGCACTGCCTTGATAGTGCGGGAAATCATTAACAGTTGGTGTTCTATGTTTTATCATTGCAAGTAGTTCTTTGACAAATTCGGTTTGTGTTGCTCCTGAATTTATATGTTTCCAAAACTCACTATCTTTCCTACCGCCCATGTAATGTAGTACAAGAAAATCTTTGACATCATCATATAGTTTTCTAGTACGCTTGTTGTAGATAGAAATACTTCCTGGATTTAGGGTATCTTCAATAGTTGGTTGTACATACTCAAGAAACAAATTATTTGCTTGTACAATAGTTGAGTGAATACTAGTTGCTTCAAGCGGCTCAAGAAACGCACTACTAAGACCAATAGTAACACAATTTTTAATCCAAGCTGATTCTTGTCTACCTGCATCAAACTTAATTGTTTTAATAGGATCAATTTGTTGCCCTAGGATAGTTTCAATTTCTTGTTGTGCTTTATCAGGAGTAGTGTATGCATCACAGTAAACATACCCACAACCCTTTCTATCCATTAAAGGAATTTGCCACATCCATCCAGCCTTTTGAGCCCATGCTGTTGTATACGGTTCGGGCGTTTCATTTTCTTTATATTTTAAATGAAACGGCATACCTGTGTTAAGAGGCAAATTCTCCTGGTAACTTACCCACTTACTCGGTAAGTGCTTCATAATTACCCTGTTGAATCCAGAGCAATCAATAAAGAGATCACCGTCAACAATTTCTCCGTTTGATAATTTTAAGTTTTTAACAAATCCTTGTTCATTTAATAATACATCTAACACTTCTGAATCTATATAGGTAGTATTGTGCCTACGTAGAACAACTTTTTTAAAATATTGTCCAGCAAGATGAGCGTCTATGTGATATGCATGATGATTATTTGCAAACTGGTTAGTATGTTTGTTAAAATTACTTTTACCATCATGGATCCAGTGCCCGCATCTAGATAAATTTAATAACTCTTTTCGTTGTAGTTTATCCAAGCCGTAATTAAACATACAATCGGGTACGGCACCAGCAGTAGTAGTACCATCAATAGGTCCTATATAGTAATCATCAACATCATTAGTCCACCCCTTGTGCTTTATAGCGTATTTTAAAGTTGCACCAGTTTCCTTTATAAATTCATTTTGATCACATCCAAAGTTTGATGCCCAATTAGTTAATACATCAGTAAAGTGCCCAGTAGTGCTTTCGCCAACACCGACAACACCTATTTTACTACTTTCTATCACAGTAATATTGTGATCTTTGTGTCTTGCACTAGCAATCATTGCAGTTACCCAGCCTGCTGTTCCACCACCTACAACTACAATTTTCATTAAAAATCCTCTGTCGCTAATCCGGAGTTGAAAGCCATGTTAATCCTTTGTCTATCAATAGGATTACTATGTACTTTGTGTATTAAATAACTTGGAAATAATAGTATATCTCCATCATTTGGTTCATAGTACGAAGTGCCGTGATAAGGCCAAGAAACATGTGTTGTTCGATGCATATAATGTTGCGGGATAAATTCAATCACTCCTGTTCCTGTGCCTTGAAAGTAAAAAACTCCGCTTACTAAGTTTGCACTTGATGTGTGTGCATGTTCTCGGTTTTCTGCACCTTTTTCATTCATGTTAAACCAAGCATCTACATTCCACTGAGTTGATATTTCTACATCTTGCATATTTAGTTTATTAGGTTTAGGCAAAACTGACATGTATTGGTTTGAAACTTCTAAAATCTTATTTACAAGGTACTGTTGTGTTTGCTGATCAAAACCATTATGTAAATGAGGTTTACCCCTCCAGCATCCAAAATGACTATTTTTTAACATTTTTTATCTGCATTAAGTGTTTGGTCTTTATACATTTTAATTTGATTACTTATTTTGTCACACATAGCTTGTGGAATTTCTTTTTCCAGATGTAATATAATTGTTTGATCAATAACATTCAAATTATGCATATGTAAATACCACTACCACTCGTCTTTCGTGCAATTCTGGATATTTGTGGGCATGATAACAACCTTTAAACTGTGATACTTGCCATTTTTGTGCAGGTAATTCGTTCCAATCATTTATTTCCTCATTCCATACTAGTGTAGGAGCTGTTGGATTATCTGTCAAATATAGTAACCAATTATAATGATGCCAAGTATGATCTTCGTGAGGTACTGTAACAGCATTTTCGCCATTATACCAATTACAATTTACGTTAGCTCTAAAAATATTATTATAAGATTTATTATTTTGATTCATCCAGTTATGGAAAATTTCAAAAAAGAATTCTGCATATCCGTCACTATAATCTTCAGTTGGTCTATCAGTGTGTTTAATATGTTCTTCTTCAGTTCTGCGTAGAAGCGAATGGCTTAAGAAAGGACCATTCACATACGACCCTTGTCTTATTTTTTCAGGAGTATTTTCAGGTGGAATATAAGTTGTTTGTTTACCTATATAGTACCAAGGAAAATGAAATCCTAAAACATCATTTTCAATAATTGCTTTGTGGTGGTCTGTTAGTAGTCCGTCTGAATATGTTGTATCGTTTGGCAAAATCATACATATATTTAACGATAATTTGCACATAGCATGAGAAATACGAATCAAAAAAATATGTAATAGTAATGTACGTAGATAAGTAAATGTGTATGCTAACTGGAGGAAAAAATGAACACAGAAAATTCGAACGGATTTACACAGCCAGCTATGGAACGCACGGAATCAGATAAGCCAGAACAAGAAGCAAGTTTACAGATTACTTCAGTAAACTTTAATTCTCTGTTTGACGCCGAGGAAGTCAAAACTATATGCGAAAATACTATTGATGAACTTTGGATGCCTATCAAAGTTATGGGCAACGATGACTTGCACAAAGGATTTAGACAAAAGTTAAGAGGAGATGTTGCAGCGTTTCCTTTCGATAAGATTAGAGACATAACAAAAGCTGCAAACGATCAAATTTACAATTTTGATCTATTAGGGATTATTGATCAAGATTTTCCGCAAGTCTACAGGTACAGTGAAGAATGTTACTATAAAACTCATATTGATTTAAATGTTCTTGCACCGACAAGAAAAATTACTTGGATGGTAAATTTATCAGATGAAGACGAATACGAAGGCGGAAATATTTCATTTTTAAATATTGACACTAACGAAGTAAATACTAACACAAAAGGATCAATTTTAATTTTTCCATCTTTTATACCTTATAGTATTGGTAAAATTACTAAAGGAGAAAAGAAACTTATTGTTGGTCATGTGCATGGGGCTGTTTTCCGTTGATATTAGATTACGATTATTGGTATTTTGAAAAAGCAATAGATCCTGCTCTCTGTGATTCTATAATCCAAAAGGGTCTTGCAAAAATGAAATTGCAAGAAGAGCAATTTGGTAAAGAAGTATCTGTTGCTACTACAGGTGGTTGGCAACACAAAGGGTCTCAAGGTTACGAAAAAGCAGTAAATGATAAATCTATAGAAGAATTAAAACAAGAAGGATTAGATCCTACCGAAGCGTATGTAAGAGACTCAAACATCACATGGCTAGACGACGAACCTCTATTTGAAATGGTCCAATCTTTTGTTGGTGAAGCCAACAAACAAGCAGGTTGGAATTTTGATTGGGATTATACCGAAGAATTCCAATTTACAAAATATGGCCCAGGACAATTTTATGGATGGCATGTTGATATGGGGTCAAAACCTTATCGTGAATTTAACCCTCAAGAAGATAAGTGGAAACTTAACCCTGATGGAACTCCTATGTTAGATACATTTGGTAATCCTTTGACTGAGGATAATTTAGCAACTTCTAATCCCAGTTTAATTGGTAAGGTAAGAAAGCTAAGTGTCACAATCAGTTTAAATAAACCTGAAGAATACGAAGGTGGAAATTTAAAATTTGATTTTGGACCGCATGCCGATGAAAGATTTCACGAATGCACAGAAATTAGACCACAAGGCAGTGTTATAGTATTTCCATCACATGTCTACCACCAAGTAACACCGGTCACAAAAGGTACAAGGTATAGCTTAGTAGGCTGGAACTTAGGATACCCGTTTAGATGACAAATCCAGATCATTTTAAAGAAAATCTATATGCCGACTGTAAATCAGTTGTACCTAAAGACATATGCAACCTAGTATCTAAATACTGTTTGATGAGAGAAGAAAATAAATTAGATTCGCCTGAAGAAGCAGACGGTCAAGTACCATTTTCTCATAGTGTGTATGGTGATACCCTAATGGAAACGTTAGAATTTTTCTTGCTACCCTACATGGAATTAAATACCGGACTACGACTAGCTCCTACTTACAGTTATTATAGAGTATACAGGCCCGGAATGGAACTTGAAAGGCATAAAGATAGAGAAAGTTGCGAAATAAGCACATCAGTGTGCTTCGACTTTAAATATAATGATACGGACGAAGATTATCATTGGAGCATGTATGTAGATAAAGAATCTGTAAATACTCCTGTCCTCGGAAATTTTGTAAGTGCAGGTAATCCAGGAATTCCAGTACAACAGTCGCCCGGCGATATTTTAATATACAGGGGTGTTGATATTGAACATTGGAGAGATCCTTTTGTAGCAGGAATAAATAGTTATCATGTACAAGGATTTTTTCATTATATAGATAAAGACGGGCCATTTTATCCTGAATGGGTATATGACAAGCGTCCTAGATTAGGCTATAAAGAATTTTAGATTTTGTATAAATACTATTGTAATTAAAGGAGTTGGAATGGCTATTAAAAATGTTCCCGTAAGCGATGTAGTTGCTGTTCAAGATGCATGTTATGTGATGGGTGTAGATGAAGTTTGGTGTAGAATAAAATTTACAGATTGTGAAAATTTCTGCGAATATATTGCAACACCTGATTCAGATGAACCTCTTTCAGTAGAACTATACACAAAATTAAATAACGGTGACTACGGCGAATTAAGACACGGCGCAGACGGCTATCGCACAATGCCAATTACCCAAGCTGAGCGAGAAGCAGAAGTAAAAGCAACTAGAAACCAGCTATTACTAGAATCAGATTTTTCTGGTTTACCTGATGTATCTGCGGCAATGACTGCTAGTAAAAGATCAGAGTGGTCTACATATAGAACAGCGTTACGTGATGTTCCATCACAAACTAGATTCCCTTGGGATCCTAATTGGCCAACTAAGCCGTCATAAACCACAATTAAATATTCGTATTAAACTGCTAATATAAATACCATGCAATGTCGTTACTAAGGAGAAGATGATGCAGGTATTTGAACCTATACGAGATAGACTTCTTGTAAAAAAAGTCGAAGACGAAAATAAAACAAAGTCAGGTCTTGTTCTTTCTGATGACACTAAGGAACGCCCTACTAAAGGTGAAGTCATTAGTGTAGGACCAGGAAAGATCAATAATGACGGTAAGTTATTAGATATGGTTGTACAAGCAGGAGACATGATTGTTTATCCTCGCTATGCAGGACACCAAATTAAAATTAACAGAGAAGAATTTTTAATTTTAGAAGAACACGAAATTCTTGGAAAATTGAAAGGAGATGATATTGTCTAAAATAATTCCTAGAGTAGTTGTCCAAGGTGCACCCGGACGTAAAAAGATAATTGATGGTGTAAATATTCTTGCAAATGCAGTTAAGGTAACACTTGGCCCAAAAGGTAGAAACGTAATTTGTCAGAGAACATTTGGTCCACCTCATGTAACAAAAGACGGAGTTACTGTTGCCAAAGAAATTTGGTTAAAAGATAAACTTGAAGATACCGGTGTCCGTATGATTAAGCAGGCAGCTACGCAAACATTTCAAGATATTGGAGACGGAACAACCACAGCAACATTATTAGCCCAAAAAATGATTAATGAAGGCAATAAATTCTTAACAGCAGGTATCAGTGGTATTAATTTAAAAAGAGGTATGGATCTAGCTGTAGAAGCAGTAATGAAAGAACTAACATCTGATGCAAAAGTTTGTAAAGATAGAGCATCAACCGAAGCTGTTGCAACTATTGCAACTAACAATGATCCTAAATTAGGTAAACTAATTACAGAATCTCTTGGAGGCGACAATGCAACTCACGAAGCATTAGTATCAGTAGAGCCAGGTATGAATTATTATGACGAACTTGTTAATGTAAACGGATTTCAATATGAACACGGATACTTATCTCCACAATTTGTTAATGCAGATAAGCAAAGGTGTATTTTAGAAAATCCGTTGATTTTAATCTGTGACAGACCAATCTTAAACATGAATGATATTTTGCCTATATTAGAAAAACTAGTAGAAACAAAACGTCCATTCTTAATTATGGCTGAAGAAGTAGAGCAAGATGTACTTGCTACATTAGTAATAAACAACTTAAACGGATCTATTAAGTGTTGTGCAGTTAAACCACCAGAATGGAAAGGCAATATGCGTACAAAATACTGTGAAGATATTGCTGTACTAACAGGTGGAAATGTAATTTCTGATCAAACAGGTAAAAAAGTAGAAAGTGCTGAATTAGATGATTGTGGAGTAGCAAATAGAGTAGAAATTACTGATAGCCAGGTAACTATTATTGGCGGTCACGGCAACAAAGACACTATTGCAAAATATATAGACGAAAAAATTAAACACTATATTAATTCTCCAAGAGGCGATGATGTTTTTACCGACAAAGGTCAAGAAAAGCGTATTAGTAATCTAACTGGTGCTGTAAGTATTATTAGAGTTGGCTCAGCAACAAAAATTGAATTGCGCGAAAAAGAAGACAGAATTGATGATGCTCTTCATGCTACAAAAGCAGCCCTAAAAGATGGTATTGTGCCAGGTGGCGGAGTTGCATTAATACGTGCAATGAACAAAGTCAAAGATCTCAAAGGTGCAAATACAGAACAGGATGCAGGTATACAAGTTGTTCTCAAAGCATTACAAGAGCCGCTAAGACAAATTGTTATAAATGCAGGTGATAGCCCTGATGTTGTTGCAAATGAAGTAAACAAAGGTGATGCCGAATTTGGTTATGATGCCGCTACAGGCGAATACGGAAATATGTTTGATATTGGTATTATTGATCCTATCACTGTTGTACAAAAAGCTCTTATGAATGCAGCAAGTATTGCCGGTTTGCTTTTAATTACAGATTGCGCCATTTACGAAGACAATGACGAAGAAGATATAACTGTCATTGGCCCGTCACCGAGTGCAGGAGAAAAAGTATTGCCACCCCAATATGATCAAGGTAACGGCGACACCACATACTAAAGAACTTTGTCCTTCACCATAACGATAAATAGTATTGTGAAGGACTTATAATATGGCATCAAACCAAGCACCGATAGTAGACAGAATTAGAATTATACCACGGCCTGACGACTTTCTAGATAGAAACGTTGGAAATAGTGGCGAAGTATTTTTTGATAAACAGTCTAACACATTAAGATTATATTCTGGAAATTTAGCAGGCGGATATAGTGTACTGACTGATAAAAATATTAGTGAACATATACTTTCCTCAGGTGTGGGTGTAGTTGAATATGCTGTAACGGTGCAGGCAGGTGATCACGGAGAAGGCGATCACGGAAATGTATATAACATTGACGGACAATACAAACCAGCACTAAATTTAGTTACAGGTTTTACATATGTCTTTAATCAAAACGATCAAACAAACGAATTTTGGCCTAATGCCGACGGTGGTGTAGCAAATATACATCCTTTAAGTTTTTCAGCAGATGATGCAAATGGAGAACTTGGCGCCGGAACGCCATATCTTACAAATGTAGTTTATAAATTAGAAAATGATATTGTTACAAAAGCACAGTATGTAATAGGATTTGCAAAAAGTACACAACGTAGTGTGCAAATTACAGTTACTAGTGCAACACCTGCAACTCTTTATTATTATTGCACATCACATGTAGGAATGGGCAATACATTTACTAGTGCAGACCCAGGTGCAGGTGGCGGCGCCGCAAGTATTAGTGTCAGCGATACAGTACCAGATAGCCCAGAAAGTGGAGCAATTTGGTACAATAGTACAAACGGTATTCTTTATGTCTATGTAGCAGACGGCGACAGCAACCAATGGGTACAACCTACAGCACCTTTCCAAAATATTACTGCAATAACTGATTTAGGAATTTCAGATGGAACTAATGGTCAAATATTAACAACAGACGGTAGCGGAGCATTTACATTTCAAGACCCTGCAACAGGTGATTCTAATGGCAATTTTACAATAGGTTCTAGTATTATTGATACAGACGATAGCAGTGGAATAACAATGACTCCACCAGTTACAATGTCATCAGACCTAAGTGTAGATAATGATTTAACAGTACGTAACACTGCGTATGCGAATAATTTTGTATCTACATCAAATGGTACGCCTACAATAGATAGTGCTAGTATAATTAATTTAAATAGTCAAGACGGAACTGTTGTTAGTGGCGGACCATTTAGATTACCTAGTTATACAAACTCGCAGAGAGATGCGTTGTCAGCAGTTGACGGCGATATGATATACAATACCCAGGACAATAAAATCCAAGCATATATAAATGGAACATGGCGTAGATTAGACGATTCAGGAATAGTCTAACATGGAAAAAGAATACACAGTAGTTGTACATAAAGGTGTAAATTTAGTAGAATTAGAATCTGAAATTACAGCAAGTTCAGGTGCTGGACCTATTCCAAATAGGAGTGTCGACATAGCTAATCCAAGACCTGGATCGAAAAGACAAACACATTTTATGCTTACAGATGAAGAAGCAACTGCTCTTGAAGAGGATAGTAGGGTCCTTGCTGTTGAAATTCCACCTGACCAACGAACAGATATCCAAATAGGATTTAATTCTACACAAACTGCTAACTTCACAAAACCTTTAACATTTACTGATAATACTTTAGTAAACTGGGGATTGCGTAGAAGTATAATGGAAACTAATGGTTACGGAAGTGGCGGAACAGCAGGTAATACGTTTCCGTATGCACTAACAGGTAAGGGAGTTGATGTTGTTATACAGGATAGTGGTATAGAACCAAATCATCCAGATTTTTTAGATAGTAATGGAATAAGCAGAGTTAAACCAATAGACTGGTATGCAGCACAATCCGTTGTAAGTGGCACACAAAACGCAAATTATAACAGAGATTTTGACGGACATGGAACTTTATGTGCAAGTATTACAGCAGGAAATATATACGGCTTTGCTAAAGACGCACATATATACGCTATGAAAATTGCAGGTTTAGAAGGTGCTGGGGATACCGGAACAGGAACACCTGTAGCAGATTGTTTTGATGTAATTAAAGAATGGCATAATGCAAAAACAAATGGCCGGCCAACCGTTGTAAATATGAGTTGGGGATATACAAGTACAGTAACTGGCGATCCTACTAGTGGTACATATAGAGGAACAGGTTGGGTTTGGGGAGTAGATTATACTACTGACATAGCATTATGGCAAGGGACTGGAGTGGTAATTCCTTTAGCAGGAACTACAAGAAAAATTCCTGCTAGGATTGCTTCTGTAGATGCAGATGTAGATGAACTTATAGCTGCCGGAGTGCATGTTGTAATTGCTGCAGGTAATGACTATTATAAAGGTGATATACCAAGTGGAGATGATTATAATAATACTATAATTTTTGGAGGCCTAACTTATAATTATGCTAGAGGTTCTAGTCCGCATAGCGACGATGCTTTTATTGTAGGTAATATTAGTGTAAGTGTTTATAATGATGGCGGAATTTACAAAGACAGAACACAAGGATCAAGCTCAAAAGGGCCTAGAGTAAATATATGGGCACCAGGAACTAATATTACAGGAGCAACAAGTACTACAAATATTTATACTTCTCTAGATAGTCCAGTAGATGCCAACTATAAAATTACATCATTATCTGGCACAAGTTTTGCATCACCACAAGTTGCTGGTGTAGCCGCACTACATTTGCAAGTAAATTCTAATAGTTCGCCTACACAACTTACAACAAAATTATTGTCTGAAGCAAAACCAGTGATGTATGACACTGCTTCTGATACAGATTATGCATCTTTTACTACAAGTTTATTAGGCGCAAGCACAAAAGTTTTATTTGACAAATATGGCAGACAACCGTTAAATATAAGTGGTCAAAATTTGACACTTCAACGTGCAATACCAATAACTACATAAATACAGTAAGAGGTAAACAATGGCAATAAATTTTCCAAATACACCAGCAAACGACGATACGTTTACAGAAGGTAACACCACCTGGAAGTGGGATGGGACTGCATGGAATCTTGTGACAAACACAGTAGCAAGAAATGTTTTTACTACATTTAGTGCAGATACTGGGTCAGTTGCTCCTAATATAATTAACGATACATTGACAGTAGAAGGCGGCACAAACGTTACTACGTCTATCTCAGGCAAAACCTTAACTATTAATAGTAGTGGCAGTGGCCTAACACAAAATGTGTTTGACACTATTATAGCAGACCAAGGTTCAACAACAGCGGCAAGTATTAATGACACACTCAGTATTGTAGGTGGCACAAACATAGCTACTGCTATTGCTACAGATAGCGATATTGTAACAATTAATATGAGTGAATTTAGCATTGACTTTTTAAGCGATGTAGACACAACAAGTAGTGCACCAACTACAGGACAAGTATTAAAATGGAACGGAAATAATTGGGCACCTGGCGCTGATGCAACAACAGGTGGCGGTGGCACTGATGCTGATACATTAGACGGATTTGACAGTGCATATTTTTTAAACTATAACAATTTAAGTAACACACCTAGTGTCGTTGCACTAGATAGTTTTAGTATTGGCATTGAAAATACACCTAGTGGCAACGGTGCTATAAGTTACAATAATGCAACAGGTGAATTTAAATTTACACCACCTACGGCGGCTGGTATAGGTGCGTTGACAAGTTTTACAGAAACAAATGATCTTAGTGCAGCAGTTGTATGGGCAAATGTGCCAGATGTTAATATTACACAAAGCAGTATTACACAACATCAAGCAGCATTATCAATCACAGAATCACAAATTAGTGATTTAGGAACTTATTTAACAGGTATTAGTAGTTTAAGTATAGATGCATTGAGTGATGTAGATACAACTACAGCGGCACCTACTGATGATCAGGTCCTTGCCTGGAACGGCGCAAATTGGGTTCCTGCAGATCCAGCAACTGGAGGCGGTGGTGGAGATGTCAACCAAAATGCATTCAGTGTTATAACTGTTGCAGGACAATCTAATATAGAAGCTGACACTACAACAGATACACTCACAGTAGTTGCAGGTACCGGAATTGGTATTACAACTAATGCGGCTGGAGATTCGTTAACAATTACTAACAGTCAAAGTGCTGGCGCGGCAACTTTTGATGCACTTAGCGATGTACAAACAGCAGGTATTGATATACATGATATATACGAACACGCTATTGCAACACTACGGATGGGAAACGTAGGTATATCAGCATATACAATTGATAGTCATTATACAGGAAATAATCCTACTATCACTGTATTAACAGGAACAACAATAGCATTTGACTTAGACGGTATAGGTGGACATCCATTTGAACTGCAAGATAATACACTTTCTGCATTAACAACAAATTTAGTTCATGTAGCATCGAACGGAACTGTTAGCACAAATTCTGCTGCACAGGGACAATCAAGCGGAATGTTATATTGGCGTGTAGATGATGCTATAACTAATAATACGAATTATGTATATCAGTGTACATCACATAGTGCTATGTTTGGCACTATGAAGATTAAGAATATGGATAATATTTAATTTACACTCTTAACTAACTTATCTAACTGCGTTCTTAAATCACCTAACTCTTTTACATGTTCTTGAATTGAACTAGGTTTTATTAATCCAGGCGTTTTAGAGCTATGAGTATCATTAATAATTTTTACTCTTGATATGTATTCATTTAAAATATCTTGGAAATGTTGTTTATTTTTGCTATCATCTATTTTATTGACAGCATTTTTATAAGCATTTAAATCTTTTTTAACCTTTGGACTTTCTAGTAAATTCATTAATAGTTGTCCTTTTTAATTACAATATTGTGATCGTCGTTACTACCATTGTTAACTTCGGTAATACTACCAACATTTTTACAGTCAATTGCACAAGGCATAAGTGGCTTAGATATGAATGTTGTCCCTTCCGCGGCTTGTTTTTCAAATAATTGACCAGTATTAGTATCTATCCATTTGAATAGGAATTCGCCATTATTTACAAACCAACATTTTTCAGTTTTACTGTTAAACCAAAAATCTGTTTTGGTTATTTTATCAAACACTAGAATTTTACCGCCATAAGTTTCTTCTGATACCCAAGTAATTTCATAGCCGTAGTCAGTTTGTTTTACATTATCTTTTTTATCCATTATCCTGCATCCAATATTATATTGCCACTTACTGATATCCTTGTTTCATTACTGTTTAAAAACGGATATACGTTGTGGGGCAACTTTGAGGGGAAAAATATTATTTCGCCTTCATTTTCTTTTGTTAATTGAAACCTTTTATGAACAATATTTCCAACTACATTAGTATATGTGAATTCAAAATTACCTTGATACTTATTATCATTTATTTCAGGAATCTTAATCCATATACTATAACTGTAGATACCCTGATGTACATGATTAGGAATAAATTCGCCTGCCTTTTGATGGTTTATCCATTGCTCTTCAATTCTATATGGCAAAGATTTTGTCAATATGCCTATTTCTCCTAAACCTGGAAAGTCAACTTCATATTTTTTAATAAGAGTTATTATATATTGATTAAGTTCTTGTGCAGTGTCTTTTAGTCTATAATGTTTTGCAACACCTTTTTCAGTTATCCCTGAATTAACTATTTGATTACATTTCGAAGATTCGTTGCATAAATTATAATACAAATTTTGCGGTATTTTTTCTCTGTAAAAACCAAAATTTTCTAAAAACATTGCTTGCGTCATAGTAATTCAATCAATTTAAAAACTGTTTCTAGTTTAAGTTGGTTTGTCTTATTTTGTAATGTATTACGCAAACCGTGATGTAATGGCTTAGGCCATTTTGTAAACGTTACCCAAGCATATCCGTCGTGTTCGTCATTAAGGATAGGAATAAATTCATTTTCAATTAAACACAAATATGTATGAAATTGGAACTTATCATCGTTACTTACAAAAGTTTCTAAAGGTATAGTTTTTTTAATTTCGACAGTACCTATTTCTTCGGATATTTCTCTTTTCAAACTTTCCCAAGGTGTTTCAGTACCTTCATTTGTTCCGCCAACTAATCCCCAAAGGTTGTTTTGCTTACCTTTAGTTCTATGTAAGAACAAAAATCTATGAGTATCTAAGGTGTAGAACAATGCTCCACTACAAATAATCTTTTCCATACAAATAATTATGCTAGAATTTTAATCGCCAGGTGCCATTTGGATATTCACCTTCAAATGATAGTATCCATTCGCCTGAATCCCATTTGTATTGAACACCTGTATTTAAGTTTGTAGTATATGCAGTACCAGTGTATGTACTTGCATCGAAAACTACTTGCCAGGCAGTTCCGCTCCATTCAACAATATCATTAGCACTTGCTATAAAGTCTGTGCCGTCATTGTTTTTCCAGTCATCTGCACCGTCTGTATTAATAGTATCTCCGATACTATTGTCTAGTAACAAAAATCTATATCCAGCAGTTTTTAGTGTAGCAGGACTTGTTTTTTGAGGATCAATAATATAATGTATTTTATTACTATCCCCGCTTGGTCCGGTAAACACAGTATCACTAGGTAAAGTATCTGCATCCCAGTTGACTATTAATTCATTTGGATTAGCAGTGTTTATAGCAACTGTTCCAACTATTTCTGTAGTTAAATCTTTACGTTTTAAGCGTATTTCTGTTATACCAGCTTCAAATATTTCTGGAAAAGATTTGACGTATGCGTCCCACAGCACTCCACCAACAACACCACGTTTTATAAGTTTTGCACTGTTGCCTAGAACTAATAATCCAAAATCTTTAAAAGTATTGAGGATAACATTTGTAGTATTGTCTTTTATTGCACCAGCATTTCTATTTGTTCTGCTTATTTCACCAGTAGGAGTAACACCAACAGTCGTGCGTATATCAGCACTTGGCACGGCAGTATCAGCATATGCGGTTAATTCAGGTTTACTTTGTTCTAGTTCAATAGTACCTCGTGATTCGTCATAAATGCTTTGTACGATACTTGTAACTACACCTAGTCTTTTTACTTTAGTAGGAGGTGAAATGTATATTGGCGTTTTAAATCCTAATGTAGCAACATCAATTTCGGTCTCAGTACCAACAGGAATACTCCTTGAACTAAATCCAATTGTATCTAAATTTACTACACTTAAACTGGTCCAGTCAACATAGTTATCAGTTGTTTGAATCTCTAAACTTGGATTAAACAACATTAGAATTTGTTCCATTAATTGTAATTTTTGATCGGTATTTGTAGTCCATAAGTCTACATTCACACTAAGTGTATAAGGAGTTGGCATTAATCGTTCAACAGTATAATTTTTACCTTCAGTATTAAGGTATTCATTACCATTGCTATCATATGCACGTTCTCTAATGTTTAATTTATTAACATAACTTGCATCACTTAACCTAGCTGTATCCATTTCTAAACCAGTTATATACACAGCCATCCTTGGTGCGCTAGGAATTTTATTTTCTGAATTATCTCTTAATATATGACCAACTTGTCGTGTAATATCTCCATACATAACAGGCACTTCAGTAGTGACGCCACTACCGTCTTTATATGAAAAATTACTCATAAGTCTTACGATTTGAGTAATATATCTACGTATTTGTCCGTCATAAAAATGTTGCATTAATTATCCGCCTTAGGTCTAAGTGCTTTAGATAAACTTTGTCTTTCAGTTACAGATTCGCCGCCTATTGTATCAGTGCTTGTGTTGTTAACAAATGTACCTTTTTGTGTAGATTTTGTATTTGTGTTAGTAAGTGTCATACGTACTGAATCTTCTTGTTTAACCCAACGAGATCCATCGTTTCTAAATAATCTATTTGGCATAAAATCTGTCCTTAAGAAAAAATCTCCTTCTACACTACTGCTTGGAAATGTAATACCGTGTCCAAATGCTTCTCCGTTACCTGGTATTCCGTCACCTAATAAGTAACCTTGATAACCTTCTCTTTGCGGAGTTTGCATTACTCTATCAGCAAGTTCATTTGCTGTACTAGCATCTAAATCGTTAGTGTCTACAGTAACTAAATCAACTTCTCCGTTGTCATCAGTAGCAAGACTGAAAAAATGACTTGTATCGTAACCTGATTTTGCAGCATCTGCTTCTGCTTGTGCAACTACAGCATTATTAATTTGCATTTCTTGCTCATATGTAGACAACAAATCTCGTAATGTGTTGCCACCCGGATTACCTTCTTCTGCAGGCAGGTCGAGTATTTCTTTGTATTCCTGGCTATCCATAATTTGTTTTAGTTTCACTCTATACAAATGTGGATACCAAGTAGGTGAAAATCCTTCTGCTGCTCTGTTAACATCTTCAACAACAAAGAATCTTTTTAATGCCACACTATAATCATTTAATGCATATTCGTCCTTTAGATGAGGTAATTCAATAACATCACCTGCCATTATCTTTCTACCTAGTGTTTTCACACTTGATGATATATGTATAGTCATAAACAATGTATCATTGGTTAAAAATAAACCAAATTGACTCATATTGAAGTCAATATCTTGAACATTGTATATACCTCTCAAACTATAGATATCAGGGTCGTATTTGCGATCTCTATTTTCCATAAACAACATATCTTGTATGTTAGTCTCGGCAACAGCATTATACTTTGGTTGGTCAGCAGTCGCATCTGCTTCGTCTGGGTTTTTAGGCCCTAAATATTTGTGAATAAAAACGTCTGTACCACCTACAGTGAACATTTCATAGATGCGATTATCTATGAATTCGTAGTCTTTACCCTTTTCTGGTTTATATAAACTAAGTCTTGGCATACACATATTTATCGATACGATAAATACTATTGGAGAAA
>MDTC01148063.1_pt1 | contig 26126 bp, 24 predicted proteins | sample 811181 | NCBI WGS metagenome assembly MDTC01 (sample SAMN05326644, study PRJNA326480) | marine metagenome | isolation source: seawater | place: Pacific Ocean: North | collected 2011
TTGAGCGGGAGACGGGATTCGAACCCGCGACCCCAACCTTGGCAAGGTTGTGCTCTACCAACTGAGCTACTCTCGCTTATTTCAATGATACTACATTGGTTAATGTAATGGGCGACAAATTTATAAATATTTTATGATTTTTTTCAAGAGAATGGCATAATATTTCACAATAGTTGGCAATCATATGGACTTATAATTCATTATTTTTGTTTGACCTATGACAGAATCTACTTCCAAACAAGTCAAGTACGACAAAGCTTATCTTAGGCTTGCCCAAACATGGGCTAAGCTTTCACAATGTGACCGGAAACAAGTCGGAGCCATCATTGTAAAAGATGAGGTAATTATTTCTGATGGATTCAATGGTACTCCTTCGGGTTTTGATAATTGTTGTGAGGACGAAAATGGTCTTACCCATTGGTACGTTTTACATGCTGAAGCAAATGCCATACTGAAGGTAGCCCGATCCACTAACAATTGTGATGGGGCGACATTATATATCACACACTCACCTTGTCGTGACTGTAGTAAGCTTATCCTACAGTCTGGAATAAAGCGTATAGTTTACAAAAACGCTTATAAAGATCCCTCAGGAATCAACTTTTTATCGAGTTCAGGTGTTGAAATAGTTCATATACAAAACATAGATGAATAATTCTTCAAATAGAGGTACTTTTCTTCCTGTTATAATTTCTATTTCTATTTGCATAGGATTTGGTATATCATTTATGACCTGGAACCCTTTTGCAACCAAACGTAAGGCAAAAGAACTTCAAAAACTTGAAGATGTACTCACCTTACTAAACGAAAAGTATGTTGACTCTGTAAATACAGAAAAAATATTTGATGAGACAATCGTTGAAATGCTGCATAAACTCGATCCTCATAGCAATTATATTCCTGCAGAAGAAATGAAAGCGTTAGCCGAATCGATTGACGGGAATTTTGGAGGGATTGGTGTACGCTTTTTTAAGTTGAGAGATACCATTTGCATTTCAAACATAATAGCCGGATCCCCTTCTGAGAAAATCGGTCTCAAAGCAGGAGATCAAATTGTTGAAATTGAAAATAGTAACGCAGCGGGTGTTGGCATTAGCAACGATGAAATCATGAGAAAACTCAAAGGCCGGAAAGGATCCTCTGTCAACATTACCGTGAATAGATATGGAAAACTAATCCCGTTTAAAATAGAACGAGGGACAATCCCAATCTTATCTGTTGTTGCCGCGCATATGATGGATGACATAACTGGATATGTCAAAATTAATCAGTTCTCAGTTCCTACATCAAGAGAGTTTCGGTTGGCGAGTGCTGTACTAAAAAAGCAAGGGATGAAGCAATTGGTTCTTGACCTTAGATATAACGGAGGAGGAGTCTTAAAAAGTGCAATAGAAATTGCCGATGAATTTTTAAAAGCTGGATTGAAAATTGTAAGTACAGAAGGAGAAAATGCACCAAGTAAAACATATTATTCTAGCACGGGAGGGATCTTAGAGGGAATGCCCGTTTCGGTCTTAATCAACTCTGCCTCTGCCTCTGCAAGTGAAATTGTAGCTGGTGCATTACAAGACAATGACCGAGGGATAATAGTCGGCAGACGTTCGTTCGGAAAAGGACTGGTTCAAGAGGACCAAATGCTGAGAGATGGTAGTACTGTTCGAATTACCATTGCGCGATATTACACCCCTTCTGGTAGATGTATTCAAAGACCTTATGATGGTAACTACAATGCCTATTATGAGGACCTCAATAGGAGCGAGGAATCCATGTTTCAAGTAGATTCCTCAATTTTTATTGATTCATTGAAATTTAAAACAATTGGCGGAAGAATAGTTTACGGAGGAGGCGGAATAAGCCCTGATGTTTTTGTGCCATACGATACAACTGGTTCTACCATATACTTAAGCTCTTTAGAATGGAGCGGAGTATTCAACCAATTTGTCTTTGATTGGTGTAAAGAAAGCAATCAATTCGTTCAGCCGAGCTGGGTATCTTTTGAAGAATTTGATCAAGAATTTGAATCATTAAATTTACTTCCTAAACTCATTAAATATGCAGCGCATCATTTTAACATCGAGACGGATAACATAGCGCGGAGCTCCGGGCGCATTCTTCGAAGACTGAAATCCGAAATTGCGAGACAATTCTGGAATGATGATGGATTCTATAAGATTTATAATCGATTTGATCGGGATATAAAAGTCAGTATTCAGAGTTTCGGCGAATAGCGTACCTCAACAGCAACTTCATTTTTTCTTCCCAACACCTGCCACGGAGGATTATAACCTAAGTATTTCATGTTACCAATGGGTGTTAATCTTTCTGACTTTAAAAACTGAAGCAATCTTTTAGAATGTTTTTCTATTTTTTTATCGTTTGCAAAGCCTGTGAACTCCAATACGGCATATGTTTTTGGCTTCATCTGTATGAGCTCAACACTCTCCGAATTCGGTTCGGGAAGGTTTTCGAAAGAATACTCTCTTGGCATAACAAAAGACATTTTTGAGGACTCACCCATTTCCATAATGACTGGGGATGTCATGGCTATTTTTTGGTTATCTTTATTGCCTCCAAAAATATAATTTGCTATGGTTTTAAATCCCAATGAAGATGACTCTTCATACACACTAGAGTTCATTCGGGTTTGGGCGAGAACCATGGCATCGTAATTACGAATCTCGAAGTTTTCAAAGGATTTAACAATTTCATATCGAGGGGATTCGACTCGAGCGGTTCTGTATGCCATAAATAATTGGCTCATTAACAGTAAAACGAAAGCAACAGAAAAGAAATAAGAATAGCGTGTCATTGGTTAAGGGTTTTGGCGTTTTTTTAAAAATTTTAATTTGCGTGGTTTACTAACAGACAGAACGTAGGGGTGATATGGATTATTCTTTACGAAATCCTGATGATATTTTTCGGCTGGGTAAAATGTTGTCATTTTTTCAATAGTTGTTGTTATCGTTACAAAAGTCTTTTGCTTCTCTAAACTAGATATAAATTGAGATGCAAGTAATTTCTGTCTTTCATTCGCATAAAAGATAGCAGATCGATATTGCGTTCCTTTGTCAGGACCTTGTTGGTTCAGTGTAGTTGGGTCATGGGAATCGAAGAATATTTCAAGCAATTCCGTATAGGTAACTTTGTTTGGCCTAAAAGTTACTTTAACCGTTTCTGCGTGGCCTGTTTTTCCAGAGCAAATTTGCGTGTAGGTAGGATTAAGAACCTGCCCGCCGCAATATCCTGATTGGACATCAATTACACCTTCTACCGTTTCAAAAATGGCCTCAACACACCAGAAGCAACCCGATGCAAAATAGGCGCGATCATGCTGTGCTTTTACCAAAAAAAAGGACAAAAAAGTAATAGTAAGTGTTAATCTACTTATCACTATTTACAAACAAAAAAAACTAAAAAAGGTTTAGTTTTCTTTATCCATTTCTGTGCTTCTCCGCAGTAAATGCGAGAAAAATTACGAGGACGATAGATACAATTGTACCTATAGCTATCCAAATTGTAGCGTCGTGAAACATAGTTTTAGTTTGAGTTGAAACAAATGTATGAAGAAAACACCTAAAAACCAAAGGATTAGATGATATTATTTCAAATAACAAGAATGTTTTCAAAATCAAATTAGAATAAAGCCTAATATATTTTTACAATCTTAAACGATGTGTGACTAGTTTTTAACAGATAAATTCCGATTGAAAGTGCAGACAGATCAACACCCTGATTTTTGTATGTGCCCTCATAAATAAGCCTACCACTTATTGCATCGTACAGTTGAAACTCCCCCTTATAGTTGCTAATGAAAACTTTTGATTGAGATGGATTAGGATAGCACTGCATCGTTACTAGACCTTGTGTTTCTTTTGAAGTTACAGTTGAACTAGAAAGAAATTGTTCGAAATTAAACATAAACAGTTTTGGAGGTATGGTAATTACAGCGCTGATTTGTTCTGAAGAAACATATCCTTGTATTGATGATTCCCTCAAGGATATCCCTTCTGTTTGCCCCATCATAAACATGTTGCCTATTTCTATTCTTCTCTTATTGCCATTAAAAATTTTTCCATCACTATAATCCCAGAGCATCCAAATAAAGCTATTGTAGATCCCTGTTCCGAGACTATAATAACCAAGTAAAACAATGTTGCTATCTACAGGGTCAATTGCAGCATCTGTAATTAATCCATCAACATCATAGCTTTCTGAAACAAACGCTGTATAGATACCCTCCCAATCAATTGGAACAGCATATTTTCGGACCTCTTGATTTTGCCAATTCTTGCTAAAGAGATATAACGAGTCCGCCATGTATATAAAGGCTTCACAATCATAATTGTGCGCATTAGATGGGCCTGAAAAGTCAACTTGATCACCATAATTAAAAAACATAGTTTGTCCCGAAACAGTATCATTCACATTATTTAAAAGTTCAGATTTACTGATTTTAATAATACTTAAGTCTTGTCGGTTTCCTGAATTATTACCAAAATCGCCAATAAATAGATGTGACTCATTTTGGGTCAGCGCTTCCCAATCAACATTGTTAACCCCTTCAACAAAAACCTCACGAAGGATATTTCCTAGGGTGTCAAGCTCATATACCAGAGTACCATTTCCACCGTCATTTATAGTCCATAAGGACTGGTTGAACAATGATAAACCGGAATTTTCTGCCAACACCTCAGAGCTTAAATCAGTCACATTTTCAAGTGATAACGAGGTTGTCTCGTATATACATGAACCGTCATTATCAATTGCGGATGGGCTAAAATTTATAGCCTGAGGATCAGTACATCCTGACTGACTAAACAGGTAGCTTGCAATAAAAATGCAACTGACTAAAGAAATAATTTTTTGCTCCAATCCTTTGATTCATTCGTTGATATTAGACCCAAATTAAGTAAATAGGATACAACCTCTTCGTGACGAGGCTGTAGGTTTTCCTGAGTGTTGCACCATTCGGTTTGACTTAGCCATTTTTTAACCTGGAATAAATCAATATTGTAACGCGACGAAATCATCTCCGCAGTTCTGGAATCTTTTTTTACATATGCTGCTTTTGTTGCTACAACTGAACACATTTTCATAAGCGCCGTAGGGTGATTCTGAATAACCTCGTCCCTTGCTGCTATAACAAACGAAGACCAAGGTGTAACTATATCGCCAATTCGTCTGCATTTTTTCTGACGCACATATGGGTTTGTCGTGTACCTCTCCCACAAAAAAGCATCAGCCTCATTGTTTTCTAATGCCGTCAATCCACCATAAATATCTCCCACCACATTGAACTTTAATTCTTGTTTCCAACCTTCTTTTTGCGCCAACACATAAGCCATTAAATGAGAGCCGGAGGCTTCCCTAGAAATTGCAAACGTTTTACCTTCTAATTGCTGAATGCTATCGAAAGCAGAATTATAGGAAACGTGTATCCCCCAATTCAATGGGGACAATACAAACACACGCAATATTTTAGCTTCTAAACCTTGTAAAATAGCTCTGGTAATTCCTTCGGTAAGAAGCACTGCCACATCGATTGATCCTGTTTTTAGGCCTTTAATCATTTGGCCTGTGCCTCCGCTCATATCAGACCAGTGAAGTGAAACGCCTTGCGCTCGAAATAAACCTTCTTCAATTGCCAGACGCCATGGGAAATTGAAGTGTTCTGGAACACCCCCAACTTGAAGACTTACTCTATCCATTGGGCTGGAATATTTGTTTTTCATAAAGTATATTGTACTTTCCTTCTTGTTTAATTAGTTGCTGATGAGTACCAGATTCAATGATCTCACCATTTTCCATAACTACAATTTGGTCAGCATTCTGTATCGTACTCATTCGGTGCGCAATTACAATTGAAGTTCTTCCTTTTGTAATTTGCTTAGTTGCGCGCTGAATTAATATCTCTGATTCATTGTCAACGCTCGAAGTGGCCTCATCAAGAATTAAAACCTGGGGATTGTATACAAAAGCTCTTATAAAAGACAATAATTGCCTTTGTCCGACAGATAAAACAGTCCCTCTTTCACCAATAGAATAATCGTAGCCTCCTGGAAGTTGAGTGATAAAGCCATGGGCCCCAACAGTCTTTGAAGCCTTAATTACCTCGGCACGAGTAATTTTCTCATCACCTAAAGTAATATTATTGTGTATCGTATCTGAAAATAGAAATATATCCTGCAAAACAACGGCAATGTTTTTTCTTAAATATGACAATTGAATATCCTCAATTTTCACTTCCCCTATTCGAATTTCTCCACGTTCATGTTCATAGAATCGACCTAAAATATTTATGATTGTAGACTTCCCAGCACCAGTAGAACCCACAATAGCAACAGTTGTACCTTTTTCGATTTTTAAGTCAATATTTCTTAATACATCTTGGCCCTCTTTGTAAGCGAAAGAAACCTCTTTAAAAGATATGTCGGTATTAAAATCGACCTTCTTAAGAGTCCCTCCGTATTGAAGCTGTGCATCCTGGTCCAAAATCTCGAATATTCGTTCGGCCCGCACAACACCTCGTTGCAACACGTTAAATTTATCAGCCAATTGCCTAATTGGTCTATACAACTGATAAATCCATAAAGTAAATGCAATAATTTGACCATACATGGCTTGTATCTCAACATTAGACTTGCCTTCAACACATAAAGCCCCCCAAACAAGCAAAAAAGCTATGGACAAAGAACTAAGTATCTCAACAACAGGGAAAAAGATGGAATTCGCCCATACTGCCTTGATGTGCGCTTTACGATGGCCCTTATTAATATCAACAAATTTTGAATACTCCTCGTTGTTCTTATTGAATATCTGAACAATGGACATACCAGTCAAATGCTCTTGAACAAAAGTATTAAGCTTAGTCACCTGAAGTCTTTCCAGTTGAAAACTAGAACGCATGGCTTTCGCAAAAATACGTGTTGCAATAATCAAAAGCGGTATAGGCATAAGGGTCATCAGAGACAGCTGCCAATTGGTAATAAACATGAGTGAAAGCACCATTAATAGAGAAATTAAATCTCCAGATATCTCCATAATTCCAGAAGAAAAAACCTGCGTAATTGCCTCAAGATCTGAGACAACCCTTGTTACCAAGGCTCCCACAGGAGTTTTATCGAAATACTTCATCCGAAATGAAACAATATGTTTGAATAGATTTTTTCGGATATCACGGATAACCGACTGAGCCAAGAGATTCGAAAAATAACTAGATGCAAATTGAAGCATCCCTTCAACTAATAATAATCCTGCTATTCCAACAGACCAGGTTAAGAGAAGCTCAGCATTTTGGCTATTTACAATATAACAATCAACCATTATTCCGATTAAATAAGGCCGAAATGGACTTAAAAAAGAAAGGAGTATAACGCAGAAAGCGGCCAAACCAAAAAGTGACTTATAGGGCTGAACAAACCTTATAAGTCTCCCGAACATTTTGAGGTTTTTCCTTTTTTGATTCATGTTCAACAAATTTACTTTAAAACATCTGTTACCCACACATTTGTTTAAAAAAATCAGGTATGCCAAATATCAAAAAAACAGATCATTGTAAATCAGATGTTTTGTTTGACGAATCCATTATTTTGTGTACTTTTGCAACCTATTCTGAAATAGGGAAACATGGGCGTTAAAATATTCGCAGGGCGAGCATCAGAGAAACTTGCAAAATGTATAGCCAAAGAGTTTGGTCAAGAGCTTGGTAATGTTCAGGTAAATGTTTTTAGCGATGGAGAATTTCAACCCTCATTAGAGGAAACCGTTAGAGGTCAAGATGTCTTTATTGTTCAGTCCACCATGCCCCCTACAGAAAACTTATTTGAGCTATTACTTCTTGTAGATGCAGCACGTCGTGCTTCTGCACGTAAAATTATTGCAGTAATACCCTATTTTGGTTTTGCTAGACAAGATAGAAAAGATCAACCGAGAGTAGCAATAGGAGCTAAACTTAAAGCAAATATGCTCATGGCGGCTGGAGTAGATCGGATAATGACAATGGATTTTCATGCGGATCAAATTCAAGGCTTCTTTGAGGTTCCAGTCGACCACCTTTATGCATCTACTCTATTTTTAAAGGAAATTGAAAAACTACACTCAGAAAATATGGTTATAGCTGCGCCGGATGTCGGGGGGGCAAAAAGAGCAAACGCGTATTCTAAGAGACTAAATTGTGGCCTTGCGCTTTGTCACAAACATAGGAAAAAAGCCAACGAAATTGCAGAAATGACTGTTATTGGGGATGTTTCTGGTAAAGATGTTCTAATCATAGATGATATGTGTGATACAGCAGGTACACTTACTAAAGCTGCAGATTTGCTAATTGACAAAGGAGCTTTAAGCGTACGAGCATTTTGTACACACGCTGTCCTATCGGGGCCTGCATATGAAAGAGTAAATGCATCGCAGCTTACAGAATTAATCGTAACGGACACCATTCCTTTGAAAAGGGAGAGCGAAAAAATCCGTGTAATCACGGTTGCTGACTTATTCTCTGATGTCATAAAAAAACTAATTAGTAACGAGTCTATTAGTCCACATTTTGTAATATCCTAAATAAATATAAAAATGAAAAAAGCACAATTGAGCGGTTCGCTAAGAGCGAACGTAGGGAAAAAAGACGCTGCTTCACTGAGAGGTGAAAACAGGGTCCCGTGTGTCCTTTATGGACAAGGTGAACAAACTCACTTTTCGGTTAAACGAGTAGATTTAGATAAAATCATCTTTTCACCTGAAGTATATCAAGTAGAACTAGATATTGAAGGTAAAAAAGCAGTAGGGATTGTTAGAGAGGTTCAACAACATCCAGTTAAAGATACCTTACAGCATGTAGATTTTTATGAGCTTAACGATACTAAAAAAGTAAGAGTTGACCTCCCTGTAAGAACAAAAGGAGCTGCGAGAGGAGTTCTTAACGGAGGGAAACTAAACATGGCATTTAGAACACTTTCATGTTTTGGATTACCGGGAGACCTTCCTGATGCAATTACTTTAAACATAGCCCCTATCCGAATCGGGCAGTCTATTCGAGTTTCGGAAATCAATATACCTGGGGTGACAATTTTGGACCCGGCCAATGCGGTTGTTCTTGGCGTTAAAATTTCACGTGGTGCTGTAGATGACGAAGAAGATGAGGAAGAAGTTGAAGGAGCTGAGGGAGCCGAAGGAAAAGAAGGAGCTGAAGAAAGCTCTAAAGAAGAGTCCGGATCAGAAGACAAAGAAAAAGGAGATAATTAAATCCTTTATTTGAATAATTTAAAGCCGCTTAATGCGGCTTTTTTTTGCAAAAACCACAAATGAAACCGTAAAAACCACTTTTTAAAGTGAAATCACTAACTTCGTTTCCTAGCTAATTATGCATCCAAAATCACTCATTATTATTCCTACCTACAACGAAAAAGAAAACGTTGAAAAGATGATTGATGCAGTTTTTAATTTAAAACAAGTCTTTCACCTGCTCTTCATAGATGATAATTCTCCTGATGGCACGGCAGAGCTAATTGAGCGCGCCGTGAAAAAAAATCCTGACCGTATTTTTCTTGAAAAAAGAGCAGGAAAACTTGGCTTAGGAACAGCATATATTCATGGTTTCCGATGGGCGATTCAAAGAAAATATGATTTTATTTTTGAAATGGATTGTGACTTCTCCCACAATCCTGCTGATTTAATAAGACTATACAAACAACTTCAAAAAGGATTTGACCTTGTAATCGGATCCAGGTACTGTAAGGACGGCAAGGTAAAAAACTGGCCAATGAAAAGAATTCTTATGTCCTATTTTGCTAGCGTTTATGTTCGTATTATATTATTAATTTCCATTCGAGATACAACAGCAGGGTTTAAAGGATATAGATTGAATGTTCTTGAGAAAATTAATCTCGACGCTATCACCTTTAGAGGGTACGCCTTTCAAATATGTATGAAATATGCTGTCGTAAAGCACGGCTTCAAGATAAAAGAAATTCCTATTACCTTCGTTGACCGCGTGCTAGGAAATTCTAAAATGAGCACTGGGATTTTTAAAGAGGCGTTTTTAGGTGTTTGGAAAATGAGACATATGAAATTATAATGGACTATATTTTAAAAAATGGTATTGTTGTCAATGAGGGTTTAAAGCAACAGAAAGACATTCATATTAAAAACGCGAAAATTCAAAGGATTGGAAAGAATCTTTCGGCAGAACATGCAGAGGTTATTGATGTTACAGGAAGTTATATTCTTCCTGGCTGTATTGATGACCAGGTTCACTTTCGGGAACCTGGTTTAACACACAAGGCTACAATATATACTGAATCTAGAGCGGCCGTTGCTGGAGGCATCACGTCTTACATGGAAATGCCAAATACAGTACCAAACGCCACTACCCAAGAGCTCCTGGAAGACAAATATATTATTGCATCTAAAAACTCTATTGCAAATTATTCTTTCTTTATGGGGGCAACAAATGACAACCTTGATGAGGTGTTAAAAACCGATCCTACGACAGTTTGCGGAATTAAGGTTTTTATGGGTTCCTCCACAGGTAACATGCTCGTTGACAACAGAGAGACGCTTGAAGGATTATTTTCTAAGGTGAACATGCTCATTGCGACACATTGTGAAGATGAACAAACTATCAAGAAGAACTTACAAAACTCGATAAAAGAATTTGGAGAAGATATCCCAATTAATATGCACCCAATTATCAGAAATGAGGAGGCTTGTTACCTTTCGTCTTCGCTTGCTGTTTCTCTAGCCAAGAAGCACAAAGCCAGGCTTCATGTATTGCATATTTCTACCGCCAAGGAAACAGGATTATTTGATGCTGATATTCCACTAATAAATAAAAAAATAACAGCAGAGGCCTGTGTCCACCACTTGTGGTTCTCAGATCAAGATTATCAAAACTTGGGTACAAAAATAAAATGGAATCCCGCAGTAAAAAGCGAGAAGGACCGAGAAGGCATTTGGGAAGCCTTACTTGATAACCGGATTGATGTTGTTGCCACAGACCATGCGCCCCATACACTGGAAGAAAAAAGCAATACTTATTTAAATGCGCCTTCTGGAGGACCTCTTGTTCAGCATGCTCTGCTGAGCATGCTTGAGCATGCAAAGAATGGTAAAATTACTATTGAACGTATCGTGGAAAAAATGGCGCATAACCCAGCCATATTATTTAGAATAGAAAAACGCGGCTATATTCGTGAGGGATATTTTGCTGATCTCGTAGTTGTAGAGCCTAATGCAGGTGAAACGGTAAAAAAAAATAATATTTTTTATCAATGTGGGTGGTCTCCTTTTGAAGGCATACGTTTTTCACACCGTATTGACAAAACATTCGTCAATGGAAATATAGTATATGAGAAAGATCAAATTATCGAGGCAGGAAACGGAGAAAGACTTTCTTTCAAATATTAAATTTAATGAAGGCAATTGTTTTATTTTTCTTTTTAGTTTTAGTTTCCTGTGAAGATAAAGACAAAGAACCTCCTGTTTCCAGAGAAAAGTTTATATCGATATATAGTGAAGTAATGATATTAGAAAGTTACTATCAATTGAACTTTCGCAATACAAATATTTATAAAGACTCACTACGAAAATCCGTAAATAATGTTCTTGAAAAGAACAAAGTATCTTTTGAAGACTTTGAAAAAACCTTCAATTATTATTCAAGACACCAAGAAGAATTTCAAGGAATCAACTCAGAGTTAATTGAGCTTTATTCAAAATAATCAAAGCCTAATCTGCGTGGCGGAAATTGGATGCTCTAAAAATTGTGTTGCGGCAGCATTAAATACAGTGGAATTCTCAGTGGTTAAAAATGTGCTAACTCCTCCCTTAGAAAGTTGTGCTTCTATGAACGTATTCTTTTGAAGATAGTCATGAAGCTTGCGGGCTACAATTGGACCTTGAGATACAACGTTTATTTTTTCACCAACAATTTTCTTCACATCGTTAACGATTAATGGATAATGCGTGCATGCCAAAAGAATAGTGTCGATCTCTGGACTCACTGCCAATAATTCACGAATATCATTTTCTATTATCTTCTTACCTATATCTGTTTCATGCTGATTTGATTCAATGAGTGGTACCCACATTGGACAGGCGTGCTGTATGACTCTTGTGTGTGGTGAAAGCTTTTCAAGTTCAATTTTATAAGAGTCTGATTGTATGGTACCTTCAGTACCTAATACGCCAATACAATTATTTTTACTTAAACTCCCGATCGTTTCTGTACTAGGTCTTATAACGCCTAAAACTCTAAAAAATGAATCCTCAGAATATTTAAGGTCTATTTGCTGTATCGTTCTCAGTGCTTTTGCAGAAGAAGTATTGCAAGCTAAAACGATCAAACGGCAACCCCTATCTTTTAAAAAATTAACCGCCTCAAGTGTAAACTCATGAACAACCTCAAAAGATCGATTCCCATATGGCGCCCGAGCATTGTCGCCCAAGTAAATATAATCATACTCAGGTAAGGCCTTCAATATTTCATGTAGGACTGTTAGCCCTCCATAACCAGAATCAAAAACACCTATCGGACCAGCTTTATTCATAATTCAAAGCTACAAAAAAAGGGCAACGATTGTTGCCCTATTAATTCTATTGAATGAAGATGATTTAGTCTGCCAGGAGGGCTGACTCAAGCTTTAACAATTCAGTCATTACCTCTTGTGTGAGGTCAATACCACCCGAAAAATACAATGTAACTGTTTCATCTAGCACGTATGATATTTTCTTTGCCTCAGCCACGTTATTTACCGCAGATTGCACCAAATCTAAGATGGGTTTATTCAACTCTTGACCGTAAATCTGCATTTGTTGTTCCAATTCAACCTGGCGAGTTTCTAGCGCTTGTTGCTTCTTCATAAGTTTATCCTGCTCCATTTTTTGAATCACTGGAGACCAATCTTTCTCGTTCTGCTGATATCGAAGATAGGCAGCTTCAAAAGCCTTATTCATTTCTTGAAGCTCTTGCACTCCTTCGGCTTCGAATTGCTTTAGCTTGGCCATAGCATCTTTACGAGACTGCAAGGTGTCAAGAAGTACTTGAGAGTTAATATGGCCAATCTTTGTTTGGGCCTCCGCCTGAAACCCCATAAGGAGTAATAATGTTATACATATTACGTTTTTCATTTTTGTTTCTATTTTTATTTATTTCTATTCACTAATTCCCATTTCATCTAAAATATCATCACTAATATCATATTCACTAGTAGCAAAAATCAGACTACTTTGATTTGCTTTGTCAAAAACCAAATCGTAACCATCGCTTTTAGATATTTTCTTTAACGCAGTAAAGATTCTGTCTTGGATGGGCTTGACCAACTCTTGTCTTTTTTGAAAATAATCTCCTTCGCTACCAAAGTGAAGTGTTTGCAAATCTAAAGCTTCTTGTTCTAAATTTTCAATTTCTTCTTTCCGCTTCATTCGTTCCTCTTTTGGCAACAAAATCTCTTCTCGCTCGAAGTTGCTTTTTTTTGCCTTAATCGCCTTGTATCTGTCTTCTATCTCCTTTGTCCATCGCTCCGCAAGTTTATCAAGTTTTTCTTTAGCTTGAACATATTCAGGAACCTTACTCAATATATAATCTGAATCTATATAAGCATAGGATTGACCATAGGCAAAGGTTATGCCAAAAAATAAAACGATAAGGAAAAAATATTTCAACATAAGGTACAATTGACCAATTGAACGGCGAAGATACATAATTATTGTTAAGAGTGAGCCACTATATTTAGCCTGTCTGCCTTTTATTATTTTCTTAAAAAAGACTACTTATTCTTTTATGAGCTTTAAAATTATGCTTTTATATTCCGTACGAAGCTCAATAAAGTAAGCACCAGGAATTAATTTTGAAAGTTCTATGTCTTGAACCTCTAAAGACTTATTTAAAACCAAAACAATTCTTCCGGAAGGGTCTAAAAGAAGAACTTCACATTGTTTGAATGCATTTGATTCTATGGTAATACCGGATTTTGTTGGGTTTGGATAAACCTTTATATCGTCTTCTAAATGTAAAATACTGGCTGAATTGCACTCCGTTTTCAAGGTCTCGAACCAATTAAAGGCATCTGTTAAAGAAGGTAGTATACAGTCATTATGCATACCATCACCCTTATAAACAGCCTCGACATCAACTGCACCATTGGCAATCATCGCAGCCTCTGCTGCTAGAGCATTTTGAAAGGATACCTGCTCGTCACCCGTACAATAATACATTCTCACGGGTCTAGTGGGAAGCCAATCATGATTATCATTTGCAGCCATAGCTTGCCAAATTGGATGGTTTTGTTCATCAGATGCATTTAAAAAATTCTCAAGAACAGAGTCTTCAACAAAGGCTTGAACCTCCATCGGAAGCTGGTTGTTTAAACTATTCATTCCCATAGAATAATTGTTGCCATCAAAATAAGGTTCAACAATCGTATCATAGGGAGATTTAAGAATATCAGAATAGCTCGTAAATAAATTACCATAAACATGCTGATAAGAAGCCATAAGGTATATAATATATCCCGGATTCGAATAGGATGCTGCTAAAATTGTATCTGCCATAGCACCGGTAATTTCATAAGGCCCCGAGCAAGGTGCCGAAGCTACAATGTTGAATTCTTCCAGTAAATCGTTGTCTTCAATATATTTATGAGTCGCCATTGCAGCATGTCCCCCCTGAGAATAACCCGTTATAAAAAGCTCGCCATTATCGGCTTCCATTTCTGGAATCTCTCCTAAGTTTTGGGCCTCTCTAACAGCTCTTATCATATCGATTGTTGCAGTAGCTTCTGACTCACCATGACAATATGGATGTAAGCCAGGACCTTCACCCATACCCAAATAATCAGGCATGACTACATGATAACCCCCTGCAGCAAAAATTCGACCAATATATGTCTCAGATACATCCTCAGAAGGAACGTCGGTTTTTCTCAAACTCGTTCCATGCTCATATACCGCTAAAGGAAAACCCTGACAATCTGGACTAACAGGAATACAGAGTGCTCCTGAAGCGATAGTGGGGGTGCCATCGACATCAGTCGTATTATATACTATTTTATAGGTGTTTACGGAATAGGGCAAAGATAAACCAGAAATAGCTCCCAAAGTTACTGGTTCAATGGTGTTTATAAAAGAAGACGAAATAAAATATTGACTTCTAACAGATCCTAAGAATAAAATAGAAAATACTAACGTTATGATTTTAGAATAGGTTGTCATGATTTCGATTTTAATAACATGCAAATTAAGAAAATAAGGTGATAGAAAAAAAACAAGAAGTTCTATTGCCTATAACTCGCCTAAATTCATCCCGATCGTAAAACTAAGCTTTGGGTAGAATCCTTTTTGATCAATAGATTGATCTGTCGAGTTTCCAAAACCATCTGCCCAAGGATCTAACTTATCAAAACCTAAACCATAATCAAGTCCAAGCATTCCAAACATAGGTAAGAAAACACGAATTCCAATTCCCGCCGAACGTTTAACGTTGAACGGATTGAACTTATTAAATGTTGGATACGTATTTCCCGCCTCCACAAATGTTAAAGCATAAAAAGTGGCAGAAGGGTTAAGGGATATAGGATAACGCAGCTCTAATGTGTATTTTGCTATGATTGGATCACCACCTGTAGAGGATACATATTGGTCTTCATATCCTCGAAGCGCGATAATTTCTCTACCACCAAGCTGATTTACCCCCGAAAGTCCACTTCCCCCCATTGAATAACGGTCGAAAGGCGTTACCCCTTTATCCTCATTATATGCACCTATGTAGCTAAATCCAAAACGCGGCATGAGCACAAGTTTTTTGTCTGCTGTCAGTGGAACATACCATTCACCGGTAAATCTAAAGCGATAGTACTCCAGATATTTATATCGTTCTTGATTTGTTGCCGATGTATAGTCTAAATCAGCAAATAGAGAATAGGGTAAGGTCGCCTTTACTAGAAATCTAAAATTAGACCCGCTCTGCGGATAAATTGGTGCGCTTACGGAACTTCTTTGCAAAGTATATTGGAAAGCAATGTCATTTGCAAAGCCCTCGGTGAACAATGGAAACCTAAAGTCATTTACAACATCATAATACTGATAGCTTAGCTCATATCGCGCTGTAAAGTAATCATCAGGCCACTTCTTTCTTCGCCCAAGCCCTATTCCAACGCCTGTGATTGAAAGACCATTATAATCAGGGTTTGTACGCAATAAGCCATTTGAACTTAAAGATGTGTTATTTATCCAAAATGATAATGAATTTGGCTTTTTACCACCAAGCCATGGTTCTGTAAACGAAAAGTTATACCCTTGATAAAATCGCCCATTTGATTGCGCTCGGATCGATAGACGTTGACCATCTCCGCCAGGTAAGGGCGTCCAGGCGGATTTTTTAAAAAAGTTTTTTGTAGAAAAATTATTAAACGTTAAGCCGAGTGTCCCTATAATTCGACCTGAAGATGTTGGGCCCGCCCCTCCATAACCCCCAGAAAGCTCAATTTGGTCAGAAGATTTTTCTTCTAAGACATATTCGATATCAACAGTTCCATTAGCAGGATTCGGCAACGGATTTACCTGAAACGCTTGCTCATTAAAAAAACCAAGTTGTGATAACTCCCTTTGAGTACGCATGATGTCTCCTTTATTAAATAAATCACCGGGCTTTGTTCGAATTTCACGAAGGATTACATAATCATTTGTTTTGTTATTCCCTTTTATTGTTACTGTACCGATTCGCGCTTCTTTTCCCTCAAGCATACGTATCTGGTAATTAATTTGACGATCCGTAACATTTGTCTCTACAGGTATAATTTGAAAAAACAAATACCCTCGATCCATATATAAAGATGAAATATCTCGACCATCTCCGTTACCAAAAATTCTCTGTTCAAGAAGTGACTTATTATATAAATCGCCTTTTTTAATCCCTAACACTGTGTCAAGATAGGATGAGCGATATTTCGTATTTCCAGTCCAATCGATGTCACCAAAATAATACTTTCCGCCTTCATTCACCGTTAGCTCGATATGAATATTTTTTTCATCTATTTGATAAACAGTGTCAGAAGTAATTTCTGCATCTCGCAGCCCAACACCATTAAACTTATCAATCAATGCCAACTTATCTGTTTCATATGTTGACTCCGTAAATTTAGAACGCTTGAAGATTCTTAAAATTGATTTCTTTTTTGTATCCTTCATGGCCCATTTAAGTTTCCAAAGTGGAACCTGAGTTGCTCCATTAATTTTAATTTCTTTTATACCTACCTTGGCGCCTTTCTCTATATTAATTGAAAAGAGTTCAGAATTATTAATTACGGTATCTTTGATTCTGTCAATATCAACCTTTACATTGTAAAATGCTTTATCTCGGAAGTAGCCTCGTATCTGGTTTTTTGTCTGAAAAACCAAGTTTTCAGTAATTGTCTTTCCGGAAAATAATGCAATCTCTTCACGAATTTTATCTGCCTCTCTTTTAGAAACCCCAATAAACTTAAAGCGGGACAGTTTTGGCCTCGGACGAAGGTCAATAATTAAATAAACCACACCGGCTATTTCTTTTTCTGCATATATGGAAATATTAGAAAATAATGCTTCTGCCCATAGATTCTTGATGGCTGTACTTATTTGCTGACTCGGAAGGGTTATAGACTGGCCTTGTCTGAGTCCAGAAATAAGACGAATCGCCTGATGATCGTAATTTTCTGCGCCATAAATACGTATTGGGCCAAGCTCATATTCTTTAGGCGATAAATAATTAAAATCTAATTCAGTTAATGATTTAGAGCCAACCTGGGCCTGAGTATGCAGCACAACAAAAAAGATATAACACAGATATAATATCCTTCTCATTACTCGCTCTTTATTTGCTCCGATACCAAACCAAATCTACGTTCTCGGTTTTGATAGTCATAAATAGCCTCGTACAACTCCTTCTTTCCAAAATCTGGCCAAAACATATCTAAAAAATAAAATTCAGTATACGCTATTTGCCAAAGAAGAAAATTACTTACACGATGCTCCCCGCTTGTCCTAATTAAAAGCTCAGGGTCAGGTATACCTTTAGTGGTAAGTTGGTTAGCGATGAGTTCTTGGTCAATTTTTTCTTCTGCAATAACACCGGCCTTCACCTGGGAGGAAATACTTTTAACCATCTGTTCAATTTCCCACTTAGAGCTATAATTTAAAGCTAAAACCAAAGTTATGCTTGTATTATTTTTAGTATGTTCGATTGCTTCTGAAAGACTTTTTTGACAATATTCTGGCAAACCAGCGATATTTCCTATTGCTTGCAGACGAACGCCATTTTCATTTAACTCATCTAATTCGTTCGCCAAAGACATCACTAAAAGGTTCATGAGGCCTTCAACCTCCTCTTTAGGTCGATTCCAGTTCTCTGTGGAAAATGCATAAAGTGTTAGATATTTCACTTTCAAATCCGCAGATACTCTTAGGGTTTCTCTTACAGCATCTACGCCTTTTGAATGCCCATATAATCGATCTTCTCCTTTATTTTTTGCCCAGCGACCGTTGCCGTCCATGATAATAGCGATATGCTCAGGGATTGCTTTTAGATCTATGTGGTTTAAGTCGCTCATTATAAGAAATAACGAAGATAAGTAAACATTCTTGTATAGGCATTAAGGCTTAATTATGCTTAACAAGTCTTAACAAAGGGGCCGAAACAATGACTGCTACTTATTATTCGGCTAGTACAATAAGCTTATTGTTGTTTAGTTCGACAACGCCGCCGTTGATAGCAACACTGATTTTCTCTAAAGAATCTTCAACAATCATTTCATTTTTCTGCTCCTCTAAAAGGGGTGTCATTAACTCAACTATAAGATTTCCTTTTTTCAGTGCTGAAATTACTGGTGCGTGATTGTTCAATACCTGAAAAATTCCATCTAAACCGGGAAGAGAAACTGATTTGGCTTCCCCGCAGTACACATTTAGCTCTGGAGTGATGATTTCTATCTTCATTACACTAAGCTTCAGCAAGCATTTTTTCCCCTGCCGCAATAACATCTTCAATTCCACCTTTCAAGTTGAAGGCTGCTTCTGGATATTGATCAAACTTTCCATCCAAAATATCATTAAATGCCTTTATGGTTTCTTGGATATCAACAAGAACACCTGGAATACCAGTAAACTGCTCTGCAACATGAAACGGCTGAGATAAAAATCTCTGAACACGTCGAGCTCTGTGAACAACCATTTTGTCTTCTTCAGAAAGCTCATCCATTCCAAGAATTGCAATAATATCTTGTAATTCCTTGTAACGCTGAAGTGTTACCTTAACACGTTGTGCGCATTCATAATGATCATCTCCGACAATCTCAGGGGTAAGTATTCTAGAAGTTGAATCTAAGGGGTCAACTGCAGGGTAGATACCAAGCTCTGCAATCTTTCTTGACAATACCGTAGTAGCATCGAGATGAGCAAATGTATTCGCTGGTGCTGGGTCAGTAAGGTCATCTGCAGGAACATACACGGCCTGAACAGAGGTAATTGAACCGCTTTTTGTTGAGGTAATTCTTTCTTGCATTGCACCCATCTCTGTCGCCAGTGTTGGCTGGTAACCAACAGCCGAAGGCATTCTTCCAAGAAGGGCAGAAACCTCCGATCCAGCTTGAGTAAACCTAAATATATTGTCAACAAAAAATAGGATGTCTTTTCCTTGACCCTCTCCATCGCCATCTCTAAAATATTCGGCTATTGTTAATCCAGAAAGCGCAACCCTTGCTCGTGCTCCAGGAGGCTCATTCATTTGACCGAAAACAAATGTTGCTTTTGATTCCTTCATCTCGTCGAGGTCTATTTTATTTAGGTCCCAACCTCCATTTTCCATAGAAGTCAAAAAATCTTCGCCATATTTTATAATTCCTGACTCCAACATCTCACGAAGAAGGTCATTTCCTTCACGTGTTCTCTCACCAACTCCAGCAAATACAGAAAGACCACCATGCCCTTTCGCAATATTATTAATTAGCTCTTGAATCAAAACTGTTTTTCCAACACCGGCACCACCAAAAAGACCAATTTTTCCACCTTTCGCATATGGCTCAATCAAGTCGATTACTTTAATACCGGTAAATAATATCTCAGTTGACGTAGATAAATCTTCGAACTTCGGTGCTTCTCTATGTATGGGCAATCCATCAGCATTATCAACATCGTTGATTCCGTCAATAGCTTCGCCAACAACGTTAAATAAACGACCTTTTATTCTTTCTCCTGTTGGAACCTTTATCGGCAGACCAGTAGATGACACCTCCATGCCTCTGGTAAAACCATCTGTTGAATCCATTGATATAGCTCTTACCGAGTTTTCACCAACGTGTGCCTGAACTTCAAGCACTACTCTTGTTCCATCTGTTTTGAATACCTCAAGGGCATCGTAGATTTTTGGTAGCTCAAGACCTTTCTCGAAAGCAACGTCAACAACTGGACCAATTACCTGAGATATTTTTCCTTTTATACTAGACATTATATACCTGTTTGAATTTGGGTGCAAATATAATCCATTTATTCCAAATACAAATCACTTTTCCGAATAAAAAATAGGTGGTTAAATATCCTTTGAACGTCTCATGAGAAGTTTGACAGTTACATAGGAAAAGAAAAGACTTAAAATTGACACAGAACCAATAATGGTAAAGAAATCTTTTAAAGAGAAACCTATTGGATATGGTTGTCCTGGCGCTATATGAAGAAAGCCAAATAAAAGCTGTATAAAACATATTAAATAACCCGTGACAACACCAATACAAATACCAAATAAACAAATCAATAATCCCTGAAAAAAGAAGACGTTAAATAATGTATCTTGTGTAATCCCAATACTTCTAAACGCCAGAAAATTGTCTTTTTTCTCAATGAACAACATCGTGAGTGACGACACTAGATTAAATGAAGCAAGCACAAAAACAAAAATTAAAATAAGAGTAAGAATGACTTTTTCTGACTTGCTGGTTTTAAATATCAATTCATTTTTCTCCCGGTAGGTTTTTACCATAAAATCTGACCCTAAAAAATTAGAAATTTCATTTTTTAATTTAATTAGATTAGTCTTCGGTAGAGCGGAGAAATAAATATTTGTTAGCCTATCCGAAGTATCTTTTACAAGTTTTCTATACGCCTCAATGGGCCAAATAAGCGTCTCATCATTGACCTCTTTATTCCTGTAAAATAATACTGAAGAAAGGTTTAATTTTTTCGTGTAAAAGGGCTGCTTTGAGCGAACACTTATATTCTGTTTAGGCAAAAATAATTTAAAACTCCCCTCAAGAGGAGCTTCCAGTTTTTGAAGCAATGAAATACCGATGATTCCTTGAGGTTCAATATTGTTTCCAAGAGATGGAGTCGGCCCTTTGAAATTGTTACTGATAGAAATCACATCCAAAAAAGAGGAGTCTATCGCAAATAATTTTGCATTCGTACGCTTTACTCTAAAGGTTTTCTCAGAAGAAATAGGTCGGTTATACTCCAAAACAGCTAAAGCCTCTACACCTGATGACATCGAAGATATACCCTTTATTTTCTTCAATCCATCCCAATCTACATCTCTTTGATAAAAAGCTTTCCCTTTTGAAGAACGCACAACAATTGATGGATCAAACTCACTGTAAATTTCATCAATTAACTGTTCCATACCGTTGAATGCAGAGAGAAGAACCACTAAAGCACATGAGATACAGGCAACTCCTATTATGGAGATTCGGGTTATTAAAGTAATGATATTCTGTTTCCGCTTCGAACGAAAATAGGTCTTTGCAATATAAAAAGCCGTTCTGATAGTTATTTTTTTAGAAGTTCATCAATCTTTGAGGCGTAATCAAGAGAATCGTCTATATGGAATTTCAATGCCGGTATTTTGCGTAAATTTTTTAATCTTTTTCCGACTTCACCTCTTATTCTTCCCGCATTTGTCTCAATACTCTCAAAAACATCTTCTTTGTCCCTTCCTCCAAAAATACTGAGATAACATCTGGCTAAGGATAGATCCGAACTTACACGAACCACCGTCACAGTTACCATTGTTCCTAAGCATATAGTTGGGTTTCTTTGCAAAAACGTGGAAACCTCGGACTGAATTACCGATTCTATTTTACTTTGTCTTATTGATGACATACTACAAATTTAAGAATAGTATTTCATGATGTCCCGAAAAGTAAAAATGTATCTTTGTATTTATTAATGAAATCTTATCTAGAAATATTTAGATACACAATGAAGTATAGACTGCATGCATCCCTTGTGGTGCTATGCAATATGATCTTTGTGATTTTTAATCTGCTGTCTTTGGTCTTATTTATTCCAGTACTACAGCTCATTTTCAAAAAACCCGAAAGCATAACGGCTATCGCTGAGCCTGAATTTCAATGGGGCATCCCTGATACCTTCCTTTATTTAAAAGATTATTACAACTATACAATGACCTCAATGGTCAAAGATAATCCGCTCAATGCATTACTTTTCGTCTGTGTTTCTGTAATGCTTGCTTTTTTCTTTAAAAACTTATTTAGATATGGGGCGGTTTGGTTTCAGTCGGAACTTCGAATGGCCGTTGTTCGTGATATCAGAAACAAGCTGTTCAATAAGTCTATGAGCCTGCCGCTGGCATACCACACTAACGAACGAAAAGGCGACCTTATGGCTCGTTTGGTAAGCGATGTAAACGAAATTGAAATTGCCGTTGTTTGCCTTCTAGAGTTGCTTTTTAGAGAGCCTTTCGCCGTACTAATCAATGTGGCCACCCTTATTTATTTAAGCCCGAGATTATCATTGTTTTCTTTTTTTTTAATGCCCATTTCTGCCTTTGTAATCTCAAGGATTGGGAAAAGCCTCAAACGAACAGCGAAAAAAAGCCAAGAACAAACAAGTGTGATGTATTCATCAATGGATGAGGGTATAGAAGGAATTAGAATCGTAAAAGCATTTAATGCCGCTAGCTTTATCATGCAAAGGTTTAAGAAAACCAATTTAAAGCATCAAAAGCTCGTAACTAAAACAGCAAGGAAAAAAAACCTTTCCTCGCCTTTGAACGAAACGATCGGAGCAGGAGTACTTTTAAGTCTTGTTTGGTTTGGAGGTAGACTAATTTTAGGTGGCTCAGAAAACGCTCTTTCAGGTGAGATCTTTATAACCTTCATCATTGTATTTTCGCAATTTCTAAGACCGATACAGAACATCTCCAAGAACATTTCGAATATGATCAAGTCACGGGCTTCTCAGGATCGAATCAATGAAATACTAGACCTTGATGAGGTTATCGTTGATACCCCAAATGCTGTGACAATTAATAGCTTCGATAAGGAACTTGTTTTTAAAAATGTTAGCTTCCAATATGATTCAGAGCTTATTTTAAATGACATTTCATTTTCGATTGAAAAGGGGCAAAACGTTGCTCTAGTGGGAGAATCCGGTAGTGGAAAAACGACATTAATTAATTTAATACCGAGATTCTATAATGTGAGCTCGGGAAGTATAGAAATAGATGGTCAAGAAATAAATGAGCTTCGGATCAAAGATCTCAGGTCAATGATGTCCCTTGTGTCTCAAGATCCTATTTTATTCAACTCAAGTGTGGCTGAGAATATTGCTTTTGGTGAATCGCGACCCAACATGGAAAAAATTATTGAAGCGGCAAAAATTGCCAATGCACATACCTTTGTTGAAAAAATGCAAAACGGTTACGATAGCCTTATTGGAGAACGAGGTAGTTTATTGTCCGGGGGGCAGAAACAGCGACTTAGTATCGCAAGAGCGATTTATAAAAATCCAGAAATTCTAATTTTAGATGAGGCCACGTCCGCATTAGACCTTGAATCAGAAAAGCTAGTTCAAGAGGCTTTGGAGCGTGTTATGGAGAATAGAACTTGTATTGTAATTGCGCATAGATTGAGTACAATTCGTACATCAGATTTAATATTGGTTTTAGACAAAGGAAAAGTTGTTGAACGTGGTAATCATAAGGATCTACTTGCTCAGGCGGGTTTTTATAAAAAGTTATTTGATTTACAAATTACTTGAATTTAAACTTTATTTGAACAAATCAGATTAGTTATGGTTATCTTTGCATATGCAAAATAAAACCACCTTCTCTCCGCTAAAATTTGCTAAAAACAAAAATTCTATATTTTATAAAGTACTACGACAGCGTGTGAATGAGTATTTCAAGAAGGAAAATATTTCAAGACATGCCAATGCAAACATGGTTTTTAAAACTGTATGCATGATTACGCTTTACCTCACCCCATTTATTTTAATCGTTACCTTAAATATAAATTCTTGGGCTGTTCTTGCATTATGGGTAGTCATGGGAGTGGGAATGGCAGGTTGTGGTCTCTCAGTAATGCATGACGCCAATCACGGAGCTTACTCGAAAAATCCAGCCATAAATAATTTCATTGGTAAAATTTTAATTATTCTCGCGGGAAATCCAGCAAATTGGAGAATACAACACAACGTATTACATCACACCTATACTAACGTCTCGAACTATGACGAGGATATTGCACCACCGCCATCAATTTTGAGGTTCTCTCCTCATACAAAACGTTATAAGATTCATAAGTTTCAACACTATTATGCCTACTTTTTTTATGGCTTAATGACGATTACTTGGTTTATAAATAAAGACTATGAACAAGCATTGAGATATAATAAAATGGACTTGCTCAAGACACAAGGTTTAACCTTCAAAAAGCATATCAGAAATATTATTGTCAATAAAATAGTGTACACATCCATTTTTGTTGTCCTCCCATTTATTTTTAGTCCCGCCCCATGGTATATTACGCTTATTGGGTATTTGCTAATGCAATTCATTACAGGTTTCATTCTGGGCATCATTTTTCAACCTGCACATGTGGTGCCCACATCCACTTATCCGCTTCCAACAGAGTCTGGAGATGTAGATGCCGATTGGGCTGTAAATCAAATGTATAATACGGCCAACTTTGCACAAAAATCACGTCTTTTTTCGTGGTATGTAGGAGGATTAAATTTTCAGGTAGAGCACCATTTATTTCCCAATATTTGTCACATTCATTACAAAAAGCTTTCGGAAATCGTAAGAGCGACCGCTGAAGAATTTGAAGTCCCTTATCACTCTTACAAAACGTTCATCGGTGCTTTGAAAGACCATACCCAGATGCTGTACAAGTTAGGGAATCAAGATGTTGCGCCAGCTATACATCACTGAGCATGCATATGTCTTGATTTAAAACCACTTCCCCCACTGCTCGGTCAATTCTTTATAAAGCTCATTTGTAGCCCTTTCTTTTCCCCTTCAAAAGTGACCATGTATTCTCCTGACACAAAGTATGCACAATTTACTTCAAAGCGCTCAGTCGCTTGAATAAATTCATATACCTGCTTGCCCGAAACATGTGTGATCTTTCCTTTTTTGCCGATTAAATATTCAGGAACGAAAACATTTAATTTGTCCCTAGTTGGATTCGGATAGAGGATAAAAGCTTGATTTTGCTCCTCAATACCGACACTGGCATCAATGGTAAGGTTCAAGGTTATGGTACTGTCACAACCCGCTTGATTCGTGATAATTTGAGTGTATACTCCGGAGGAATTGTATGTCGTACCGTTTAGAGTATACGAGTCAATGGACGTCTCAAATAACTCAGAAGTAGAACTATTATTTAAGGTTAACGATAAGGTAATCGTAGAGTCACAACCAGAAGTTGTTGTGAAGAGCTGAGTTGCAGATGAATTACTTTCCGTGTAGGTAAGGCCATCTGTCCAAGTGTAACTGTCACATGCGGATTGAATATCCGTTTGAGAAATAGAATTGTAAATTGTAAGGTCTAAGACTATTGTAGAGTCACATCCCTCAGAATTTGGAAGCGTTATACTCGCACTATTGTTGCTTTCTGAATAGGTCACTCCATCAATCCAGGTATAAGCATCACAAGCCTCCTGCATATCAGTCGTCGTCGAACCCAACTCTTCCTGGTAAACCCGAATGTAATCAATCACCATATCACTTTCTGTAAATACCGGATCGATAGAGTTTTCTATGGCCACATTTAATAAAATAAATTGATCCGCAACAAATGGCCAGGTACTCATATTTTGAGGATCTGGTTGATAAGTATAATAGATGAACCCGTCCACGCTAAAATCAA